>Ga0208733_100190_pt1 | contig 31915 bp, 42 predicted proteins | sample SubbioR11Jul_8B1_FD_184816 | JGI IMG/M metagenome (GOLD analysis project Ga0208733, IMG submission 184816) | Serpentinite rock and fluid subsurface biosphere microbial communities from McLaughlin Reserve, California, USA - CR11Jul_8B1 (SPAdes) | ecosystem: Environmental > Terrestrial > Deep... | reverse complement strand
CAACACCGGCTCATTGTTCGCAGTTAGCCTCCGGATAAATGCAATCTCATCTTCGGATAACGACTCTGGCCGCCCCGGATTAAGCCACCGAATCACTCCATCCACGCCCTTGACGCTATGATACAGCTCGTCATGCATGGGACTGTCGACAAAGACGTATCCCGGCATCAGCACCCGCAGCCTATCCAGCCACTTACCTCCGCAACGCTCAGGCCTCACAGCTGCTGGCACTCGCGCCGTATATCCTTGGGAGAAGATTTCACTTTGGACGTCTGCTTCCTTCCCCGACATGCACTGCACTACGTACACTTACTTCCACCTCCCTGCAAAATATCCTGCAAAAATTTGTGTCTAACGTTGCCAATCTTACTCAGTATCACGGCCCATTTAACAGCCAGTGAGTAGCCTTCTCCTTCTTTCTCTTGCTCACATCAGGGCGACGTGACAGGCCAGTCAATACTACATGCACGGGACACATTTCTAGCACCCTGTCATACACTCTCATTTGCATGATATCTCGCACCTCTTTCATGGCGGCAAAACTTAAGTTTGTAGTCACTAGAAGAGGTTTCTGTGTGCGCAGTCTCACATCGATCACCTGAAAGACTTGCTCTGCAGCGTAAGGGGTATCACGTTCAGTGCCTAAGTCGTCAATCACCAATAGCTCATATGTCTGGAGTTTCTCTAGTACATCTTTCTTGTCGAAATCGCGGAGGTGGTAAAGGATTTGCGGAAAACTAGTTACCCCAACGGTTATGCCCTGCGCCAGCAATGCATTTGCGACGCATCCCGCTAAAAATGATTTTCCTGTGCCCACAGGGCCGGTAAAGAGTAGGCCAGTGTTCGCGTTCTGCATAGTGGCGAAGGAGCGAACATACTCACGACATATTGCCGAGGCGTCTGCGTTTACTCCGTCATCTCGAGCGAAGGTAGATTCCCGCCATGCGGTATCATGGCTAAAGGTACAAGCGTCACGCGCTAGGGCGTCTACTCTTTTCCTCGCAGCCACCTGCTGGTAATATGCTTCCTCGGCCTCCACGGCCTCTCGCTGACAATCGCACATAACGGGCACAGTTCGTGCTGCACCTAGGAGCTTCACCTGATACTGCTTGCGAGTCTTGCATGTACCACAGACTAACAGTCCCGCATCGTTAATGAAGTCCTCAAGTGCCGGGAGCATCTCGTTGGTGTACTGAGTTTTTGCCACGCCCTACACCGCCTTTCCCAGTCATATACTCAGCAATAAAATCTGGCTCTCGCAAGTACTCGGCGTCGATCATGTCTTGGGTCATCACCTGCTCATCCTCCCACCGCCGCTGCCTTAACCAGTTCTCCGGCTTAGGAATGTAGCGCCCTCCCTCAGTCTGCCACTGCCGACTGGCCTTCTCTTTTGTGAGAGATACAATAATGCGACCGAGAATCTCAGGATTCGGGTTAATTTGATTCCACACCGCTTGAGCGGTCTGTTTCCCAGTCTTCTTTGGGTAGGTGCTCCAAAAATCCTCAAAGCCATTCTCCTTGAGCACAGTACCGTTTGCTTCCTCGCGCGCGCTCGCGTTCTGAGTGTTCTTTATAACCTGGTTCTTTATAACTTGGTTCTTTATATATAGTTCTTTATAGGGTGTAGCCCCTACACTAGGTGGTGTAGCCCCTACACTAGGTGGTGTAGCCCCTACACTAGGTGGTGTAGCCCCTACACTAGGTGGTGTAGCCCCTACACTAGGGTTCATACTGTTCGCTAGGGTAGTCTCAGCTGGAATAATGGTTTCTGTGTGAAATGGATTTGATGTCTCGTTCACGGCCTCAGCATTCGCAGACTGAGACAAAGTAGCTATTTCCTTCTTTTCAGGGTAGGCAACTTCATAGACATTGGTGGCGTGACCCCCTTGTGAATTTTCACGGGTGGTTTTTAACAAGAAACCTTTACCCACCAAGGCCTTACAGACCTCAATTGCTGTTTTTCTGCTAATATCACATTTAGCTGCAATTGTTGTGTAACTAGGAAACGCCCGTCCTCCGTGGTTTGCGCAACGACACAGAAATATATAAACCAACAATTGGTGTTTGTCCATGCCTACCTCAAATGTGCTATTAGGAACTTGGAAATATGGGACCTCCATCCGCACTACGGTTTTATCTGCCGCCAACTGGTAACCACCTCCAATTGAATGATCTCTTCATCCGCACTTCTATCCGACCCTGTTGTTCCGCCAATGGCGAAATGCATCGTGGGATAGACGTTCTAAGGCTACATTCCCGCCCCATATCTACGATCCGTTGTTGTTATGGTGCGTTGGTTTTCCGCCCACTCTATCAGCGCCTTCGTCGAGAATCTCAGTCTGGACCCTAAGCGAAAGTGGGGCACTTTGTCCTGCTTGGCGAGCTCATATATCATCCAGAGGGAGCACTTGAGCAGGTCAGCCGCTTCTGCGCTAAATTTCTTCTAGACTAGTCCTTATCTGTTACATTAGGGGCAAAGAACTTGAAAAGCGCTTACGCTGTGCAGGAGAATTGCCCGTTTAGCCAACCCTGTTGTTTAACCACTGCCGGAAAGCATCCCACGGGGAAGTTGGGGCTTGTCCCAGTGGGACAAGGCTAGTTGTGAACCCTAGCCCGTTCCATCATGAGCTTGATCTGCTGGCGCGTGGCAGTCTGCCATATCTCGGTGATCTGCCGCTTAACGTGCTGCTGCGCGTCCTGGGGGATGCTATCAAGCGGGATCCACTGCTCGTTGTAGAACACGCTGATAGTTGGCGTTCTCTTTGGCCTCTCCACTGCGGCTGCTTTCCTCACGGCCATCCCTCCTCGAAATACGCTTATGATCTATATGTTTGTCTTAATAACCGCAAGCTAATTAGTGTGTTGATTAGTGCTTACAATGGAATACACTGACGGAGATATTGGCGGCATCACTCACTCGCCAAGTAACCTCTTGCTACGTCACGCTTATTCATTTCTCTCCCCTTCCTTTGTGCTAGTGGGCTTGTGGTTTCCAGCGGCCGTATTTAGCTCTCCGAGCAGCGCACCGACCGTAACGCCCAACACCTCGGCGAGCTTTGTTAAGGTGGTTAGAGAACCGCTACTCGCCCCTAGTTCTATCTTGCAGATTAGTGAGCTCTCCCGCGAAATCAGCTGCGCAAGTTGTGCTTGGGTCAAGCCTTTGTTGGTGCGAAAGGTTTTTAGGTTTGTAGAAAGCTGACTCATATTCGTCACCTCCTAAATAGGATTCTAAAGCATTTAATGCAGGTTGTCAACACCAAAACGGCGTTTAATTCAGTCTTTTGCTGGATATGAGATTGGGGTATAATCAAGATGAATTAAATTCAGGATGGGTGATTGTGTGTGGATTACGGGTCTAGAATAAAGAAGCTACGGCACACGGCGGGATTGTCTGCTAACGCTCTTGGCAAAATGGTTGATTTGGACCCTACGACAATCTACAAAATGGAAGCTGGCACATCAAAGCCCTCACTCGATGCGCTTGAGCGCATCTGCGCCGCCTTAGGCATCACTCTTGCCGAGTTCTTCGCTGAAGCCGACTGTCTTAAAGTAGCGGAATCTAGCTGCGGCTACGGTGAGTACGCAGATCTGCCGAAAGAGGCCATCGAGCGAGTCGAGGAACTAATATCCCTCTACCGAATGAAATACAAAACGGAGAACGATACGAAAAAATAGGGTGCACAAGTCTTTGAAGTGGGCGTTGATTATCCCATTAAACCTTAGGCATCTTTTTTGAGGCGGCTGATGATGTACTGCTGTCCTTTCGGCAACACTCGGGTTACACTGTGCAGGAAAACCCCTTTGTCGTTCTCGTGGGTGCCTTCCGCGACCTCAAAGTATCCGCGGTCGACATACTCTTGATAGGGCTCGGTGGAATTTGGCATAAGCAAGCCCCAGTCGCGTAGCCGTTTGTAAAGCCGTCGTTCACCGATGTTCATACCGCCCTTGCAGCAGATCTTGGCTAGCTCCCGAATCAAAATGCTGGTCTCTGAACGGGCCGCAGTCTCGGCAAAGGCGACTAGCGGTGCTTGGCGTTCCATTTGCTCTGCTAGATCGGCGGCCATCCGTAACGCCTCCGGTAAGGTTTGAGGGACAGTGAACATCTGCTTGGTGCGGAAATAGGTTTCAACCAGAGCGTCATAGACGTCCCAAGCCTTTTGGGTATTGAGAGATTTAGCGTGGAGTAGCGCACCCTTTTCTGTCCAGAGGTAAAGCGTCTTTGCGTTCCTAGAACCATCATCAATTTGATGACGGTTGACAAACTCGTGCTTTGCCTGCCCCTCCAAGCAGTAGAAGTGCTTACCCTCAGCGTAGTGCTCCCTGTTTCGATTGAAGTTATTGCTGATGATGGCGGAACTTGTTCCATATCCCTCCGCTAAGACTTGGGTAGTAATTATGCGCTGCCCTGCGACTTCAATGGGCTTTAACTGGGCATCCACTTTGGTCACTCCTTTCTTTTGTTGCATCCGCGATTGTCGCTGTCGACATCTATAGCTTTATGTGTCACTTCGCAACGAGCATGGTCAAAAAAAAGGGTCCACACACACCCCAGAACATCGGCTAGGCGCCGAGCAACGGTCACGCTCGGGTTTCTAGTGCCATTCTCAATCTGAGTATAGTACGCCCTTTGGATGCCCGTCCGCGCGGCAACATCCTCTTGGGTGAGGGATCTTTCATTCCTCAATTGAAGTAGCCAAGTGCGCATTCATTCCACCCCCCTAAGTAGCAAGTCGCCACTACACGTTCATTATAGTTGCTTTTCGCAACATGTGTCAAGGGGAGATAAGAAAAAAGTTGCTCTTTGTTACTCAGGGTTTACGGTAGCATTACGCTACTATAATATTTTGGTAGATAAGAGGTCTATAAGATGAGAGGAGGAGTCCCGTGCTGGCACAGAGATTGACCCAACTACGAAAGGACAGAGAAAAAACGCAAGAAGACATAGCGGGGTACTTGGGGATTTCTAGACCCACCTATACAGGGTACGAATCAGGGCGGCGACAGCCCGATTACGACACTCTTATCAAGTTGGCTATATTTTTCGGCGTGTCGGTAGACTACTTGTTAGGAATAAAAGAAAGTGGCCACGACACCGCTATGGCCCCAGTTAACGATGGGAAAACCGAATCCATCCCCATCCTCGGCCGCATCAAGGCTGGCATTCCTCTTCTCTCCGAGGCAAACCATGAAGGCGAGATAGAGGTGTCCAAAGACATTAAGGCCGACTTCGCTCTATGCGTCTCTGGGGATTCCATGTCTTGGGCGGGCATCGCGGACGGCGACATTGCCATCTTGAAGCAAGTATCCTCCCCTACTCACGGCACGGTGGTGGCCGCAGTCGAGGAGGACTCCTGGGATGCTACACTTAAGTTCTACGTCAAAGCTAACGGCCATGCGGTGCTTAAGGCCGCCAACCCGGAATACAAAGACATCCCCATTACCGAGAAGCACAAAATCATCGGCCAACTGGTCAGCCTCTCCAAGAACCCGCCCGTCTTAAACGATTACCTCGCCCACCTCATGTACAAGGGCTTAACGGACAAGAAGTGGGAGCTGGCAGTGGAGATAGCGCAGCACCATGGTTTAGACGGCGAGAAAGTGGCTAGCCTTATCTCGTTGTTTGGGCAGACGGTTAAGCACGTTAAGTAAGGACCAGTTCAGGGCACAAGGTCGCTGGGTGAAACGCAAAAGGAAACGGCATCTTGCTGCACCCCACTAATTCTGCACATGAGCACCTCGTCTTCACCGCCGCCAAAGTACGCGATACGTAGGTGGGCGAGGTTCTAAAGAAGGAATACTGATATGAGTCGCGAAAACCCATAGAAAAAGGAGGACATGCTTATGAATATCATGCACCACAAAGATTCCCCTTCCAACAGAGATGTAATATCGCTGTTCTCAGGCGCTATGGGGTTAGATATAGGTTTGGACAAAGCGGGTCTATCGATCAAGGTGGGCCAAGACAGTGATAGAAACTGTATTGCAACAATGCAAGCCAATGGACACAATGTTTTGAGGGGAGACATTAGAGACATCCAACCGCACGAATTGTTGGACGCAACAGGCCTGAAGCCCGGCGAACCGTTTTTGATATGCGGAGGGCCACCCTGTCAACCCTTTTCGACAGCAGGCAAGCGTCTAGGGATTAACGATCCACGAGGCAGTTTGTTCATGGATTTTATACGAATGATCGATGCAATTCGCCCCCGCTTTTTTATTATGGAAAATGTAAAGGGGTTAATGTCTGCCCCAGTGGAACATGTGCCTCATATTGAGAGAAATGGCATGGGCACGTCGGCCCAGGGAAGAGGAACCGGCTTGGATGTAGTTTTGTCCGAGTTCGATAAATTGGGATACAAGACGGTCTATGGGGTGTTGGATGCGGTGAACTATGGTGTCCCGCAATTTAGAGAACGCTTTGTGTTAATTGGAAGCAGAGCGCACGAAAACATCTTTCTTCCTTTTCCTACCCATTTTCAAATGCATCAAGATCCGGCCTATCGATGGGCAACCTTGCGGAGTGCAATATCCGACCTTGAATCTGATCCAGGCGAGTGCGCATTTTTTAGCCGTGATAGAATGGATTTGCTGAAGCTTGTACCAGAAGGAGGAAATTGGAGAAGTCTCCCCGATGATTTAGTTGAGAAAGCCATGGGTGGTGCCTATCTGTCAGGTGGTGGCAAAGTGGGTTTTTATCGAAGGTTGTCGTATGACCAGCCCTCTCCTACCATTGTGGCAACTCCGGTACAAAAGGCATCCATGCTCTGTCACCCAACACAGAATCGTCCTTTAAGTGTCAAGGAATACGCTCGAATTCAGCAGTTTCCGGATGATTGGCAGTTTGCAGGAACGATTGCGTCAAAATATCGACAGATTGGTAACGCCGTGCCAGTGAGATTGGCTACGGCTTTAGGTAAAGCAATTGTTTCCGTTGCCGAGAACTCTGCCTTGATTAGAACAAAAAGAATGAGGGGAACTGATGTGCATAATAAAATAAAGAATGCACTTCAGATCGGTGTCACCAATGCCTATTAACGACAGTTACAGCGAAGAAGCCGTTGCTAAGGTAATAGCAAAAGCATTAGGCGACTTCTATTGCGCCTTGATTGGGAAAGTAGATAACCTCAACATAAAGAGTGTTATAAAACGCAAGAATCCTTACCTGTTTAGAGCAAAAGCTATGAACGGAGCTGCGCAAATTGTAGAAGCAGTTCTTGGAGCATTTGTTTCTTCATCGGAAGAAACTATATTCGGAAATGTGTTTTTTGAACCTATCGCGACAGCCGTAGTACAAGGACAAAAGGCATTAGCTGAAGGTGTGGATATCGTGGTCGAGCGCGGAAATACTGTATATGCCATTGCTGTTAAATCCGGCCCCAGTGTATTCAACGCAAGTAGCAAAAAGAAACAAGAACAGAATTTCATGGCGGCTCAGAGGCTGGCGCAGCAAGCACGAAAGCGCTTCGTACCAATTATAGGATATAGCTATGGGAAGAAAAAAACCACAAACGTGGGACGCCCGAGATTCTATTCTGAATTGGCTGGGCAGGAGTTTTGGACAGAGCTTACTGGAGATGAGCAGTTTTACATAAAGATTATCCGGGTTATGGACGTTCTGCCAGAAAAGCACGTCGAAGAATTTGAAAAAGCCTACCAAAAGGCAGCGAATCGCCTTGTTAAAGAATTCGCAAATGAATTTTGTTTGGAAGATGGGGCTATCGATTGGGAACGGTTAGTTCAATTCAACTCCGGCAAATAGAAGGAAAAAAGAAAACGGCATCATGCTGCAGGCTACGAATCCTACCCATGAGCCGCTATTTTTGCCCCCGTTCAAGCGAGTGACACGCCGGTGGCGGGTGATGGAGTTAAGGGCGAAGTTCTAATACAACACTTTTGCCTCGCTGCCCGATGGCAGCGAGGCCTGTTTGGAAAGGGGTGTCCTGCTGTGGATCGCATAACTGCCATATATGTTCGAGTAAGTACAGAAGAACAGGCCCGCGAGGGCCAGTCTATTGAAACCCAGATAGACAAGCTCTCGGCTTATGCCAAGTTCCAGAGCTGGCAGAACGTTGAGATCTTCTTGGACGATGGTGAGTCAGCCAAAGACATGAACCGCCCCGCTATGAAGCGCTTACTCAAACTAATTAAAGCTGGCAAGGTTGCAGTGGTGGCAACAATGGCGGTAGACCGCCTGAGCCGCAACCTGCTAGATATGCTACAGTTTGTGGAGCTCTGTGAGCAGCATAAGACGGCCTATGTGTGCGCAGGCCTCAACTTTGATACCGGAACCCCCATTGGTCGCATGGTGCTGCAAATCTTGGCTGCCTTTGCGGAGTTTGAGCGTGCCATGATCTCATCTCGCGTTAAGACTAACATGCTTGAGATTAGCCAGAAGAAAAAACGCTACATGGCTAACCCACCGTTCGGCTACCGGCTGGACGAACACGGGAATCTTGTTGCCATACTCGACGAAGCCAAGTGGGTGCAACAAGCCGCTGATATGTTCATTACCGGCCATGGATATCGGGCCGTAGCTAAGTACCTTAACGAAGCGGGTGTAGAAACGCATAAGAAAGCTCAATGGACGTCGAGCACGGTACGGCAGATGCTGACTAATGAGCTTTATGTGGGTCGCTTGATTTGGAACCGCCGCTACTACAATAAGGACGGAAAACTTACTTGGCGTGACGCCGCTGACTGGATCGTACATGACAATGCCCATCCCCCCATCTTGACGGAAGAACAGTGGGCTGCGATTGAAAAGCGAATTAAACGAAAGGTGCCCAAGGGTGGACAAATGCAGATGAAGTACCGTTTATCAGGATTGCTGAAGTGTGGCCATTGCGGTGCAGCCATGGTGTCGAGGCGCTATGGAAGTAAGGGCCCGCATAAAGAACAGACGATCTTTGTCTGCTCTAACTACCAGAAGAACGGAGGATGTACCTTTAACCGTGTGTTTGTTGAGGATGCAGAATCTGTAGTCTACGAAGCCATAGAGCAACTGGCGGCTGGTATACTCCAGATGCCGTCGCATGAGCTCGAGAAAATGGCCCTTACCCAGGCAGACGAATGGTCGCTCAGAGAGGCCTCAATTGATGCTAGGTTCCAGCGACAGATCCAAGCGTTTGAGAACGGACTTATTGATGAAAGAGATCTACGCATAGCTCGCGACAGAATTACGAAGGAGCGAGAGCTCCTCTCCTTGGAGAAAGACAGAGCGCTCTTCCCTGCCCTGTCAGAGCTTCAGGAGTTAATGAAAAAAGAAGCCAGTCAATTGCTCTGGCTTTGGAATAATGGTGAACTCCCCGTGCTGCATAACACTATACGCAAGCTCATAAGCGAAGTCGTGGTAACTGACCGTGAAGTGTCAGATGTAAGGTTATCATCCGAACTAATCTAGCCGGTGGCTGTGGCATTTTCACAGACGATTGGCAGTTAACCGATACACTTAATGGTTTACCTTTCAGTGTATCGGTTAACTGCGTCCCCGGACACCAGCTTTGCGGGAGGCTACGTTTTTATTAGTGCGCCAACAGGATTTGAGCCTCTTGACTGCCAGTCAAGCGCGTGGTCTTAGTCCTCCTCGGGTGAGGTTAGCTAGGGTCAGCAATGACCGCGGTTTATGCCACCATTACGAGCATCTGTTCGGCTCAGCTGCGCCCCTCTTGGCTGGCTTCCGTTAGAACTTTTGTTAGAACTCTTGTTAGAGCATCATACTGGGGAGGCCACTAATTAAGAGCCTGTGTCCTCTCCCATCTAAATGCCGACAGGCAAGTTGAGTGGCGACAATCTGGACTGCTGCGCAGACCTAGTAAAACTGTCGTAGCCAGCTTTCACAGCAACGGAGGGGCAATTACCGACCTGTCGTTGTCGCAATTATCAGCCCGCCACGATCTGTCCCCACCAGCAGCCAGCCGTGGTTGGCGTGCTCCCAAGTGACCATACCCAGAGGGTTAAGGGGGTCAATTGCTGTCTTTATGCCCTCTCCAGCAATGATGACGGTAAAAGGGCGGTATTGAACAAGGGCAGTAGTTACCCAAATAGTTTTCCCTTGTGCTATTGTTCTATTGGAACGCAAAGGGAATTTGATGAGAGCCTCATCCTCTCTCTCTTTCAAGCGCAAAGTAACTCGACCATATTCTTGGTGAATTGTTATCTCCATCGTCCAGCTACCTGCATGGACGTAGCCATGCTCAGTCCTTCGGTGTAGATGGAAATCATATCTGAAGGAAAGTTCATCGTCATCAACTCGAGATAAAACGCCCCAACGAGGATTCTGCGGTCTTTCTACATTAGGGTGACGGGCCAGCTCTCTAATCTCCCGCATGAACAGCTCGCGCTGCACCGGAGGTAGTAGCAGAGCCTTCTCAATGTGAGAGAAATCTTGTCTAAATCGCACCGCATCGAGAACTAGTATCGCCCGCCAGTCAATCTCGACCGGCCCGTAGTAACCGTCAGAGGTGGACATCATTGCTGTTGTTGTCTCTGCCTCGTATGCTTCCATAACGGACTGCGGCGCAAGAGGTGTGCTTAGAACAAGAACAAACGGTGAGAAAATAAGGAGAAGGGGTAGTAATACCACCACTACCACCCCTAAAAAAACTTTGGCAGTCCCCTCAGGGTCTGCCACCGCCATCGTCAGTCCTTTTAAAAGCAATTTACCGACCATCGCTCTTGCCTACCTTCCTCCTCCTGTCAGATAAAGAGCCTCATACGGTGCGGCCTCAATCTTTACTCGGATCCTCTGGGCACCTGCCACAAGAAGGCCCTCACCCCTCCCCGCTGTCAGTAGGAATTCCTGCTCGGCCTCAGACAGCATCATCAAAGAAGAGAGTACCTGCAAATCCTTCTCTCCCTGCGCCAGCAAGAGTTTGTACGTGGGGTTATCTAAAATGGCCTGCCCGTGTCTGGCCACCTCAGGCGACAAGAAGTCGACAACATTTTGGCTTATCACCAGTAGTCTTTGCCAATCTCAGTCACGCATTACGCTTCAGAGTGAAGCGACACAGTGGGTATCCTGAGCATCCATAGAAGCTTCCTAGGTATGTGATGCGCTCAACGAGTGTTTTCCCACACTCCGGACATGATGAAAAAAGAGGGGATTCGTTGGTATTGGCGCCCGCTAGCAAAGTTGCACCATTTACTTTGTGCAATAACTCAATGAGCTCTCGGCGTCCCCATAGCGTTACTCCGTTAACTTTCGCAAGCTCTATGGCTGCAGGAGAGTAGTCAGAATTTGTCACAACCATGGTATCAAGCGCTTGGTAGTATGCTTTTGCGGCAACGATTTGTTGCACGGCCTCAATACCTACTCCTGTATTCCATCTCTTTGCCTGAACAACAGTAATGACACCGTCTTTCGACATAACGAGATCGGCCCCAAAATCCCCAAACTCCGGAGTCACCTTGACTCTGTATCCTTCGCGTTCAAAACACATAGCCAATACCTTCTCAAAGTCCTCGCCCGATAGGTGGTCTACTTCACTAATCCCGCTCCTAAGCAGCTTTTCCTCTTTCGCTCTTTTGTTTCTATAACAGAGATAGGCAACAGATAAAGCCGCAAACACCACAAACACCTGGTATGAAACTGGAAGAGACGCAAACCAGCCGATAACCAACAATAGTCCTACAATCCCCACTCTAATGATTTTACTGGAACGCCTCCGATATCGTCTAGCCACATGATCACCTTTCGTTCTCTTGAATGTTTAAGGAATTGACTTTTATGTGAGAAAGGCCGATCAGATGACATCTCTGATCTCTCCCTCCACTATATTGAAGCGCATAAACTCCGGGATAGCGTTTCGCATGCACTCATCTTTCCACTTGCTACTCTTCATGACAACATCGGCCATGACAATGCCTAGTGGAAACAATGGCTCCGCCAGTTTACAGGAACGTATGTCGTTGTACTCCCGACAGAGAGGCAAGCTGTTCTCACGGCTCAAATAGTCCACCATCGCCAACAAGTACAGACTTTCTGGGTACCATCGTTTATCAAAATAGTGCCTGACGAGCCCGGATTCTAGCGCGGAAACTATAAAATCGAGGTCCCCCATGTCCTTGACTTGATGGCAAACCTCGCTTTTGAACAAATCAAACGCACTCCTACGCTCCATACCAGAACCTCCTTTTAGAGACTACAGCCCTCCTGAAAGGGCTCGAAACAGACGGCAAAAAAGGAAAAGAAGGCCGGCAGCAGCCCATGAATATCAGCAGAGATACTCTGCGTATTGCTCGGCCAACCGACTAATGGCATATGATGTTATCGCTTCTTTAGTGCATCGGCATTTGATGGCGGCCTCCTTCAACCTCATGTTAAGTGCCTCGGAAACTTGCCCAGCTTGCCTACTGGAAAGTCCTGAGTCATAAAGGGGGATATTCTCTGAAGACAAGTCCTCCGATAAAATCGTTTCTATGGCCTCGGTGATGAGATCTGTTTTGGACCGCCTTAACCGTACCCCCAAGAGCTTAAGTTTTGTATACTGCTCCTCTGTGATTCGGCCAGCGTTGTGAGTTGGCTTCATGCATTGGCACCTCCGTATCAAGACGATTCTCTGTCTATAGCCGTGGCAATATCTTTAAGTGAACGGAAGAGGTTGGTATCATGCAGGTAGTGCAGTGAAATGTGCGGATAGGAACGAAGTGCACTAATAACTCTGTTATAGAACGCATGGGAAATATACCCTGAATGTACAAAGACGAAGTCGATGTTGTTGAACAGCGAGGACTCAAAATTCAGCACATCTGTATGAACAAACCTAAAGTGCGGCAACATGTCCTTCATCCGCTGTTGCCAGCGTTCATGGCCGCCGGCAATAAGCCCTCGTACGCCTCGCGCTTGTGCTAGATATGGTGCAGGGTCTGTCGAGGAGACAATAGGGACTATGGTGGCATCTGAGGAAAGGTGAAAAAACAGTGTGCGTAAGGCAGCTAATTCGCGCCGATCGGCATCGCCCTGCGCTTTTATCTCTTCTAACTCAGCGCAGAGTGTTTGGATCGTGTCCTTGCTCTCAGCCTTCGCCCTGCTGTGCTCCGAGTAGACCATTTTTTGAAGCTGACCAACCTGCTCCCGTAGTGAAAGATTCTCGTTACGTAGCTGGTTTCGCTCTTCGCTCATGATAGCTATCTGCCGATGCAGACTATCCAACTCGGGGAAAATGGTCTCGGCTGTGTTCTCCCAAAACTGTGTCTTCACCTGTCGGTAGGCAATTAACAACCGCTTAACGAAGATCGCGGCAACATGGAACTCGATTGCCTGGGATGTTCCTTTACCGGGGAAGCACATATTGTAGATGGCCGCGATCGATTCGAGGTGTTCCTCGCTCAAGGGGGCATCGTCAAGAATAGATTCCGCTAAACCCTCAGAATCAAAGACGAACTCAAAGGCTATTCTCCAGGCTGTAGCATCTGGATGAGTGGTGTCACTGAGGATGCCTAGTCCTTTTCGGGGAGAAATGTTTGAAGCTGCCTGAATCTCCTGAGCCAAACGCCTCGCTTCTTCCCTCTCCTGATACCTCTCCTCTACGATTTTCTTGCAGTCAAAGCGCATCTGCCCTGCCGCATGATCTAGTCGCCCCCACAGCATCTGACAGAGGGCCGTCGTGTCAGGGTCGGTTGAAATGGCCTTATCAAGAAGTCGTCCCAAGGCTAGACCTACCACAATGTACCCGCCGAACTCATCGTCCGTAAGTGAATCGCGTTGGCTTTTAGGGATTGCCCTCTGTATCAGATCAGCTTTTACAGATGAAGCTTTAGACACGAGTTTGTAGACCCACGGCCATCCTTTCTTGAGTAGCGAAGCCACCTGAGGCGCACCCAGCCCCGCCAGAAGACCCAGCGCACGGCGAGCATATACCTCCGTTTTAAGACTAGTTGAAGTGAGAAAGGAATGCTCGTACCAAGGACTATGTTTTGCTAGTTCATAGTAACGAGTCTTATCCTTTTGGTAGAGCCTATCAATCTCTGGTCGCAGAGCCTTGTTGGTGGCCAGTGCTTCCGCCAGGAATGGCGTTAAATCTACGGATGTGGTTTCTCCGGAAGATGTGCTCACTAATATTTCCTCCGTTCCGCTTGGCTCGAATTTTACTCTTTGGTCATTCTACTCTCTCTACGGCCTCCGGAAGAGAATCGAAAACCTCGCTAATCAGCACGTCTAGTTGAAGCCTCAGATTCGCTTTTAATCGCGTTTGCTTCTCCGCATAGCTAGGGTGCGGCGGGAAACCTTGTAGGTGGGCAGTAGGATCGATTGATCTCAGCGATGTGATGACTTCTTCGATGGTTTCACAGATTGCCGCCCTATAATGAGCCTCCTCCCCTTGCCACTGTGTGCGATAAGCTACCTCCACAACATACTTTCCACCCATGGTGCGATATACGGACATCTCATGCCACCGGTTTTGCTCCTGTCCTGCATGATATTTTCCGTCCGCTGCGGCGATGCACTCGCCACTAAACTGTAACGGCCGGTCGCCGGTCCTAGTCAACGTGTACTCCTTCATTCCGTTCCTCCCTGCCCAGAATCAGGTCCGGGCCACCTATTTGGTCTACCGCCTCAGTGCAGGGCGGCCTTTCTTGCAGACGCCGGGGCCTTCCCCAGCGTCTGCAACTATGTTTACTTGGATAGGACCTAGTCCCGCGTCGGTGCCGCGCTGCGTGCGGCTGCCCGACGGGCTATGATAATGCGCTCGCCAGACTGAGGTAGTCGCAGCGGAGCATGAGAGCGATGGACGATGTAGCTACCGTCGATAGTGTGTCCGTCGGGGAGCTCGCGGGGCATCCTTGGCCCGCGTCCGCGTACAAGGGATATGTCACCCTGCCTCTCGATGATATCATGTCCTCGTCCATCCCACAGCCACTCAAGGGCATCAATGACAGTAGCGCACGACACAGGCACAGGGTGCGTCCAGTAACTACCACTCTCGTTGCGTCCCACGAGATAGCGCGTCGCTACGTCTGACGGCCCCCAACCTGAGCTCTTGCTGTAGCAGGTGCGACGTGTGATTGCAATGAGACCCATGCCCGCGCCGCCCAAGTCATGGTACGGAGCAGCGGCAGAGAGATACGCAGGCACGTAATCAAGGCCGCGTGTCGCTAGATAGGTACCGCGATCCCACGTGTATAGGCAGTCATTGTGGTAGCTGCCGGCCTTCGTGGCCAGATCCTCAGCAGAGCGCTTGATCCATGCGGCGCGGCGTATGGCCTGAGGGAGAGCTGAGCGGCGGGGTGTGCGCGAGCTGCCGATTCTAGAGAGGGCGGCGGCTATGCGGGCCCTAGCCGCTGGAGCGCCACGGGTACCGGCTAGGCGGGCTTCGGCCTGCGTGAGTAGGCGGGTAAGCGCTAAGTAGTTGAGGTGGCGGAGCTGGTCGGCGTGGCGGCGGAGCTGGTCGGCGGTCATGCCTGCGGCGTTGGTGGCGGTTGTGGCGGTGGCTGTGGTCATTTTTGTCCTCCTTCCGCCTCATCCGGGAGGCGGCACCGTATTTGACTTACTACTATTATATACGCAAAACAGCAAAACAGCAATAGTAATATCCACTTTAGATTATTTTATTTTCGTAATATTCCGTCCTGTCAATGGACTAGGGAGGGATACCGCAGCTGGTGTCTCGGAACCAGCAAGGATATGCTCACCCATTGACAGGCCTCTCCCACTACACTAGAGGCGACTCCGGAGCTGCGACCCACGAAACAGACATCCTTAAATAGCAGAACCGGAGTCTGGCAAACGCCGAGTGACAGCACCCCTCCCCCGGACGCTTTGTTCGACTGTAGCGACAATAGCTGGCACTTCGGAACCAGCGGAGCGAAACGAGAACAGTGCGTCTCCTCCGTCCGAAGCACGATGTCCGTGGCCAGAGACAATAGGACAGGGTGCAGAGGAAAGACCATCGCTCCTCACCCCTCACACGGCAAAAGTATAACCCAGTGATTGCGCATTATTGACATTAGAGAGTAGGCGCATGGTGTCCCTCCGTGATAGCACACCTTATCCGTAGCCTGCGAAGGAGTGGGTGTGCTGGCTCTCTTAGCCGACGCCCCCTCAAAGACAAGCTACACCTCTTCCGGAATACCCAAGCCTCCTCCCCGGCTGATTTCCGGCATGTCATCCCACGTACTCCCCAGCAACACCCTGCCTGCACGTTTCTTGCTGACGCCACCCCATTGCTTGAAATAGAACAGTACGCCTTGGGCTTCGCACTGCCCCTTTAGCCAATAAACCCATTGTTCATCCATCGGACGAGCCCTAGGGCCGCTTTCGCCCCCCACGATTGCCCACTGGATTCCCGTTAAGTCCACTGACCCCAGATCGCCCAACAGAGGCTCAAAGGAAACGAATCGCACCTTAGCGTCTATGCCTCGCAGGACATCGATCCGGTTTGCGTGGTCAGCACTCTCTACAGTCACGCCTTGCCACATATGCGCTCCCCATTTCACCACTGAAGACAATTCTTTGAGCCTTCGCCCGCGTTTGGTTAGTATCTGGAACGTGTGCTGCGGATGAGCATGCATTACGTCAAATACTCGCACGATGAAATCCGTCGGGACATCGTCGTGGAATAGATCAGACATGGAGTTGACAAACACCAGCCTCGGTTTGCGCCATTTCGCAGGTTCTCCCAGAACGTCCTCGTGGATGCGGACATCAAAACCTGCAGCGTACTTTTGGCACCCCATATGCCTAAGCCGAACACTCATACGTTGCGCGTAGCAGTTTTGGCACCCTGCCGACACAGGCGTACATCCGGTTACCGGGTTCCACGTGCTCTCGGTCCACTCAATTCGACTCATCGTGGGCACGTAGATACCTCCCTCCGCGGTCTAGTGTCAAAAACCCTATTCCTCCCCGCCATGATGTCGAGGATATTCTTCGCGAGCTCAGCGGGGGGTTTGTCGAAGCGGACACGGTCTCCCGTCCACGTCCCGCGCGTATTGTTGATCCCATTAAGGAGCTTAATCCCGCGACCAGCGACCTCCCAGAGAAGTAGGTTTTGTGTGTAGTCGTCTAAAAGAAAATCCTCTTTAGCAACGCCGCCTCTAATGCGCTCCTTCTTATCACTCCCGCAAGGCAGAAATATCCTGTGCTCGCTCGTTATTTCCGGCAAATACCTGTCTAACCATACATTCTTCTCGTCAAGCGCGTAATCGCTATCCATAAGCACAGCCGATAGAATCCCCACTTGGATTCGCGGCTCTGTCTTTACGATGTGCTTGATGGCGTTAACGACATTTACATGCGGGGCTAGGTTAAGGAAATATCCTTGTTCGTAAAGGTCTTCTAACGTCTCCACCCTAGTAAACACCGCCAATGTGCCGTCCATGTCTACAAAAAGCCGTTGTGGCACTTGTCCTCACCCTCCTTATTCCCTGCAACTCAAAACAGCTTAAAAGACCGCTGGCGCTTTCGTTCCGGCAACAAAGTGCCGAGAATGCGCCTTAGCACCTCCTCCCCCGCCTCTGGCAGCACCGCAGGGTCAGGGCACCAAGCCAACGGTAGAGGAAGAATACCCATAGCCTCCTTGAACAGCCGCCGGTCCTGCTCAGTTCCGAAGGGGGAAACCACCGCGAAATTCGAGAAGTCCTCGCGTAGCGAGTTGTGTTGCCGCACTAAGTCCATGATCCTCCACGAAGACGCGCTCCCCACAACCACCGCACACTGTGCCCGGTAGAGCTCACGTAACCTCTCCGCATCAAGCACACCGAGGTCACGCACCACATAGTCGTACTCCGCGAGTTCCGCAACTACCTGGTCGTAGAGATACCCCTCAGATTCCCCTCGCTTCGGCAGAGGAAACACATCCGTAGGCCCAAGCCTAAAACCCCTTGCACTTCTGCACTTCCCAGTCGCCAGCCCGACAATTGATTCAAAGACCGGACGCTGTGAGTCCTCCACGATAGCCGCAGCCCCCGTCTTAGCGAGAAAGGCGCCCAGCATCAACGCAGTGTGAGTGCATCCTACACCCGCCGCCAGTCCGGCCACGGCCACAGTCACCCGCCCTACAGGGCGACGTTCTATGATGACAGTCTCGCGCGGCTTTTCTGCCACCTCCTCCCGAAAGCCCCGGTGCCAGCGTGAAGCCATCGCATACGTCCCGACATCCCTCCGTAGACATACCGCGAAGTCCTTCGCGAACAGCTCCTCGTTATCCGTTTCGCAGAGATCATAAACACCTAGGCTCACCACTGCGGATATAGTCTCGTCCCCCACTTGACGGCCACCCACCAATAAAATAACCCTCGCCTCAGGGCGAGAGATGCGAAAAGCGTGTAAGGCCTTAACAAGAGCATTCCCCGAAGAGATATCCACATCGAGCACTAAGGTCTCTCCAGGCAGCCGCGCCGCCGCCTGGAAGACTTTTTTTACGTCCTCCTCCTTGTAGCGGCCAACATTCTCATACAAGACTTCTCCGTGCGCTTCCACCATCTCTCGCACTCCGGCGGGTGAGGTAGGACTAAGTAACAAGAGAAAAGTCATCTCAATCCACCTCGGGCATTAAGCAGTTCTGCCGAAGTATACGCATCAGCAATCGCCCAAACCCACACAATGAAGCCCGTGAAAAGACCAATTACCACAAACGAGAGCACAAAGTTTACTACCTGCACAGCCATGAACAAAAATACCCTTTAGGATCTGCCCGTTATAGATTTGCCCAAGTCCCGAGAAGAAGAAGCTAAGTACCGCCGCAACACCGGGGTTTTTCGCGGGAGACGTCCTCTGCAATTCCATCAATAATTCCTCCTTTTCTTTTCTATCGAAGTGACTCCATCATCGTCGCCGCCCACTGCTGTTCCTCAGCCGTAAAACCGAGCAATTCGGCAACCTCTTCAAGACTTCGCAGCCTATAAACCGGGACCTTAACTTCCACATAGACAGGACGTTCTCCAATAACCTCTCCCTCTTCGTTGTAGACATTTTCATAACCTACGTGTCGCGTCACCTCCCGAAACTCAACGAGCTCCACAAATTTAAGTGCCAGTTCTCTAATCTCTCGCATGAACAGCTCGCGCAGCATCGGCGGCAGTAGCAGCGCATTCTCCACGTGCGAGAAGTCTTGCCTGAATCGTACCGCATCGAGAACTAGTACCGCCCGCCAGTCAATTTCCACCGCCCCGTCGTAACCGTCAGCTGTGGCCATAATGGCTATTTCCGTTTCTTCCTCATACGCTTCCATTACTGCCGATGGGGCCAGAGGGGTACTTAGAACGAGCACAAACGGTGAGACCACCAGTAGCAAAAAGGAGAGAATGACCATCAGTACGGCTAAAAGGGTTTTGGCGGCCATCTCAGGATCAGCCGCAGCCATCAAGATTCCTTTCACAAACGCCGCCTTAGCAGGCATCAGCTATCCCTCCTCCCCCACCGGATAGAGCACTCCTTCCGTCTTATCGCCAAAGTCGTCGCCGAGGGCACTACGAGTCTTGATCGCGTCAATTTCTCTTAGCGTCCTTTGCATAGCCTGCATGCCGTTCTCAAGCTGACCGCGAATGACGTCGAGCGAAACCGGATAGGTTTTGGCAAGGGCGCGGTCGAGAACAGTGGCTACATCACCAAAGCGACGCAAGCCGTGTTTTGTCATAACCTCCTGTATCTCTTTTAGAGTATGCGTCGCATCCTTGTGCTTGCTGAGTTCGGACTCTAACTGAGAGAGCTTTCCTGCGACCTTGCCCCTCACCGTCCACCCAAGCTCCCTGTTTGACAACTTGTTTGCCAGCCAATCTCTCCAGTACTCAGCCTGTGTCGAGTGGAAAGGATAGCGGTCACCCTCAAGTCGAGACATGATGATGTAGAGCAGCATGCGGGCGCTAATCTCTATTTTGCGGTATACTGCCTTTTTCTTTGTTCTCAAAGCACCAGTGTCGGGGTTGTACCACATCAGCCCTATATTTTCCTCGACTTCATGGCGCTGTACCAAGCCTGAGGGTGTTACAAAGTAGAACTCGTGGACATACGGTAGGTACATGGTATACTTCGCATCACGCAGAAAGTCTCCACGAGTAGTCTTAATCTCGTAGCCTACGATCCGCGGATGCGACCAGCTTTTATGGATAGCCACCGCATCAAACTGAACAAGCCCCTCGACATCCGGCACGTGCGTCGGTCCGTTCTTGCACTCCGCAAGAAAAAATTCCTTGCCCTCGTGCTTCTTGGCTAACGCACCTTTGATATGGACGCTAGACACGATCTTAGCGGACATCCCTACCTTCCTCCCCCCGTAAGATAGACCGCTTCATATGGCGCGGCCTCAATCTTTACTCTGATCCTCTGGGCACCTGCCACAAGAAGGCCCTCACCCCTCCCCGCTGTCAGCAAGAACTCCTGCTCAGCCTCAGACAGCATCATCAAAGAAGAGAGAACCTGCAAGTCCTTCTCTCCCTGCGCCAGCAGTAGCTTGTACGTGGGATTATCTAAAATGGCCTGTCCGTGCCTTGCCACCTCGGGCGACAAGAAGTCCACCACATTTTGGCTTATTACCACCAGTGCCCCCATGTACTTGCGGATTCTCTTACTAGCGTCGCGCAGAAACGCAAGAGCTTGCGGAGTTTGCGGGTCAGCCAGTATCCACGCCTCATCTACTACCAAGATGGTTCTCTCTTGTCTATCCCTCTCTATAAGTCCCCAGGCATAGGAAAGCACATTGAAATACTGCGCCTTTCTCACGGCATCCTCGGCGTTTTTAAGGTCGTGAATATCCAGCACCGTAATCCCGGCGTCAACAGTTGGATCGGAGATGTCGCTAGACCATAGCCCCGCATCGGTTCCCTCAGCTGCACGTTTGAGCAAAACGGCGAGCCTCGTTAAGTCGGCATTTTTCCCTGCTCGATCTGTGAGGTGTTCGTAGAGATGTTTGATGGTCGGCCACTGGTTTACCGTCGCTACATCGGTAGTAAGGAATATACCGTGCTCCTTGTAGACTTCCATAACCGCCTCTTCCAGCAATGCCTTTTCCAGATCCGAAAGGTCTTTTAGATAAAGGCTGAAAAACGTCCGCAATGTACGCACATGTAAGGACAAAGAACTCTGTTCGCCGCCAGCAGAATCGTCCGGTGGCACAGGTCTGGCCCGGAGTGGGTTAATCTGACCACGACTGCCGCAGTTAATCCAGTGGCCTCCCAGTAAGCGGCACATCTCTTGGTACTCCCTCTCAGGGTCGAGGATAATAACCCGACTACCTTGCAGGTATTCTCTAAGCACCAACATTTTGGCCGCGAAGCTCTTGCCCGCCCCGGGCTTAGCTAGTATGGTGAGATTACTATTGGTGCGATCCCCTTCACGCTTCCAGATATCCACCAAGACCGCACCGCCGTCCTTGTCCCTGCCCAGAAGAATGCCACTCCCATCGTTAATACCCGCGACAGCGAAAGGAAACATTGCCGCCGCTGTTTCAGCAGGCATGTTGCGCGAAAAGGATTCCTTTATCCCCTCGGGAAGCGAGAGCCATGGCCCCGCCGCCTGCAGCCCCTCGTCTTGGCGAAAAATTGCCCCTCTCGCTCTCATTCCCGTAGCCGCCAGCATCGACTCAATCTGCCGAGTGCGGCGATCTAGTTCCTTGGTGTCGTTTGCCGTAAGAAGTACAATAATCGTCACGTAAAGCACCTGCTGTTGCTCTTGATCAAGCTTCCTTAGAAGCTCCTGCGCGTCGCCCAAGAGTTGTTCGAGCCTCTGAATGGTAAGAGCATTTCCACCCGCCTCAATCCTCCCGGAGTACTCCCCAATAGCCTTATTAATGGCCTTGACGAGATCGGTAGGATCAGTTGGGTTTAGATGTATAGACAACGTAACCCCAGGCATGTTAGCGAGTCTCGCCAAGAACGCAGCGCTAACCTTCGGAGGGTAGGCCGTTATAGCCATAACACGCGCCGCTTGATCACCTAAAGTGATCGCTTTGGCAGCAAAATCTAAGGCTTGTGGCAGCGCGATATCTAACATATCCGGTAGTGTAACTACATTTTTACTCACAAGAACACCTTCCTTTTAAGAATGTCTATATGGGTGATAACGACATTTGACCCAGTTTTACCGTTCGTTTTAAGACTACGAAATCAGGGCAGAGGCATTTAGACACCCCCGTCTCGCCCGCGATAAATCGCTACAAGCGAGGGAAACGGTGCTGCGTCCTTTGCCATGCCGTTTTCATCAGTAAACTTCAGGCGGCCACGCAAAAAACGTATTTCAGCCTTGCCGAGGATGTACTTATGAAAATACGTTGTGTCCGTCCGGGCGGGAATGAGGAGGACTACAGTGGTATTTGCCTTCTGTCCCTCTCTATAGGCCTTCTCCACCCATTTTCCTAGTGTACGGCCATAGGGCGGGTTAATAAATACCGCATGTCCTCCCCAGTCTTGCTCGAGCGCATTGTCTTCCACGGTGAAATACTTCGAGCACTTTGCCGACTTCGGCGTGGCTGCCGCATCGAGTGTAAAATGAAACTCGGCGTCTAATTCCTTAAAGAACTCCATCGGTGTGCACCAGTCCATCTTGGTGCTACTGAGCAGTGTCGCGTTCACTGAAATATCGGCGGGAGAACCGTGCCCGCGCCTCCTATCCTCTCTGTCGCCGACTTGTCGGGGTTGAAAAAGCAAAACAGCATCTCCATAATTTCCACCCCATCGCAGATGGAAGATGCCAGGCTCGCCCCGTTAAGATGAGTCATCAGCTCCCCCGCGGCTTCAACAGCGTGTACCTCGGTTTCCGCAGAGAGCAAGACGTAGAAGCGTCTCTCTGCGGTCTCTCCACCAGCGGCGACGGACGCCACATAGCGAGAATAGTCTCGTAGTAACCTCTTACGAGTCTGGTTAGGCTCCTCGTTGGCCTTGTCGCTAAGCCGCCTAAGATACGAGTCTAGGTCAATAGGTCTGCCTATGGCGAAGATCTGCAGTGGCGTTTTGATGCCGTTTAGCACCTCGTGTAAGGAAGCAACCACTCTCTTTTTCTCATTCTCACTCTTAAGAGACATATTGATAGGATGCACCCTCAGGACGGCGATGGCACTACCCTCCCGCTGTTTAATGCTCTTAGCTTGGATATCCACGATCGGGAGCCAATCCCGCACACTGTTTTCAGGCTTACTTCTTTTCTTTTTCAGTGCGGCCAGCAGTTTTTTCACCTTGTTCCTCCTCTCGGCACGTTAAAGTGCCGCCTCTGACTTAATTTCCACCGCCTATAAAACACTACTAGCCCAAACAGACTTTCACCCTCGGACCCCACTCGCGTTACAAAGAACATAAAACCTGCGGGCACGACTAGAAATACCATACGAACCAGTGGCGACGCGCCAAACAGAGACGCTACAAAGCCAATTAGACCACCAACCACAAGTCCCACCCCACATAGCGCAAGTTCTGGCAGGCCAAGCCCAGGCACCAATTCAAAACGGGCGCGGACATTTTTCGGCACAAGGTACATTCTCATCCTCCTCCCTAAATACAAACCAGAGCCCGCCGCTAATGGCAGGCCCTAGTTAAGACTCAACTACCTCTCGGCTCGTTGCCTTTCTTTCGTCAAGAGCCTCCATTGCTCGTAAATTGGAGAATACTGTACTGCCGTCCCATCAACAAGGCGAAAGCGATCGCGTGAAGCAGTTAGGGGTGAAGCGATGATCCCACGAAACTCGTGCAAAACATCCTCTAATTCCCTATCCCCTAATTCCTCCACGCGCTCTAGGCCCCGAAACAGGCGTTCGATTGTCCCGGGCATCATACCTTCCCAATCAATCGTGGCTACAGGTTCCATCCATGCTTTGTGGCAGATATCTTTTTGCTCAGGAATATCCGGGAAGAAGAACTTGGTTACTTCCCCTGTCTCCAAAATTCTGCGCATTTCACGTGTAAAGGTGTAAATGTCGTCTTTGTAGTTATATCTTCGCCCAGAAGAATCCTCGAGCACAAACTCTGTCCAATGCCTTTTCAACATACCCAACCCCTCCATTTGCTATTTCTTTTTAATGATCACACTCGCAATGTTTTGTCCCATCCGTGTGGCGCCTGATGCCAACGAACCCGTGCCGGTATGGTAGGCAAATTGTTTGAGAACCGAAGGCGTCTTGAAGGCCACCCACAGCCACGCCACCCCGACAAGCATGGAGTACCCATTAACTACTTGGCCCGCGGTAAGTGAAGCGAAAAAACCCGTCAGCATCAGCATTTGCACCGCCTGTGAGAGTGACACCACGACCAGCTCGCGCCACCACACCGCCCAGGCCCCTTCGTCGCTCCCTGTTAGCCCCACCGCCATGATGGGGCCAGATACTGACAGAAAGGCCACCTCGACACCGCGAATTATGGACTGCACATACACGAGTGCCCAGAAGACAACCATGGCTATAAACATAAGCAGAAACCCAAAACCTGCGCCAACTGAGCCTCTAAGGATTGCCCCAAGAGGGTTTGCTCCTTCTGCTACTAGAGGCACTTGTGAGATAGAGACCGCCAAGTAGGCACCATACCCAAACACATTCCGTGCCAGCCACGGACCTCCAGCGATCATCATCGCCGCGTACATGCTTCGTTTGACCAATTTAACGGGATTGACCTCAGATGACCCACTGCTAAAAAGGATGTAATTACGCAGTATCTCCACCCCAATTTTTAGTGTCAAGAGTGAACCAGCTACCACCTGCGCAAGCTGAATTGCCCCTACCACAAAGGGCTGATCGAGAATACGCAGTGCCATTTCATGTTCTCGCGCTATGCCCCCGACAAAGAAGCCCATGACATCGTTTAGGACGTGTACGAGAAAGTCATTGATACTACGAATAAGGATGTTGCTAAAGAAGCTTCCCACTAGGCTCCCTCCTTCCAAAGAAGTCTCCCGCATCTCTTCGACACGGGAGACCATTTACCATGATCCATGACCTCGGCTGGGGACCTACTGAAAGTAAGCAAGCACAACGCGGACAATGGCGGTAGCGCTCATTCCTATAGCGCCTCCGAGTAGGATGTTCTTTATGGCCTTGTTATGGCTGGCCGCTGAATGTGCGTCTCCCTCTTCCATCTCTTTCATCAGTGCGTGGTAGCCGATCATAACTCCTCCGGCAGTGGGTATAAGGAACATGACCCACGTGGTTGCATCGGTGAGTAGGCGGCTAAAGTTCGTAATAAATTCAGGCATAGTCTAATCCCCTTTCAAATGTTATCTATTACGGATGTATCATCGTGTATTTTGTCGTTATGCTTCACTCTGGCACCCTGCATCGTCGCCGGGCGCCCTTGCAGCGTAGGTTTAGAGTCACGCGCTAAGTCTTTCCTTTGTGCTATCTCACTAAGTTCGAGCTCCTTCGCCACTGGCCACTGCGAAAGGTCAGGCAGCCTGAGTTTAGCCGCGTTCTGCCCGGTCTGAAGTACCAAGGACCAATTCTTAGGCCACCTGCTCACTTCGTCAGGCATAAGGAGGGCCCTACCTGTCATGCTCTCACTCACGTTCGACTCCGTGGAGCTGCGCGAGGATGTGGAGTGGCTTTCGGTTTTAATGGTGTGCTGACCAGTTTTAGCGCTTATCATCTTTGCTGTTTCAATGTCCGCAGTTGACAGATAGACCCATGTCGCACAATTACCTAGCACCGTGCCATAGGCATCACGATATCTGGCTTTAATCTGAGCTACGTCCTGCACCGCCAAAAGGAAGCGGATATTTCTCCCCGCCGCCACCGTGAGCTTTTTATCAAAGTCGGGTATGGAGGGGATATTACCGAACTCATCAAGCAAAAAGTTAACACGCCTCTTCAGTCTTCCATACGTCTTGTTGCTGATGTCGGCCAGTGCTTGGTAGCACTGCGCGATGTATAGCGACGCCAGCACATTTCTTGTGCCTCTCTCATCGGGGATTACCAAGAAGACGGCAGCCTTTTCTTCTCCAACCAACTGAACCTCGGTTTCGCTTTCCCCAGTTAGCCACGCGACCGCCGGGTCTGCCCATAGCCGTAGTTGTGCAGCTGTACCCGTAAAGATGGAGCTACGCAACCTATCCGACGATAACGCCGCGACGCCATATGCACTTTTGGCAGGATGACCGGCAGGGAAATTACGCAGAAGTAGATCTAATGCCTCCCCGTCTCCTGCGCCTTGCTCAAAAAGCATGTTGTAACACTCGGCCATCGTTTTATGTCCCTGTGGCGCATCACTCGCCACAGCGAGCATCAAGGCCGCCGTCAAACTTTCCTGTGCCTGCGGCCAAATAGGATCGCCGTGGTGCGGACGTTGGTAGGTTATGACGTGTGCCGCATCCCATGCCGCCTGACCCGCAGTACCCGCATCCCCCTCTGCCATAGCTTTTATAATTGGCTGCATTAGGTTCCACCGTAGCCCGCAATATGGGTCTCGCAAGTCGATTCGCGCCACTTTATATCCTTGTTTTTCGAGATAGGCTTTGCTCCTCGCATGCAGTTCACCTTTGGGGTCCGTTACTACCATACTTTCTCCCACACGTCCTAGCGTCCATATGGTGGGCAGTATGATGCGACGGCTCTTTCCACTTCTTGTCGCGCCAATTACCAGACAATGTGTGTCAGACTTGTCTACCCACGCATCAAACCCATGGAACAACCGCTTCTTCTTCGCCCCCACCACAAAGCCGCCATCTTTGCCCGAGAGGCCGCCTAACGTCTGCGAAAGAGCTTTCGTACTTCTCCACCGCGCCGTACCGTACTGGCCGCCACCCGCACTCTTGACGTTTTCCGGAGAGTCAAACCCTCCTCGCCTTCGGCGCTTGAATATAGCCCAAATTAACTTGAGCTTAATCAGCCCAAGAGGAATTTGAAGCCAAAGCCAGGGCTCAGTTACCCTCCCCATTGTCAATACAGTCACGCCTCTGAGAGGAGCATCTAAAAAGGCTCCTCTCGCGACGTCTAACGCCCGAGGGAAGCCCACATCCCCAGCCAAGTAGAACACTTCGAGTATCACCGGAAAGAACAGCAAGTTTATTCCGACCACGAGAAGCAGCAAAAATACCTTGAACTTCAATAGTACGTCTCCTCCCTCTCAAATTTCATGAATGTCATCCAGTGCGTCTTTGCCCTTCGATCGCCGAATAACGGCTTGCGTTTTATGGCTTGTATCACTTCTCTTTGCGGGACTTGCTCTTCGTTCCATTTGAATATCAATACTCCGTTTGGCTTCAGCACCCTCATGCACTCGGAGAAACCTCTCGCTATGTCCTCTCTCCAGTTCTCGCCGAGTCTGCCGTATTTCTTGATCAGCCATGCGTTGTCGCCACCCCTGATTAAGTGTGGGGGGTCGAACACGACAAGGTAGAAGCTATTGTCTGGGAACGGAAGGTTTCGGAAATCAGCTAGGATATCGGGTTTGATAGTTAGTTTGCGACGGTCGCATAATGTGTCTTCAAGCTCCCGGTTGTCTATGTACGTCGTGTGCGGCTCCGCCTTATCAAACCAGAACATCCGGGGGCCGCAACATGCATCAAGAATTAGTTTTTCGTTCATTGTCGCACCTCCTCAGAACTCCTCCTTCCACTCACCTCGTGAGCATGAGCAGTAAAAACATCTTTATTTTCAATCGCCGCACTCCTTAATCGCCCCGGTGCACAGTGGGCAAAGACCTCCCGTCTCCCCCAGCGACCGGATGGCGTCTTTTCGTAGCCATACCAAGCCATGCTCCGAGCACACCCATGTGCCAGACTGAAACTCCGGCCAGTTTTGTGTAATTATTATCGTTTTCATCTCCTGCCGCTTCCCTTCAACTAAAAAAAGCGCACTACTAGCGTTGCTAAGTAGTACACACCAAGGATTGTGACCATCATGCCTAGAGATATTAAGAGTTGCAGTCCGTACTGCTTGGCACGATCAGACCAGCTGGGAGCACGAATGGTTGTAAGGTGCCCTGACATCTCTACGATCGTGTGCAGGAATCGCTCTTCGTTCATGCAGATATCCTGCTTAACCGCCTCGATGAGGCGCAGCTCCTTTTCCATTACCGCCACATATGCGGCCTTAAACTCCACCTTCTCCTTTTTGGCATCCTCGAGGCTCTGAAACACCCGATTGGTCACGGCCTTCCACTCCACATCAAGTTGGCGTAGCAGGGCTCTTGTTTCCGTTTGTGCCTGCAGGAGGACCGTAACCTCTGCCAGCGTTTCCCTTAATGCTACATACTCTTTCTGGATAGGGACTGTATCAAGGACCTGCTGCATTAAATCCCTTAGATCCGACAATTCGCGCTTGAGATCCACATACTTCCCCGTATCCCCCGATGGTCGGGGAACGGTGGCAGCCTTGTACTCATTCACGCCCTTTCAACCTCCTTTTGTTTGTCTACTTCCACTTGCTCTTGTCCTTCGCGATTCTTACGTCCCGCTGCCTTCACATCCATCCAAAAAACCTGCTCTTGTAGGTGCTGCTGAGCGTCTTTAAGGAGAGACCATGTTTGGGATAAAACCAAGGACTTCACGAAGCTGGCCTTGCCGAGAGACCACCTGACTTCGGACGCAGCCCTAATTACCACCTGCGCCACTCGATCGCGCAAGTCGTTTGTTGCGTTCAGTTTGGCTTGTGCAATATCCTCACTTTGGAGGGTGTGATGCATGGCAAGTTGTCCAGCAATCTCTTCATGCCGCATTTTTTGCTCCCTTAACCCAGGGAGATTGAGAATGCCGTCCGCAATTCTGCGGGCTTCGTCTTTCACTGGCGCAGGCATAAAAGCCAGAGACATCTTCCCTTTTTTCGGCAAGCTAAAAGATAGCCTCAAAAGATCATTGTGCAGGACTATGCTGTCTTTCGAGTCCATACTCCAAGGGGTTTTTGTAAAATCTATGGCCTCTTTCCTAGTAAGGTCTCTGAGAATAGTCTTCTCGGCTAGTAATCTACGCCTCTCGTCCCCGTAAATCTCCCTCATAAACAACCTGCGAGCGTAATTTAGTTCTGGAGTCGTTAATTTTCCTCGCTTCCGCTGTGCGGAGCGATCCCAGAACACGACGTGCACATGGGGATGCCCTACCTCTTTGTGAAAGGCGGCATACCATCTAAAATCGGTAGAAGCAATGCCCATTTTGTGTGCTAAATCAGGGAGGGTGGCCCGGAGAGTGTCTTCCCATTTGCCCCGGTTCGTGTAACCGTATTTTATGGCATCGTCTTCCCGCAGTGATAGGATGGCTCGCCACACAATGCCATTGTGTGCTTTGATTTCTTGAATAGCGGAAGCCATGTCTGGTTCGCCGGGTTCCTGCGCGAACAGTCCGTGGCTACGCGGTCGCTCATTAAGATAGCGGAAATGAATTTCATCCTCTTCTGTTTCCTGCGGTCGTTTATCTACCCGCGGTCTTTCCGCGATGTACTTAATATGAGCCGCGTTCTTCGCTTTGGTGGCACTGCTTGCCTCATGAAATTTTACAAACATAAAAAATGGCGCGTTAGGAGCACTCATTTTATATGCCCTTGTGCCATGGCTTCAGCGTTTTTATGCATAAGCACTACATCCTTTGCGCCCAAGTCCGCAGCACACTGCACCCCTAGATACATCCCCGTGGCCGCAGTAATGGCCGCTGTGGAGGCAAACTTAGCCAAGCCGTTTTCCACAGACTTCATTGTGCCTCTAATGACCCTGCGCACCGCGAGCGTTAATCGATCGGCATCATCCTGCGTTTCGTCAGTAGACTCTGCCAGAATGCGGTTTACCAAAACAGAAACGGATTCCTTATTAAGCTGGGCGAGATGTTTTAAGCTAGTGCAGAGGTCATCGTCGAGAGATAAGTTAACATTTACACGTTTATCCTGAATCATCGGTATGTCTCCTCCTTGCTGAGTTTTTTCGACGTGGAGTTTCTGCTGCGCTTCTCGGCTTCTACTTTAGATACCCACGCTATGCCCTCATCATATGTACAGACAATCTGCCCGCCATCGACAAGCGCCCAAAAGACCTTTCCCGCACGATGGCTAACCACTCTTTTCTTTTCGGCAAAGGCAGCTATGATATCTATGGCGCGGCTACCAACGCTGCGCTCGGCAAGATTTAGCATAGCGGAGTAATCGGCGGGTTTCGTGTGTGTTATCCTCATTTCTCCACCAGTTTCAAGTATTGCGCGGCCCTTGTTTGTGCGAGCAGGTGTGTTTCTGCCGCATCGCGCTTATGGGCTCCAGTAATACACTGTATAGACAAATACATATTTGTTGCGGAAGCTGTTATAGCCTTGGTAAGTATTTTGGTGAGCCTGTTGTCAAGTTTTGCTAATGCCTCAATGACCTCAGCACGCACCACAGCCGTAGTTACATCCAGCCCCTCCTCAGCAGCCAGTTGTTTAATATATTTCTTAACGGCACTTCGTATAGTCTCGGAAACTGTTTGCTTATTCTCCATAGCTTGATATTTGACGGCATCGTAAACGTCGTTGTTTAGTCGGATGCGGATTATTTTCATTTAGCACCTCTCCTCGTCTTTCAATGTGGACGGCTATTGACAGGCAGCCTCGCTGCCTAGAAGCCAAGCCTATGCGGAACTATCTACTCAGGTTTCTCCCTGTCGGCCTGATCAAACTCACTGTCCGTCATCCGACTAAGTTTTAGGATCAATCGTTCTACAGTTTCAGCCATTAACGGTTCGTCTGGGCACTTCACTGCCTCCAAAGCCGTGATGCTATTTTTGCGTGTAGTTGTCCGCAGAGCGAAAAGAATTTCCCTCTCGGTGTAGTCGAAACTATTCATCAATGTTTCCTCCTCTTTTCTTAGCGTTCAACTGAGGTCTGTTTTGAGCGTCGGGTCTTCCCTCGGATATCCCCCGTTGCGCTGTTTGGGTGTGGCGTTAGGCAAGGTTCATCTGTTAGCGCAGGAATCTCGGGAATGCTTTGCATGTTTTGGACGGCACGCACTTTCTCATGCGCCCTTCCTAGATCCTCAATCATCTTTTGGGAGTGCTGTTGGATTGTTACGAGGGAGTGTTTTAACTCCGGCGTCTCTTTGCCGCTGCTCCAGGCAGCAACATAGCCAAATGTGTACTCAGAACTGTCGATGCCAAGGTAGTTACAAACCACGAAAGCAATACTCTCAGCCTCGACTTCCGCGGTACGGCAATCTATCGCGTTCTTGTCCTTACCGTCTCTCCTTTGGCGATCATGGAGTCCGGCATGCGCTATCTCATGGATCAGTGTCTTTATCGTCTGCGCTTCACTCATGCCAGAATTCACACAGATTGTCTGTTCTGCGAAATTACAAAACCCCTTCGCACTGCCTTCGATTTCCTTAATCTCAACAGGGAAAGGGGAAATATCCTTGAGAAGGCATAGGACGCTCGCGTACCCTGTAACAGAGGCCCCCAGCTCATCAATCGGTCTCGGAAGTTCCCTGCCGGATGTCTGAGAGACATCAAAGACGTACGCAGTTTGAAACCTCAGTTTCGTTTCCGCTGTCTTCGCGCCGTCGATATTCTCATGTTCGACTTTGTAGGGCACCGGCGCGAGAATCGCAATACCCTTTTCGCCTTTCTTAACCGTCCTGCCGAATGTATTGCGCCACGTGTTAAACCCAGCTACTCTAGTTGCGTTCGGTCGTTGTAGCAGGATCAGCATGATGTTTGAGTGAGAATAGTTGTGGAATTTGGAACAGAAGGCAAGATATTGTTTCCAACGGTTGCTATCAAAAACGTCTTTTACTCCCTGCTGTAACATCAGCATGAGATCCTTTTCTTCCACTGACACCCCTCCAATTGTTGGATAAATCTGTGCAAAATCAGTGCTGCCACATCACGTGACACATCCTATCTGAGATACGCACAATTTGCTGGTTTTTAGGGCAGTGTGCCACATAAAGTGACACATCTTTTTCGCATGTGACACATCCCTTAACCGTGTCCACAGCAGGCTTTGCCTGCTGATGTGGTATGCCCCCTTATCCTGCGTTCATTTCCCCCAAGAAAACCAGCGGCTTTCCTGGGGGATTTTGGCCTACCGTTCGACACCACGACGTTGCTTTTTTTTGTCGAT
>Ga0208733_100186_pt1 | contig 32325 bp, 30 predicted proteins | sample SubbioR11Jul_8B1_FD_184816 | JGI IMG/M metagenome (GOLD analysis project Ga0208733, IMG submission 184816) | Serpentinite rock and fluid subsurface biosphere microbial communities from McLaughlin Reserve, California, USA - CR11Jul_8B1 (SPAdes) | ecosystem: Environmental > Terrestrial > Deep... | reverse complement strand
GGGGGTGAGTAAATTTAGTTCCCCCTCCCCTTCATCCCCTCCCGCCAGGGGAGGGGAAATTTTTTAGAGGACAATTTGTTAGAGATAAATTCTCAGAATTTATTACGTAAGAATCTAAAAGAGAGAGATAACCTTAAAAACTCCTTTGGCAATGCCCATGATGATGAATATACCTATCAAAGACCCTGTCATCAAAAGGATCGTCCCCTCCGTCCGGTTCTTTTTCAGGAAGAAACTGATAATGCTTCCCGAGAGGATTCCGAAACCACGGATGGGAAGGGCAGAGAGTAAGATGAGGCCTACATTTCCGAGAGACATCACCTTCTTAAGAATGGGCCTTTCATTTAGGTTGGAGATAACCTTGTCGGTTTTGTGGGTGAGCCACCGAACGACAAAAAATTTTTTGCTCGATTGTTCTAACAATGCCCCGTAAAGGGGAATCTGGACATAGTCATAGGCCAGGGCTAAAGGAAAATAGAGTAAGACAGACATCTGATTGAAGATGGCAAAGAGCACAGAGAAGGAACGGCCCAGTGTAAAATGGATGATCGTGAAGAGGAGAATGAGATTTCCTGTGCCGGTTATCGGTTCCATTCTCGCCCCACAAGGATAGAAGAGTAACATTCTCCAGGCGAAATGCCCAGGTGGAGGACAGACCGGACATCTTGATCCAGCTTTTGACGGATGACATATTTGAGATCGCAAGAAGGATCTGGAAAGAAGTAATTGATCGTGGGCGGGATGAAACCATACTCCATGGAAAGCACATTGGCCGCCATTCTCATCCCGCCTGATGCGATTGCCTCGCCTGTCATCGATTTGATTGAGCTGACTGGAATCCGGGAATACTGAGATGGAAAGGTCCTCTTAATTCCCTGGGCTTCCAATGCATCCAGGATTTTAGACGAATTCCCTGCGCCGCTGATAGCATCGATCTCCATTCCTTCTTTTCCTTTGAGCGTCAATCGAATGGAGCGTTCGATATCCTCTGACCCATCGCTTTTGGACGACCCACCCACTAAACTATACCCTAAAATATAACCCAAAATTTTCGCCCCTCTTGACCGGGCATGCTCCTCGGACTCAAACGCCAATATCCCCGCCCCTTCTCCCAGGATCAATCCATTTCTCATCCGGTCATAAGGACAGGACCTCTCTCCATCTACCTCGTCTGTCGCAAGGAGACGAAGATCGGAAAAACCCCGAAAAAGGAACTCGCTCAATTCGTCCACCCCGCCTGTAAGAACCAGGTCTGCTCTTCCATTTCGAATCTGATCGCAGGCGAAGAGGATCGCGGCTTCTGTCGTGCAGAAGGATTGAACCAGAGTGCAATTGACGCCCCGGATTCCAAGTTCGATGGAGACATGGCTGGAGGCGGAATTGGGGACCGTGTTGGGAAAGAGCATGGGATTTAAATCTAAAAAACCTTTTAGAACCTGGCTCCGGTGAAACTCCGCTGAACTCGAGAGTCCGCAGAAACCCGATCCAAGAACGACTCCCACCCTTGAACTATTCTCCTGGGTCACAGAAAATTGAGCATCGGCTAATGCCAGTTTTGATGCGGCAATGGCAAACTGACTGGCTCGATCGAGGCGTCTGATCTTGCTCGCGGGGATGAAATCCTTTGGATGGAAAGACCGGATCGCTCCCCCCTTTTTAGAACGGGAGAAATGGGTATCGAAGGCTTTGATCTCCGTAATCCCCGATTGGCCGTTCTTCAGGGATAAAAGAAATTCATCTTTGCCAATCCCAATAGATGAAACCACCCCGATTCCGGTGATACAGAGACGATTATTCATAAACCTTCTCTTCTTCTCCTTCGAGGTCTCCTGCATCGCCCTCCACATCTCTTGACTCACCGATCTTCTCCAGAACCTCTTTATAGAACTCGTGTTGGATGAGGAGGTTCATGATCTCGTTTGTTCCGGTCCAGATCATCTGCAACCTCGCATCCCTGAAGAAACGCTCGATGGGATAGACATTCGTGTATCCAATCCCTCCCATGATCTGCATCGAATAATTGACGACCTCCCAGAGCATCTCCGTTGAAACCTTTTTCGCCTCCGAAACCATCCGTCTCGAATCGAGGCCTTCGTCCACATGTTTTGCCGCCACATAGACGAGACCTCGCGCCGCATCGAGTTTCGAAATGGCATCCGCGACTTTAAAACTGACCGCCTGAAACTTCCGGATGGTCTCACCGAATGCCTTTCTCCTGTTGCTGTATCGTGTGGCAATCTCCAGACAGGACCTCGCCATCCCCAGGGCCCCTGCCGCAGTCGTCAGTCGCTCAGGAATCATCATCCGGTTAAAGACCACATAACCTCCATTTAATGGGCCCACAAGGTTTTTTGCCGGCACCCTCGTATCTTTAAAATAGAGCCGGCCTGTCCCCCCTCCCCGGGATCCCAGAAGCCCGTAGACATGCTTCACCTCCACGCCCATCTCCCTTTCAACGATAAAGCAGGAAATCGATTTGTGAGGCTCTGCCTCGGGTGCAGTCTTCGCATAGACCAGAAAGTAGTCCGCGCCCTCGGCGCCTACAACGAAACGTTTCTGGCCATTGAGGATGAAATGCTCTCCATCTCTCTTGGCAAGGGTCGTGGCGCCGAAGAAATCGGACCCGCCTCGGGGCTCTGTGAGGGCCTCCGCACAGCAGAGCTTTCCTTCAAGGGTGGGCTTCAAATACTTTCCCTTCTGCTCCGGAGTGCCAAACTGGTGGATGGCTTCACCCACAATGCTCACCAGTGAATAGAGACAGCTCATCCCCGATCCGAGAACGCCGATCTCTTCAATGGCGGTCGCCTCTCCTGTCCAATGAAGACCTCTCCCTCCCCACTCCTTCGAAAAACGGAGGCCGAGGAGATTCTCTGATGCCAGGCTCTCCATATACCCCTTCGGATACCTGACCTCGTCAGCATCCATCGCCCGGACAAGGGAACTCGGCACCTTCTCTTTGACGAACCTTCTTACCTCCTGTTTCAATTTCCGCTCTTCCTGCGTCAATAGAATCTCGAACATGACCTTTCCCTCCCCCTCGTTTGAAATTTTCCGCTATGATGAACTATTGATATGAATTTTTCACCCAAAACCCATAAAGAATCAAGAGGATTTTTTTATTGACAGCCAAGGTGGATACATTGAATAATCTGGAGCAAGGTGGAGAGGTTAGGGCTAAAGGCTAAGAGGCCAGTTTCGTCATTCGGTAATGGTTATAAAAAAAGTTTACGGTGACGAAGCTCGTATCGAAGCAAGAAGCGTGAAGCTCGATTCTCGAAAAAAAACCGAGTCTCCGGTTTCGACAAACGAGCATCAATGCCAGGTTCGACAACGACAAACGTTCATTTCATTTTAACGAAATTTGGAATTCTCGAGGAGGCACGGGATGGAAGAAACGATAAAGAAAAAGGCTAAGGAATTGGGAGTGGATCTTGTCAGTGTTTTGAATTTAAAGGACTACAAGAGTCCACGTTCGCCCAATCCTCTCCGATACCTCTCGTCCGCCAGATCCATCGTCGTTTTAGCCTTTAAGCCGCTTGCAGGCGCCTACAGTTATCAGGAGAATACCTGGAGCAAGATGCCTTCTTACCTTTATAGTATGGAAGCGGCCGGCAATACGGCGGCCTACCATCTGGGAAGGTTTATCGAAAAGGAATTGGGCGCCGAATCCTTTCTCGTCCAGGCCCACCGGCCCTTCGAAATCAATGAGGAGACCTTCCGTTCTCCCATCGGCAGCATCTCGCTCCGTCATGTCGCCGTTCAGAGCGGATTGGCGGTTTGGGGGAAAAACACCCTTGCCCTGACTCCTCAATTCGGACCTCGCGTCATGTATCTCGGGCTTCTCAATAGTCTGGATCTGCAATCCGATCCTCCTATCGAGGGCTATGACCCCTGCCTCACCTGTCAATATGACTGCCGATCCACCTGTCCGGGAAAGGCCTTCACGGAGGATGGCCGTGTGTTGAGCCATCGCTGTGTAAAAGTTAGTCAGCCCGATGATGTGGGAAACTTTACGCGTTTTTTGACTGAGATGGCAGGAAAACCTTCAATGGATGAACGTCTGGAGATGATGAAGTCGCCACGTTTTTTCCGCCACCTCCAATACCTTCAATTCTTCATCCATTATCGCTGCGATAATTGCACCCGACATTGTCCGGCAGACCTTGCAGGTCCGGTTAAAAAGTAGAGATTTCGACAGGATACGAATTTTCTTGCTATCTGGTCGGGAATAGATTATAGTTTGCCGGGATTAAGTTGCAAAGAGCCTATTGTCTTTTCAAAGCGGAAAAACCGCAAAGAACTCTAAACAACTCCTTTGCGGTTTTTTTTATAAAGCGCTGATATCCATGCTTGCCCGACGCGACCCTTCGCTTTGTTTCATTAAGAATAAATTGGATGCAAAGGAATTGAAAAAGGAGAGAAGTTTGGAAGAACAGGGTTCAGAGAGACCTTACCTGTTGGAGCCAAACGAAGACCCCATCCTCCTATCCGAGGAGTTGGATATCGACCTATTGGGCGAGTTTCCAGGAATCGGATTGGAGAACGAAAACCTTCGTGTATCGGAAGATGAAGATGTGGCTGGAGCGGGATATGTGGGCTTCCACGGCAAGATGATCGATCCTGTCCGGATTTACCTGAAGGAGATGGGGTCATTCCCCTTATTGACCCGTGAGGGAGAAGTGGAGGTGGCCAAAAGGATTGAAAACGGACAGCAAGAAATCCTCCGTGTGGTCCTCAACTGCCCCATTGCGATCTGGCAAATCACCGCTCTTGGGAAAAGCCTACGGGCCGGGAAGGTAAAAGTCGGTGAGATCACTAATGAAATCGACGATGAAGTGATCAATATTAAAGAAGAAAAGTTTCAAAAAAGAAGAGTTCTCCACCTCATTGATAAAATTCGGAGGGAAACAAACAAAATTCAACTTCTTCATAAGAAATTGAGGACCTTGAAAAAAAAATCTTCTAAAAAGAAGATAGAGGAAGAGATCAGCAAAAAACAGACTGAAATACTCATCGCATTTATGCGGATCAATCTGAGGGGAGAGCAGATTGACAGAATCATACGGGAACTCAAGCAGTGGAATATTCAAATGGAAAAGGCCCAGCAGGAGTTAAGAAAATATGGAGGACACCTGGGAAGTTCAATCCGGGAAATGAAAAAGTCCAAAATGAAGCAGAGGGACTTGAAACGAAAAGATTGGGAGGAGAGGAATAGGATCGTCGGGAATATCAAACGTAGAATAAGCAGGGTGGCGGCAGAGTGTGGCCTCTCTTCAAACCAGCTTAAAGAGGCTCTCAGGGCGATAGCGAAAGAAGAGGCCCGGGTTAAAGAGGCGAAGGCCGAACTGATCAAGGCCAATCTGAGGTTAGTCATCTCCATAGCCAAGAGATATATGAATCGGGGGCTTCAGTTTTTGGATTTGATTCAAGAAGGGAATATAGGGTTAATGAGGGCAGTGGAAAAGTTCGAATACCAAAGGGGCTATAAGTTCGGCACGTATGCCACGTGGTGGGTTCGTCAGGCCATCACCCGGGCCATTGCGGATCAGGCCCGCACCATCCGCATCCCCGTCCATATGATCGAAGTCATCAACAAATTGAACCGCACCTCTCGCTTCCTCGTTCAAGAAATGGGGAGAGAACCGACTCTGGACGAGATCGCCGAAAAAATGGGAGTGTCTCTTCCCCATATTCAGAAGATTTTAAAGGCGAGCAAGAAAACGATCTCGCTCGAAACTCCCATCGGCGAGGAGGAGGAGAGCCGTCTGGAGGATTTTATTGAAGATAAGGAATCCATTTCTCCTCATGATGCCACCATCAGTTCCAATCTGGTGAAACAGATTCAGACCGTCTTTTCCACTCTGGATAAGCGGGAGGAAAAAATTCTGAGGATGCGGTTTGGGATCGGAGAGAAACACGATCATACCCTAGAGGAGGTGGGGCAGGAGTTTAAAGTCACACGGGAAAGAATCCGACAGATTGAGGAAAAGGCATTGAAGAAGTTAAGGCACCCCAGCCGGGCAGAGAAATTAAAGGGTTTTACCGAATATTAAGAGAACTCTGGAAAATGATTACAGGGTCTCTTGATGAAATCAGAGATTCGAGGCTTTTTCAAAAATCTTATTATAAAAGGAGAGAGACGATGAACATTTATGTGGGGAATTTGTCATTTGACGTTTCAGAGGAAAACCTTCAGACAGCCTTCTCAGCCTACGGGCAGGTCAGCTCAGCCACCATTGTAAAAGATAAGTATAGCGGCCAAGCCCGGGGGTTCGGCTTCGTCGAAATGCCCGATTCAAATGAGGCCCGTACGGCGATAGCAAACCTCAACGGGAAAGAACTCAATGGCCGACAGATGAATGTGAATGAGGCGCGGCCCAGGACAGACCGGGGAGGGTCAGGAGGCCGTGGCGGGGGCCGCGGGGGAAGATCCAATTTCGGCGGGAGAGGCCGTTATTAATATCCGCCCAATATTTCGGAAGGGTAAAATGACTGTGTCCGTTTCACTTCACGGGGAAGTGTTTTGTTCATAGACATTTTTCTCATTTCGGTCAGCCTTAGAAAAAGAAGGGAACAGGATGCAGAGAAAAAGACACGGGAGGACGCGTGGTCCAAGGTCCAGCCGTCCAAACCGTCCGAAATTCTACAGAACTGTATGTGCGGGTTGTGGGAAAGAAGTGATCCTTCAGGTGGCTCCGCCTGAAGGCAAAACACTGATGTGTCTGGAGTGTTTTAAAAAATAATCTTCTCTGTCAAAAAGTGAAGAGTTCGATCCCGCCTGAAACATTGAGCACAATGCCGGTGATGTAGTTGGCCTTGTCCGAGGCTAAAAAGACAATGGCATAAGCCACCTGCCTCCGCCAGGGCCAGGGCATCCACTCTCCCCAGACCTCTCGAACCTCCCGTGACCAATGCAACCTTCCCTTTGAGCATCATCTTTTCATCCCCCTTTCAATCCATTCGCTTTAGATTTTCAACCAAACGCCCTCAAGAATCAAGAGATTTTTTGATAAACATTTCAAATATCACGAATGACAGCGAATATGACGAATAGAAATTATTTGCTATGATTAATACAAATGCATTACGTTGAAAATAGCTCCCAGAAACCTCCTCCCCCCTTGAGACTGTGTCGCAATATGAAAAACCCCCTTTGCTTGCGATTACGACACAGTCTCCTGGGGGGAGAGGGTGAGGGGTGGGTTGTTTTAAGGACTCAGAATGGGTTAAATAAGGGATGATGAAAATCCTTCTCATCTCACCGGAAAGAGAGAGAAAAAAGGAGGCAGCCTTCCTCTTCAGGCTCGGTTTCCTGAACCTTCCGTATGTGGCGGCAGTCACCCCTCCTGATGCGGAGGTGAAGATTGTGGATGAAGCCTTTGAGACGGTCAATTTAGAAGAGAAGGTCGATCTCGTGGGCGTCACTGCCCAGACCCCTGTGGCCCCACGGGCTTACCAGATTGCAGGAGAATTCAGAAAGAGAGGAATTCCTGTCGTCATGGGAGGGGTCCATGCCAGCACGCTTCCTGAGGAAGCCCTCCACCATGTCGATGCCGTGGTGATCGGCGAGGCGGAAGAGGTCTGGCCTCAACTGATTGAGGATTTTAAAAGAGGGCGGATGAAACGGATCTATCAGGCCGATGGATTTGTCAACCCCTCCGGCCTGCCCCTCCCGGAAAGGGATCTGCTTAACCCTAAATTCTATTTTCCCCTTAAACTCCTGGAGACGACGAGGGGATGCCCCCATCACTGTGACTTCTGCGGGGTCTCAAAATTTTTCGGCTATCGATACCGGAATCGACCCATCGGCGAGATCGACCGGGAACTGGCAACCCTTTTCAAAAAGGGCCCGGTGATGAACCCTTTTTCTAAAAAGGTCCTCTCTCTCTTCAACAAAGACCTGCCCTATTTTCTCAAAAGGAGGCTTCTCTACATCATCGACTCCAATATCGCAGGGGACAAACGATTCGCGCTCGATCTTGTCTCCCTTTTAAAAGACTACGATCTCCTCTGGTATGGCCACGCCCCGGTCTCTATCGCCTTCGATCAGAAACTCCTTGAAGGGTTTTCACAAAGCGGGTGTATCGCCGTCAACATCGGCTTTGAATCCTTCTCAACAAAAAATCTCAAGGCCATGGGCAAGGGGTTCAATCAACCCCCTCACTATGCCGAAGCAGTCAAAAGGATACATGATCACGGAATTGGCATCATGGGAACATTCATGGTGGGCCTGGATGACGATGACCCGGGAGTCTTTCAGCGGATCATCGACTTCTGTATCGATTCCAGGCTCGACTGGGCGCTCACCTTCATCATGGCCCCCTATCCCGGGACCGAATCATTTTTAAGATTGGAAAAAGAGGGAAGGATATTTTGCAGGGATTGGGAAAAATATGACTCCCTCAATGTTGTCTATCAACCCCTGCTGATGTCTGAGCAGGATCTCGAAAAGGGGATGAGGAGGATATGGAAAGAGGTCTTCTCTCTCTCCTCCATCTATAAGAGAATACTGAGGAGGCCCTGGATCCACCCCCTCTTCTACCTCGTCATGAATTTACAATTTCACCATTTGACAAAAAAATGGTAAGATGAGGCGATATGAACGTCTACTTTTTTACATTTGCAGCCCTTTTCTATTTTCTGGCAGTGCTGGCCTATCTATCCTATATCATTTCTCTCAAGAAGATCGTCTCCAATATAGGCTTGGCCCTCGCCTCCATTGGCTTTGCTTCACACACCCTATGCCTCCTGACCAGATATGTCGAGGCCGGTTACACCCCCGTGACCAATCTCCATGAATCCCTCTCCTTCTTTGCCTGGACGATCATTGCCATTTTCCTGATTGCGAATCTGAGATATAAGATCAGGGTCCTCGGGGCCTTCCTCACTGCCATCGCCCTCATCCTTATGCTCTTCGCCTTTGCTCTTCCGAAAGAGATCCTGCCCCTTGCGCCTGTGTTGAGAAGCTTCTGGCATCCTTTTCATGTCACCTTCGCCTTTTTAGGCAATGCCATCTTCACTCTGGCCTTCTGTTGCGGAGTGATGTATCTCATCCAGGAACATCAACTCAAATCGAAGAAGATGGGAACCGTTGCCAAGAGGCTTCCATCCCTTAAGGCCCTGGACGACCTCAACTACCGGGCCTTGACCTTTGGATTTCCCTTGCTGACCCTTGGGATCATCACTGGATCCGTCTGGGCGGAATATGCCTGGGGACGATACTGGGGATGGGATCCAAAAGAGACCTGGTCCCTGATTACCTGGTTCCTCTATGCCGCCATGCTGCACCAGCGCCTTACCGTGGGATGGAGGGGGCGGAAAGCCGCCATCATGGCAATTGTCGGATTTGTATCCGTGCTCTTCACTTTTTTGGGGGTCACTCTGCTTCTCCCTGGACTTCACACCTATTCGAATTGGTAGGGTTTATAGAAATGGTGTTTAGGTAAGGGTTAAGAAGCCCGTTTGGTCTTATGTCTATGGGTTAGGGTTAAATGATTAAAAGCCCAACTTATTAATCTATAGACAAAACCGGCATCCTAACCTTAACTCTTATTCAATAATTTTCTCGTTACATATGCAACTCATTATCCTCGGATTGAATCATAAAACAGCGCCCATCGAGATTCGAGAAAGACTGGCTTTCCAGGAATCGGAGATGGAGAAAGCGCTCTCCCAGGTCCGCTCCCTCCCTTCATTGAAGGAAAATATGATCCTATCCACCTGCAACAGGGTTGAAATCTATGCCATCTCCCGTGAACCCGAGAAAGCGATTCGGGAACTGCAAAACTTCCTTTCCCGATATCACGAACTTCCCTTGAAAGAATTTGAGAAGAGCCTCTATCTCCTCATCGGAGAAGAAGCGGTGAGGCACATCTTCCAGGTGGCCTCCAGTCTCGATTCAATGGTGGTGGGCGAGCCGCAGATTCTGGGTCAGATCAAGTCCGCCTACTCGATGGCAACAGAATCGAGAACCTCCGGCATCATCCTCCATCGGCTTCTTCACAGGGCTTTCCACGTGGCAAAAAGGGTGAGGACGGAGACCCGGATTGGCGATAGCGCCGTCTCGGTCAGTTCCGTCTCGGTGGAGCTGGCGGAGAGAATCTTCGGAAGCCTGGAACAACGAGTTGTTCTCCTGATCGGCGCGGGGGAGATGTGTGAATTGGCCGCACGGCACCTCGTCGCAGGCGGCGTCGAGAAAATCCTGGTGACGAACCGCACTTACGATCGAGCGGTCACCCTGGCTCAGGAAATCAAGGGAGAGCCCATCCGTTTCGAAGAAATGGCGCTTGGATTGAAAAGAGCGGACATTGTCATAAGCGCAACCGATTCGTCACAACACCTCATCAGGCATGATCCGATCGTAAAGGTGATGAAGGAGCGGAAACAAAAACCCATCTTCTTTATCGATATCGCCGACCCTCGTGACGTGGAGCCCGGCGTCGGCGACATTGAGAATGTCTATCTCTACAACATCGACGACCTCCAAAAAGTCGCCAATGAAAATATGAAGGATCGTGAAAAAGAAGCCCGTAAGGCAGAGGCGATCGTCCAGGAAGAAGTCACCAAGTTTGTCCACTGGCACCAATCTCTGGAGATCACTCCCACCATCATCGCCTTAAAGAAAAAATTTGAGGAGATTCGAAAAAGAGAGTTTGAAAAAATGATTTCCTTTCATCCCCATCTTTCCGAAAAGGAGCGACAATCTCTGGAGGCTTTGACCTCGGCCATTGTCAATAAGATCCTCCATGATCCCTTGACCCGGCTCAAGCAGAAAGATGAGGAGGCGATGTCAGACGTCTATCTCGATGCCCTCAGAACTCTCTTTCAACTTCCGGACCTGACCGCGGAAGAACGAATGAAGGAGGATTAAGATGCCGGAATTCAGACAGAACATGGTTTCAAAGGAATGGGTCATCATTGCCACCGAGAGGGCGAAAAGGCCTGATCAGTTCCTCCAGAAAAAAGAGGAAAAAAAATCCACTCCTCCTCACAGGGAGGATTGCCCCTTCTGCCCGGGCAACGAGTCAAAGACCCCCGCTTCCCTCTTCTCTATCGAGAAAAACGGGGCATGGACGCTCCGGGTCGTCCCCAACAAATTCGCCGCCCTTCAGAGCCATCTCACCACAGAGCGAAAACATGAGGGCCGATTCCTTAAGGCGGATGGGTTTGGAATCGCAGAGGTGATCATTGAGACGCCCTATCATAACCGGACGATCGCCACCATGGATCCGGAGGAGGTAAAAAATACGGTGATGGCTTACAAAGAACGATACATCGCCCTTTCAAAAATTGGACAAATCGATCTCATCACCATCTTCCGAAACTATGGAGAGAAGGCAGGAACTTCTCTTGAGCATCCCCATTCCCAGATCATCGCCACGCCCATCGTCCCTCCCCATGTGAGAAATCCGCTCTACCAATCTCAGCTCGCCTGCGATGCCTTTGGAGATTGCATCTACTGTGGAATGATGGACGAGGAACGGCGCCAACAGGCGAGGGTGGTGGAGGAGACAAGATATTTTATCGTTCTCTGTCCCTTTGCCTCACGCTCTCCCTTTGAAACTCGAATCTATCCGAAGATTCACCATTCTTCCTTCACTTCGATATCGGATGAGGAGTTGATGGAGTTTGCCTCCGTGCTTCAGGATACGCTCAAGAGGCTCTGTGTCGGATTGAACGATCCTGACTACAACTATATTATCCGCTCCGCACCCGTTGAGGATAGCGATGTCAAATACCACCACTGGTATGCTGTCATCGTTCCCAAACTGACCACGCCTGCCGGATTCGAGATCGGGACAGGGATCTACATCAATGCCACCCTGCCTGAACAGTGCGCGGAATTCCTGAGGGGGGTCGCGATCCAATGACCCTGCGCGAACTGAGAATTGGAACCCGGGGAAGTCAGCTCGCCCTCTTTCAGGCCAACTGGGTAAAGGAGAAATTAGAACAGGCCCACTCCCGCCTCAGAGTGACTCTGGTTAAAATTAAAACAACGGGCGATAGGATTCAGGATGCTCCGCTTGCAAAAATTGGAGGAAAGGGCCTTTTTGTCAAGGAGATCGAGGAAGCCCTTCTTGCGAAGAGAATCGATCTCGCCGTTCACAGCATCAAGGATGTCCCCACGGAATTTCCAGAAGGCCTCCATCTTTCAGCCATCACAAAGAGAGAAGACCCCCGCGATGCCTTCATCTCCAGAGAAGGAATCCCCTTAAAAGACCTGCTTCTGGGAGCAAAGATCGGGACGAGCAGTCTGAGGCGGCAAGCCCAACTTCTCCATTTCAGGGGCGATCTTCAATTGATCCCTCTCAGGGGAAATCTGGACACACGTCTGAAGAAGCTAAGGACATTGAACCTCGATGGAATTGTCCTGGCCTGCGCCGGGCTGAAAAGACTCGGGCTTGACGAGATGATCACGGAGATCCTTTCCACCGATATCTCGCTCCCTGCCATCGGACAGGGAGCCCTGGGAGTTGAAACAAGGGTGGGCGATGAGGAGGTGGAGGAAAGGATCGAATTCCTCAACGACAGGGATTCATCTATTGCGGTTACAGCCGAAAGGGCATTTCTAAAAAAATTGGAAGGAGGCTGTCAAGTTCCCATCGCCGCTTTTGGCCGGATCGTTGGTTCGAACCTTCATATAGATGGCCTCGTCGGGACAATCGATGGAAGACGTCTTATCAGACACCATGTGGAGGGTCCAATAGAAAAAGCAGAGTCTCTGGGAGTCGAGCTGGCAGAAATTCTTCTGAACAAAGGAGCGGAGGAAATCCTGGAGGAGGTTTATAATAAGTCAGAGCTGACGATTCAAACATGAAAATAAAAAATAGGCATAACGTCCCCTCACCCTTTCCCTCTCCCCATAGGGGAGAGGGTGGGGTGAGGGGGAAAAAGATTCTTATCACGCGTGCCCGAGAGCAGTCGAGAGAATTTACTGCCCGACTCAAAAAACTCGGAGCAGAGGTCATCGAATTCCCCACCATTGAGATTGTCCCTCCCCTGAGCTGGAAGAACGTTGACCGCGCCATCTCCCAACTTAAATCCTACGACTGGATCATCTTCACCAGTGCCAACGGAGTTAACTTCTTCTTCCAGAGGTTGAAAGAGAGGGGCAAGAGTCGACGCTCCTTCTCAAGCTCAAAGGTTTGTGCAATCGGCCCTGCCACCGGACAACAGTTAAAAAAGAAAGGCGCACAGGTCGACTATATCCCAAAAGAATTTGTCGCCGAATCGATTCTCAGGGGATTTAAGAGGATGGGGATCGAGGGAAAGCAAATCCTTCTGGCCAGGGCAAAAAAGGCGAGAGATGTCTTGCCGGAAGGTCTGAAAAAGATGGGAGCGACGGTTGATGTCGTTGAAGTCTACCGGACGGTCAAACCAAAAGGAGGGGCAATGAGATTGAAGCGACTTCTGGAGAAAAAGGAAGTCGATGTCATCACCTTCACCTCCTCTTCAACGGTCAGCCATTTCATCTATCTCCTGAAAAAAGAAGAACTTAAAAAACTGTTAAGTGGCATTGCTATTGCCTGTATTGGACCGGTGACGGCGAAGACCGCAAGGCAATGTGGAATGCAAGTACAGATTCAGCCAAAACAATATACGACACCTGACCTGACCAAAGCGATTACCGAATATTTTACCCCTCACCCTTCCCAAGGGAGATTAAAAATGTAGCGGCGGCATTTACTGCCGCCGTTTTTATAGAGAGCAACATAAGTAATGCAATGTCGGCGCCTTCCTGCCGAATTACCCCCCTTTAGCAAAGGGGGAGGTTAAGGTAAGCACTGTAAAACATCCACAAAGACGCTTCAGAATTGAGGGGGCTCCTGTTGCATTACTTTTGCGGTCCTCTATAATTCGCCCCCAGTAAATGGGGGCGCTACAGTCTTTGATAAAATTTCTAACGGAGGCCAATTGGATCAATCTTCCATCGAAGTCATTCTTTTTGATTTAGGCAATGTCATCCTTCCATTTAATCATTACCAGATTGCCGAAAAACTCTCCCGATTTACTAAAAATGTAGATTTCCAGGACCCTGAGGTGATATTCTACTATCTTTTTGACTTTGAAAACGGGGCGATCAATGGTTACGAGGTCGGAAAGGTCTCTTCTCTCGATTTTTTCCAGTCTCTAAAAGAGCATCTTCAACTCACCCTCTCCTTCGAGGAATTCATCCCTATCTGGAATGATATCTTCTGGGAAAACCTGGAAGTCTCCGAAATCATCCGTTCATTGAAAGGAAAGAAGAGGCTCGGCCTTCTTTCCAACACCAATCCTCTTCATTTTGACTACATCCTCTTAAAATTTCCTGTCGTTCAGATCTTTGACAAATGGATTCTATCTCACGAGGTGGGATTCAAGAAACCGGCTTTGGAAATCTTTCAAAGCGCCATCGAATGGGCTTGTGTCGAACCCGAAAAGATTCTCTTCATCGACGACATGAAAACCCATATAGAGGTCGCCATTTCATTAGGAATGCGGGGTATCCATTTTACTTCTTGCCAAGACTTAAAAGATAATCTGATAAATTTTCGGCTCTTCACGTAAGTAAGTGAGACATTTTCGCTTTGTCTTTTCCCCTCTTTGGCCGCCGGCCCATAGGACCCCTGGTCCGGAGGGCAAAGAGGGATCAGGGGAGATTTTATAAAAAAGTTTTGATTTTTTATTGAAATTCTGATATTAAAATTTTAGACAACGAGGTATTTAATTATGTCTCAAAGAAACGAAGAAAAATTTACAACCAAGAAAGACCTTGTAGAGTTAGAAGATAGAATTGTCCATGAATTCAAAATCGTATCTGAAGAACTGATGCAGAAAATTGAACTGGTAGCCGAAGGGGTGAGCAATGTTCATGAAAAGATGGGGCGAGTGGAAAAGGGATTAACTGAAAAAATAGATTCTGTCGGAGCTGACCTTTCGGCTGTAATACGAGTTTCCTATCTTGACCTCAACAAACGTGTGGATGATCTCGACCGTCGGGTAAAAGAATTAGAGAAAATCATAACGCACTAAACAACACTTGTTAAAAAGATCCTACCATCGTTACTCCCCACTTCCATCTTTTGAAAAACTTTGGAATGGAATGAGACCTAAAGACAAAAAATGAAACGAATTGCTGTATTAACGAGTGGAGGGGATGCCCCGGGAATGAATGCGGCGATCCGGGCTGTGGTCCGAACCGGAATTGAAAAAGGCTGGGAGGTCTACGGCATTGAACGGGGCTATGCGGGATTGATCACCGGCAGTGCGAAGAGCCTGGGACTCCGGGATGTCAGTGGCATCATTCAGCAGGGAGGCACCCTTCTGGGAAGTTCCCGCTCCCCAGAATTTAAAACAGAGGAAGGATTACGGAGCTTTGACCTTTCTTAACCGGCAGGGCATCGAGGGACTGGTGGTGATCGGAGGCAACGGGTCCCAGACAGGAGCCAATGCCCTTTCCTTAAAAGGTTTCCCGGTCGTGGGGGTAGCCTCCACCATTGACAACGACCTCTACGGATCGGAGACCACCCTCGGCGTGGACACGGCCCTCAATATTGCCCTCGAAGCCATTGACCGGCTGAAAGTGACCGCCTCCTCACACCAGCGGGCGATCCTTGTCGAGGTGATGGGCAGGGGTTGCGGCTATTTAGCTTTGATGACAGGGATTGCCGGTGGAGCCGAAACCATCATCCTTCCGGAGGTGGAGACGAATCCGGAGGAGGTTGCAAAAGAACTCCGAGAAGCCTACCAGCGGGGGAAATCCCACGCCCTCGTCGTGGTGGCAGAGGGCGCCTATTACAACGCCCGGAGACTCGAACAATACTTTCAGGAGCACCGGGAACTCGGTTTTGAGTTGCGGATCACTATCCTGGGTTACGTTCAGCGGGGAGGAACCCCGAGTGCTTGTGACCGTCTCCTCGGAACGCGTTTTGGATCTGCAGCCACGGACTGCCTGGCCAGGGGTGAACATGGCGTATTGATCGGCCTTCTTCAGGGAAGGATCGCTGTCACCCCTTTGAGCGAAGTCGTCTCTAAAAAGAAGCCGCTCGATCTTACGCTCTGGAGGATGGCTCATGTCCTGGCGAGATAGGGAAAAACGTCAATCTTTAGGACTCCCTTTGATCTGCACATATCGGGCGATCCCGTTTCTTGTGATGAGCCCTATGATCTTATCTCTTTCTGTAATGACAATCCTTCCTTTATCTTCCTTGATCATCAATTCAAGGGCCTTCATCACATCGGCATCCGGAGAGATCTCCCATTTTTTGTCATGAGGCACGAAGACCTTTGACACCCTCACTCTTCCCCAATCCTCTCTCGGAACCTCTTTAATTTCCTTCAGGGTGAGGATGCCGAGAAATTTACCATTATCGAGAACGGGAAACCCGCCATATCCATATCTGAGAAAATATTCATCCACCGCCCTATCAAGAGAAATCGATGGATCGACGGTCTGCATCTCTCTGACCATGATATCTCTGACCTTAATGCCCGAGAGGGTTTCCTGAAGCGTGGACTGCTGGTAACTGGCCTGTGCGGCACTGTAAAGAAACCAACCGATGAGCATCAGCCACAATCCTCCGGGACCGCCTGTAAAAATTGAAAACAGTCCAAAGAAGATAAAAAACAGGGCAATCCCCTTTCCGATACTCGATGCCTTCTGGGTGGCATAAAAAAAGTCCTTCTTCTTCCCCCAGATGGCTGACCTCAATACCCTCCCTCCATCCATCGGGAAACCAGGGATAAGATTGAACACGCCAATAAAAAAATTGATCTGTGCAAGATAGGCGAAGAGGGCCCTGGCCCCTCCCGCCACATTCATCGCCAGCAAGAAGAAAAGGCCGGACAGGAAAAAACTTGAGAGGGGTCCGGCAATCGCAATCCAGAATTCTGCTCTGGGATGAGGGGGGTCTCCCTTCAGTTGAGCCACGCCTCCGAAGATGAAGAGGGTGATGCTTTCGATGGTGAGCTTGTATTTCTGGGCCACATAGGAATGGGCGAGCTCATGAAGTGCCACGGAGACAAAGAGAAGCAATGCCGCAAGAACACCGCTGATCCAGTAAGAAACGAAGGGAAGGTCAGGTGTCACCTGTGGAAAGTAGCGGGAGGATAACAGCCAGGTGATCAGGCCGAAGACGATTAACCATGAATAATGGATTCGTATGGGTATTCCCATGATAACGCCGATTTCCCATGCTCCCTTCATTGAAGTTCCGTTCACCTTTATCCTCCTCTTAATATTTTTTAACGAAAATAGGCCTTCAACACATATTCCTGGATCATTCGATGGGTATTGAAAAACGAACCATTGAGGGCGATGCAATACCGCATCACGTCCACAAAATGATCTCGATCATGATAAAAAAATGGGACAATAAGTCGCTCCAATTTATCGTAAAGGGAAAAGGCGTCTTTTAACCAGTCATTGCTTCCTTCGTTCCCCCTGTTGGTTTCTCCGATGGACCATCCGGTCACTCCCTCAATATGCCCTTCTATCCACCACCCATCGAGAACACTGAGACTCGGAACGCCATTGAGCGCTGCTTTCATTCCGCTTGTTCCAGAAGCCTCCATTGGGGGCTGAGGGGTATTCAGCCAGAGATCAACTCCTGAGGCGATCATCTTCCCAAGTTTCATGTCATAATTCTCGAGATAGGCTGTCTTGACATTGTGTTTCAGTTGCTCTTTGGCCTGAAATATCCGTTTGATCAACTCCTTGCCGCCCTGGTCCTTGGGATGAGCTTTCCCGGCGTAGATGACCTGGAAAGAACCCACCCTTGAAGAAATACTCTTGAGACGCTCGATGTCCGTAAAGAGCAGGTCGCCTCTTTTATAGGTCGTGGCGCGTCTCGCAAATCCGACAGTCAGGATATTCGCATCCATCTCAACATCTGTTTCTCTGTTGACATATGCAACCAGATCTCTCTTCGCCTGTTGGTGAGCTTCCCACAATTCCTGTTTTGGAATGCTCAGGGCATATCGAAAGCTGAAGTTGTCCTGTCTCCAGTCCGGGAGGTATCGGTCATAGAGTTTTTGAAAAGGGTCTGATACCCAGGTGGCAGCGTGGACTCCGTTCGTGATCGCATCAATCGAGTAACCTTCAAACATCAGCCTCGAGACTTCGCCGTGTTTTTTAGCGACCCCGTTGATATAACGGCTCAGATTGAGAGCCAGGTGCGTCATGTTGAGAAGGCCCTCGCAGCAAAAAACATCTTTCATTTTTGAAAAAACTTCACGGTGTCCAAGAACACGATTTACCAAATCCATAGGGAACTGATCGTGACCCGCAGGAACAGGGGTATGGGTTGTGAAAACGCATTTCTCTCGGACCGCTTCAATATCATCCAGGGAGGTGGATGCCCTTCCTGCTTTCCCTACCTCTTCATCCAGAAGCTCCAATGTGAGGAGGCTTGAGTGCCCCTCGTTCATATGAAATCGCTCGATCCGGTCATATCCCAGGGCCCTCAGTATTCTGACGCCGCCGATGCCCAAAATCACTTCCTGACAAAGCCGGTAATGCAGATCCCCTCCATAAAGAAAGTGGGTAAGCGTTCTGTCCCATTCGGAATTTTCCGGAAGATCAGAATCGAGAAAATAGACCGGGACATTGAAGCCGCTAATGCCTTTGACTTCATATTTCCAGGCTCTAAGATGAATGGTTCGGCCTTCTAGAACGACAGAGGATTTCGGCAGCATCTCTCTTAAGAGGTCTTCGATCACCCATTCAACAGGCTCTTCGCTCTGCCATCCACCGGCGCCAAGCTTTTGACGAAAGTACCCCTTCCTATGAAGCAGCGTCACCGCAATCATCGGCACCCTGAGGTCGGCCGCAGAGCGAATCGTATCTCCTGCGAGAACCCCCAAACCACCGCTGTATGTCGGTATGGCCGGATCAAGACCGATCTCCATGGAGAAATAGGCAACGGTACGTTGTTCATTCATAAGAGTTACCTCTCCGCATAAATTCTTGAGATGATCTCCCAGGCCTCTTCTGCGGTCTCAACATACTTGAAGAGTTCGATATCCTCCGGGGAGACAGTGCCCTCCTCGACAAGGGCTTCAAAGTTGATAATCCGCTCCCAGAACTCCCTTCCAAAAATCAGCACCGGAATGGGGCTGATCTTTCTCGTCTGTATCAGTGTCAATGTTTCGAAGAGCTCGTCGAAGGTGCCATATCCACCAGGAAAAACAACAAGCGCCTTGGCTCGCATAAGGAAGTGCATCTTCCGAATGGCAAAGTAGTGAAACTGAAAGCATAGTTCAGGAGTGATGTACTCATTCGGCTTTTGCTCAAAGGGAAGAACGATATTAAGGCCGATGCTTTCAGCGCCCACATCATAAGCTCCGCGATTGGCCGCCTCCATGATTCCGGGACCTCCGCCCGTGACAACCACAAATTTAAAATGGTTTGAGGTTTTGCTGGCTTTTGAAATGAGGGAAGAGAGTCTTCTTGCCTCTTCATAATATTTCGATTTTGCAGCGACACTGCGAGCTATCTTCACCTTGCGGGCAAGCGACTCATTTGTTAAATCTTTACCGGCAGATGCCTCTACCTCTGCCAACTGCTCATAAGCAGCTTTCCGCTCCGGAATCCGGGTGCCCCCGAAGATCACAATGGTGCTTTCAATGTCTTGTTCTTTCAATATAAGTTCCGGTTTCAGCAATTCGAGTTGCAGGCGGGCAGAACGGAGTTCGTCCCTCAGCAAAAAATCATGGTCCATATAGGCTAACCGATATGAAGGAGAAAGGGTCTGAGGAGTGGCTATAAATAATTCAGCCGCTTTAGCGTCTTCGAAGGCTGAAGGAAAAGTTTTGTTTTTTCTTTTATTTTTCATAATCTACCCCCCTTGTACAATTTCCAGTGGCTTCAGGGTTTGGCTGTAATACCTTTGATGGTCTCGTAAAAAGTCGAAAAATCTTAATGATCGTTATTCCGGCCCCGTATCAAGTACGGGGTGAACTCCAGCCGGAATCCGGTAATATTAGACACTTGTGAAAACACTGGACACCGGTTCCTGCCGCAGGACCGGTGAGACGACTTTTTACGAGATCATCACCTTTGCATTGACCCGATCTCTCATGGATGGACTTTTTGGACAAGCTAAAACAGTATTCCTTCGGGAGAGGCTTTTCCGCTCAACGCAGCAAGCTCCTCAGAGGTCAGCAGTTTCTCCTGATCCATGCCCAAGACCCTGGCTGTTTCCGACAGAATGTGTCCATATGTGCATCGATTGATAAAAAGCATCCCTGAAACGTTCAAGGTCCCGCCCTGATTGATAAAACCAAGAGCGGCGGTCTGATGGCTCCCCGTGTTAAGGGGATGGAGTATTCCCAGGAGAACCTCCGGTCGCGTATGCGTCACAAAGAGACGGGCAGGCGCATTTTCAGGAAAGAGTTCCGCCCGGAGTTGGGCCGGAGTCAAATGGGCCTTTTCGCGTTCGCTTCGGGGGAGCCTGAACCTTCCGGGTTCAATCATATAGACCGAGGAATGGGAAATCCGCCGATTCTTCAGGCGGGCCGATGCCTTCAATACCTCTTCCAGTTGATAGGCTCCGATCGCAGTCAGGATCACCCGCGGTTTGTCCATCTCATAACCGGCCCAATCCAGTCTGAGCGCCCCCTGTTGAAGGAGAGTGGAACCTTCTTCGAATGTGAAGAGTTCCGGAATCGCCTCCGCCTTGGGAACGACAAGCGTCCAGATCTGCCCCTGGGTCTGGTAGAGATGATGTGTGACCACTGAGGAGGTATTGTAATCGGGAACAAACAATACACGAGATACATCCGAAGGTTCGCCCAGCATGGCCTCGGCCATGGAAGGGTCCTGATGGGATCGTTCATTTTTTGCGTTCTCCCAGGTATGGGAGGTCAGAAGGAGAGGGATGGAAAGCCAGCCCTGCCTTCGGCCAACCTCATTGCAGTGGTCGGCAAAGATGATCTCCTGGCGAACCACGCCATGCATTTTCGCGCCGAAGGCCTCATAAGTGTGAAAAAGGTTGATCCCCCCCTTATTGGCCAGTGCGGCCGAGGCAACCGCCTCTTCATTGAGGGCTGTGATGACCGCACCATGAGTGTCTTCCGGAATTCCGGGTTCAGGATCAGTGACACGAAATTTCAAATACTCCAGTGTCTGGTTCAATCGGTTGGATCGCATCTCATCAGGATTTCCCACCCTGGGTCGAAGATGGGGATTGGCTTGAAGGATTGCCAGAAACATGGAATCGACAGCGACCATGGGAGAGCTTCTTGTCCATGTGGAACGATCCTCCCGGTGTTTCGAAACGGGCCGCAGGATCGGAGGCGGAATCCGATCCAATCTCACGTCCCGGTCAACCAGGGCATGGTCACGCTCCCTGGGGCGGCCGGAGACGGCATGGTTTTGAAACCGGCCGATGCCTTCCTTTAGTTCCGAAAGACTAACCCACAGTTTCCGGGCGCTCTCATTGAAACGGCGGGCTGCCACAGGATCGATATGAGGATTTGACATGAGCGGAAGGTTGTGGGCAAGATTCGTCCCTTCGCCATAGAAGCCGGCTCCTTTGGGTGCCAGGGCGATGCCATAGGGAATAGAAACCGGGTAGTCGCTTCCCCGGGACCGAACGGCCTCTGCCCCGGCCTCGAGCCTGGACTCCATCTCAAAGATGGCCCAGGCAAAAGCGGCCGGATCTCTCCCATCAAAAACGATGGGGTCGAAGTCATTTAGTTTCAGATGATCCACAAACCAGTCTGCTCCGCCCTGCTGGGACATTGTCGTTCGCTGGTCGATACGCCGCCCGTTCTTAATCATGATTGGGGCTACAAGGCCACTATCCTTGGATCTCCACCATCGAGGCATCCAGTCGCTTCCCCTCTGTTCTTCAAAAGCGCCGTCGCTCAGAAAGGCGACCAGCCGTTCTCCGGGCAGGGGCATATGCACATACTGAAGCTCTGTGAAGCCGAGGTATCCGCCCTCGGCGATACCGCCGGCCGTATGGACATTCACGTGACTTCCCAGGGGCGAATCCTGTTTGCCGTCTGCTCCCAATCTGTAAGAATAGAAGTCCCGTACATAACGGGTCACTCCTTCGTCCGTAAGCGAGTAGCGTTCGGAATGAGCAGGAGTCATATTGTCCAGCAGGAAGTTCACCGTATCAATGGCGGCCACGGAGTGTCCCTGGCCCATGATCCAGGAACGGGTGTGGCCGGTGATGGCGTTGATGGCCATGTATCCCGCATAGGCAGGAACCATATTGAGGGCGCCGCCGGTATGCCCCTCGGGATTGGGCTTGAAGTCTCCGGGACGAAGCTCCCGTCCGTCGAGATAAACGGTCCGGGCATAAGTCTCGTGAACGACCACCCACATGGCCGCGCTGGTAACCCTGTCCAATGCATACAATAGATCAAATAGGGCAACACCGTCCCCCCGAACGCCGAGAACGGCGAGGCGTTCGGCCATCGAAAAGAACCTGGCCTGTGTCTCCATGCTGTGCTGGATGGGACCGTACCCTTTTGCCCACCGGTCTGCCTCCGGGCTCTTCTTTCGATAAAGGCTTACCCATTCTTCTATTCGGATGTTCTCAATGGTTTCACAACGAGACATTCGTTCCTCCTCTATGTAATCCTTCATGACAGGTTCGTCACCTCCCGTTTATACGGAACAGGCGCGAACCATGAAAATTTGCAAGTATTATCCTCCCCCTTGATGGGGGAGGATTGAGGTGGGGGTGGTTAGGGTGTATTTCCCCCCTCACCCCAACCCTCTCCCTCCAAGGGAGAGGGTGATGATAGGGTTATTTTCTACATAAATCAGGCTTAAACCTGAGTCTTTCGTCCCAGGTGATGTTTGCGAAGGCAATCAACGGAATCGCGGGCGATCATGACCGCTTCATCCACAGGGATAACATAAATTTCCACCTTTGCATCGTCTGTGCTGATCTTTCCTTCTATCCCGGTCATAGTGTTATTTCGGTTCTCATCAATGTCCATTCCAAACCATTGCATTCCCGCACAGATGCGACTTCTCACCGGGGGTGAATTCTCTCCGATCCCGCCGCCAAAGATCACTGCTTCCGCACCATCGAGAGCAGCCAGGTAGGCGCCAATCTGTTTTTTCACCCGGTAGCAGAACATCTCAACCGCCAGAGCGGCATTTTTATCCCCCTCACTTTCTGCCCTTAGCAGTTCCCGCATGTCCTGCGAGAGACCTGAAACCCCCAGTAGTCCTGACTTCGTGTTTAGCCATTTTTCCACCTCACTGATATCCACCCCTTCGAGGTTTACCAAATAACCGATGAGGTGGGGGTCCACATCTCCGGATCTTGTTCCCATCATGAGCCCTTCCAGAGGAGTAAAACCCATCGAGGTATCCACCGAACGGCCTCCATTGATTGCTGTTGCCGAGCAGCCATTTCCCAGTTGCACGGTGACAAGCTTCACCTTCTCCAAAACTTTTTTTGTGATCATGGCGTAACGCTCGAACATGTATCGGTGCGCCAATCCATGAAAGCCATAACGCCGGATATGATGCTTCACGGCTAATTCCCGAGGGATGGCATAATGTGAAGAACGCTTGGGCATGTTGACATGAAAGGCGGTGTCGAAAACAGCCACCATCGGAAGGACGTCATCCAGGATCGTGCGGGCGGTCCGAATCGCTTTCAATGAAGGATCGTTGTGCAAGGGGGCCAGGAACCGCAATGCCTCGATCGCACCGATCACTCCGTCATCAATTTGGGTTGGTTCTATAAAACGATGCCCGCCATGAACCACACGATGACCGACGGCCTCGATCCCACCCTGGCCCATGAGGCCAAGAGATTTAAGCCATTCGAAAACCCGCCGGGCGGCCATACCATGATCCGCGATCTCAGCGGTTTCCTGAAAACGTTCACCATTCTCCGTAACAAATTTGATCTCCCCCCGGCGACCGATCCGATCGACAAGGCCATGCCCCAGACGCCGCTCCCGGCCCAAAGGAGTGTTTTCATCGAGTTCGATGACCTGAAACTTCAATGTCGAGCTTCCGCAGTTGATGACAAGAATCTTCATGATCTTTCTTATATTTTCCCTCTGGTAAAAATTCTGGGGGCTATTGCTTTACGAATCTCCTCGACCACAAAAAGACTAACCGCCGCCAGAAGGATAATCCCCCAATCCTCTAATCCCAGCGGCACGGTGTAAAACAGTCCCTGAAACAGGGGGACATAGATAACCATCATCTGGAGAAGGATAGCCACTCCTATCACAGCTAACAACCAGCGATTGCTGAACAGGCCAAGTTTAAAAAGGGATTGCTGATCAGAACGTGCATTCAGGACACTGAACCATTGGAAGGCGACAAGGGCGGAGAAGGCGATCGTCCGGGCTTCTTCCAGCCCCACTTTCGGCAACTCCCATTTAAAGACGAGGAAAGTTCCCAGGGCCATCCATAGGGCGGTAAAAGCAATTCTCAGAATCATTCCGCTGTAGATGATTCCGGTCTTCGGGCGGCGCGGGGGGTCCTCCATGACGTTACTATGCTTTGGCTCAAGGCCCAAGGGGATGGTGGTGATGCCATCGGTCACCAGATTGATCCAGAGGATCTGGACAGCAACCACGGGAAGGGGAACGCCTGCCAGAAGGCATGCCGTCCAGAGGAAGAGTTCTCCCATGCAGGTGCTCAGCAGGAAGTATACGCAACGTCGGATATTGCTGAAGATGACCCGTCCCTCTTCAACGGCTGCGACGATAGAGGCAAAGTTGTCATCCGTCAGAACCATGTCCGAGGCTTCCCGGGCCACGTCCGTCCCCTTGATTCCCATGGCAATCCCTATGTCTGCGCTTCTGAGAGCCGGGCCGTCGTTGACCCCGTCTCCGGTCATAGCAACGACCTGACCTTTTGATTTCAATGCCTCAACAATTCTCAGTTTATGAAGGGGCTCAACCCTGGCAAAGACCGATATCTTGTCGATCCGGTTTTTAAGGTCCTCATCGCTTATCTTATTCAATTCCAGGCCGTTCAATGCCACTCCTGGAGGAAGACCGATCTCTTTGGCAATGGCCACGGCCGTTGGTTTCTGATCTCCTGTGATCATAACGACATTGATCCCGGCGCGCTTACAGGCAGCGACGGCCTCCTTGGCTTCTCTGCGAGGAGGATCCATCATCCCCACGAGGCCAACAAAGGTGAGTGATCCGTCAAGATGGCTGAAACAGAGATGTTCCGGAGAAGCTGGACATTCCATATAGGCAAGAGCCATCACCCTGAGCGCCTTTGACGCCATCTGTATATTAGCCTTTTCAATCTCAGATCTTTTCTCCAGGGACATTTCCATGGACACGCCATCTTCGTAAACATGGCGGCTCATGGCCAGTGCCTTATCTACTGACCCCTTCACATAGGCGACGGCCTTGCCATCTTGGTGAGGATGGAGCGTTGCCATAAACCTTTTTTCGCTCTCGAAGGGAAGCTCCGCCAATCGGGGATGTTCTTTTTGTAATCTTTCCTGGTTCAGTCCGGCCTTAAGGCCGGCAACCAGCAGAGCTCCCTCTGTGGGATCGCCGAGGAGTCGATGCTTGCCACTCTCTGACTTAAGAGTGGCGTCGTTACACAGGACACCGATCTTGATCGCCAGGAAAAGGCTTTTGCTTTCATTAGGTTCAATCGGGCGACCGTTTTCAAGAAACCCTCCCTCAGGACGATAACCAACGCCGGTGACCTCTATGGATCTCCCATCAACATAGATTTCTCGGAGCGTCATTTCGCTTTCGGTCAGTGTCCCTGTTTTATCGGAACAGATCACGGTGACCGCACCCATCGTCTCCACCGCAGGGAGCTTCCTGATCAGGGCGCGTCTCTGAGCCATCCGTCTCATTCCTAATGCTAAGACCACGGTCACCATGACCGGCATCCCTTCGGGAATGGCAGATACCAAAGCCGCAACTCCAATCGTGAAGATTTCCTCAAATCTATACCCCTTTGCCAGTCCTACACCGATAAGGAGGGCGATGATTCCGATGACCATCACGCCAATATAACGGCCCAGCCTGGCGATATTTTGTTGAAGGGGCGTGGGCGGAGGTTTCACCTCCTGGACCTGAGCCGTGATCTTCCCGATCTCAGTGTTCATGCCGGTGGCAGTAATCACTGCCACTCCCTTTCCATTGACCGCACCGCATCCCGTATGAACCATATTGCCCATATCGGCCACAGTGGCCTCGCCTTCTATGGGGGCGGTTAATTTCTGAACAGGGACGGATTCACCGGTGAGGATGGATTCATCTATGGAGAGATTGGCCGCTTCAACCAGCCTGGCATCCGCCGGAATTCGGTCTCCTGCTTCGAGAAGGATGATATCCCCCGGAACCAAGCGACTTGCGGGAATTGTATCCGTGGCGCCCTGCCTCAACACCTTAGCCTTTTGGACCGTCAGGCGCTTGAGAGCCTCCATGGCCCGCTCCGCTTTATGCTCCTGAATAAAACCGATCACAGAATTGATAAGCACCACGGCAAAGATGACCGCCGCATCGGTAGGTTTTTGAATGATGAAGAGTGAAATGGCGGCGGCAATGAGCAGAATATAGATGAGGGGGCTTGCGAACTGACGGAGAAAGACAAGGGGCCAGGGAATCTTCCCTTTTTCCCTGAGTTCGTTCAGTCCGTATTGGTTCAGTCTTCTTTTGACCTCCTCCGGAGAGAGTCCGGAACGAGTCGATTCAAGTTTCTTCAGCGCTTCTTCAGCGCTCAGATTATGCCATTTCTCCATGTAAACTCCTCTCCCTTGCCTTCTTCAGTTTCATTTTTAAACCTGAAACCTGGTACGCCGGCAAAACTATCAAGGTATAGTGGATGAAAAAACCATATCGTGAAGAAATAGCTACCTCCAATGGCTCTGACTTATGTGTCATTATTCGTAAGAAGTGGCTGAGGCGTCAAATCAACACTTTTGGCAAACCATTATATGGTTTTTAAAGATTGGTATGCTAAAACGGATTATAAGTGAAGAGCGTAGACCTGAAACCCATTCTATCCTCTTATTATGTCCACCAGCAGATCATCCCAGTAATTCTTCCATTTTTCAGAATTGAGTATCGGCAGAGCATAATCGGCATTGGGGTGGCTATGCCGGCAGAGAGCCATCGCTTTGAGATGGGGCGCGAAATGTTTGAGGGTAGAAAGCCCCTGTTCAGCCAGATCACACCTGACGCCCGAAAAGATCACCAGGTCATGATTCCCCTCTTTTCTTACTCCTTTCCAATCCTGGAATTTAAGATGATTGATGATCTCTATGACATCGTATACGCTATCCGGAATAGTTCCTAACTCCAGCATCTTCTTTTTAACATGGGCAGTAGCACAGACGGGAAGCCCGGCTTCCCTGGCCAATCCCAGACAATATTCCAGATGCAATTTATCTCCGATATAATGCTCAACTGCCCGCGGGCCGATGATAAGAAGTGGTCTCTTTGCTTTTTTAATTATGCCGGCACATACCTTCGGGTCTTCCATGACTTTCGCTCCCTTAAACCCAGTTAAGACATTGACATGAAAGAAGGGGATTCTCATCACTTCAGCCATCATGACCTCCTTGTTATTATAGTTAGTGTCAGGGCCACTCTATTGACAGAGCATGACCCCACTTTCCTGGACGGCTCTTTTCTGTTGTTTATTACAGTTGGGAAAAATTCCGGTTGCGTCAATCAAAATCGAACAACTCGCCAAGAAATCCACGCTTTTTCCTTTTCCGACCTTTGCCATAATACTTATCGTCATCGTCGTCTCGATACTCACGTTGCTCTTTTGACCGCCTATCATGCTCTTGCGACATCCGACTTTCGGATACTGTATTGACCTGAGCCGCTCGTTCGACGATTTTGTCGAGTTCGCCTCGGTCGAGCCAGACCCCCCGACATTGGGGACAATAGTCAACCTCAATGCCTTGCCGCTCTGTCATAACAAGCGAAATCTCTTTGCATGCCGGGCACTGCATACATCCACCTCCTTAAAAGTTATTTGGCCTTCTTATTTCTAGGGACTCCTTTTTATCCATCCTCTTGCTAATCAATGACCTCCGCCGGTCTCCGAGTTATTGGTCGAGCGGCCATTTGAGCTGAAATTCCACTTCCTCCTCCGTGGAGCCGCGCTCATGTTCGATATTGATGATCGCATTGGGTGGTATGGAGATTCGTTCTCCTGCCACCTGAATCCGGAAGCGCCGGCCTTGTTCAATGCAATCAGCGAGACGCCGCAACTTTTTAACGAACTGTTTTGCAGGATAGGTCTTCTCAATGTCCCGATCAACCCTTTTTTCTTGCACCATTACTTGCGCACCTTGGTCTTCGTATCCTCTTTCATAGAGGCGATCATTTTTAAGGAAAACCTGCACTCATCAATTTCGTTTATAATTTCATGTTCGCCTTTTTGCAAGTTCATACTCATCAAAATATCCCACCTTTTGTCTCACTCTTCAAGAAACATTATACATCCAGGGATATAGCGAATTGGTTGAGCTCCCGAAACATCTTAGAATAGCTCAATTTTGTTTAAAGGATGGATGTTGGCGGATGGAATATTAATGTCACAAATCCTTGGTCGGACAAGGCTCTTGGGTGGATCGATGCCAAACAGAATATAGGTGCAGGCAAAGATGGGCTGCCTTCCTCAAAGAGATGGTTATCGTTTTCGTTGCAGATTGAAATTGATGAAGCAGAGCACTCAAACGCTTCACCGAAAGAAGGCAGTAAAAAAAGAATCGAAACAAAAACACTGAGGCTCCACTTTATCATTGGAAATGCTTATAACTAATAATATCCGTGGTGTCAAGTTCATTCGTCACTCTTCCGTGGAAAACCACCGTCCTTCGGGCAGACATGTTGGAGAAAATCTCATACCTGCCTGCGCGTTGCCCCGCCTGCCGAAGCCTCGTGCGGCACCAGGGGGCCACAGATGGTTGTATTATAATTTTATGGACGTCCCCATCGACCCATCGACATCGATCTGACCACGGCAAGGATGACCGGAGCGGAATTTTGCGGGGGAGGCCCGCGCTCATTCAATCGACGAGTCTCCAAGCAATCGTTCCCCCGGCGCGAAGCGGCACGCCCGTTTCTTTCCCGAAACGCACCTCCTCGGACACCGTCCAGGGCCGCTTCTCCAAAGTGAGGGCGCCGCGGTTGCGCGGCAGCCGGTAAAAGTCGGGGCCGTGGAAGCTGGCGAACGCCTCAAGCCGATCGAGCGCGCCGGCCTGCTCGAACACCTCCGCGTAGAATTCGATCGCGGCATGAGAGGTGTAGATTCCAGCGCGGCCACAGGCTGACTCCTTGGCATGCTGCGGGTGCGGCGCGCTGTCGGTGCCGAGAAAAAACTTCAGGTTGCCGCCAGTGGCGGCGGCTACGAGCGCAAGGCGGTCCTTCTCGCGCTTCAAGAGCGGCAGGCAGTAATGGTGCGGCCTCAAGCCCCCCTCGAACATCGCGTTGCGGTTGAGCAGCAGGTGGTGTGCGGTGATGGTCGCCGCGACGTTGTCCGGGGACTGGCGGATGAATTCGGCGGCAGCGCTGGTGGTGATGTGCTCCAGCGCCATGCGCAGACCGCGAAACTCGCGAACCAGAGGCGCCAGATGGCGTTCGATAAATACTGCCTCTCGGTCGAAAACGTCCACCGAAGGGTCGGCCACCTCGCCATGCATGAGCAAGGGCATGTCGTGCCGTTCCATTGCGGCAAACACCGTGTAGCAGCGCTTGGGATCGGTCACGCCGCTCGCGGCGTTCGTAGTCGCTCCTGCCGGGTAATACTTGATCGCGTGCACGGCGCCGCTTGCCTTGGCCCGCGCGATCTCGGCGGGCGCCGTGGCCTCGGTGAGGTAGAGCGTCATCAGCGGCTCGAATGACGCGCTTGCTGGCAACGCAGCCAGGATGCGCTCCCGATAAGCCAACGCCTGCTCCGTCGTGGTCACCGGCGGCGCGAGATTGGGCATGACGATAGCTCGCGCAAACCGCCGTGCCGTATCGGGGAGCACCGAAGCCAGCACATCACCGTCGCGCAGGTGCAGATGCCAATCGTCGGGGCGGGTGATGGTCAAGCGGGTTATGGTCATAGGCTAAGTCAGGGGTTGCAGTAGTCGCAGTGCCCCGGATCGGCGTATTGGCGTTTCTTCTTCTCGTGGGTTATGCGGCGCGCGCACTTGAGGCATCCGTAAACCTCGGCGCGGGTCTCGCGCGTGGGAGCGCCGCAATCCGCGCAAGGTAGCCCGTCTATGCGCTCTACGATCCAGAATCCCGGAGTCCCGCAAGCTGGACACAGGGATATGAGTTTTTTAACCAGGTCCTTGGCAGCGAGACGGATGTTGTCCATGCGCGTGGGATTGGCATGGGCCCGCATGTCGGTCTCCAGAAAAACCCGGCCGCTTGCCGATTGCTCCCGCGCCCAGGCAAAGGCGGACTCCAGCTCCGCCCAGGCGGCGATCCCCTTGCGGATGCGCGGATCCTCCTTCCCCTCAGGGCGCACCACCAGATGGTGCTTGGGAAATCCCGATTGACGGGCAAAGGCTTCGGCCGAGGCCCAGTCCGCCGTCAGCAGGTCGGAGGAGTTCGCCTTGCCTTGGGCCACGCCGACGATCTCCAGTCCAAGTTCGTCATCGATGAAAATCAGGAACTCCACGTTCCAGGGAAACATCCCGACCATCGGGTCCGGCCCGAAGGAGCCCTCGCTGGCGAGGCCCAGCGGTAACCTCGCCAGTTCCATGCCAAGGCGCGCCTTCTTGCGCGCCGCCTCGATCATTGTGCCGGCGCGCGGGATGTCGCGGGTAAACGTCCCCAGGAGGTCCGTGTCGTAGCCCGCCACGCGTTCGACCCTGCAGCCGACCGCAGGCTCCAGCACCGGCGCGATTGCCCGTTCCTTGCCATGCTGGGTCAACAGCACGACGCGCTGGCCGGCATATCTGGAAACTCTGCCTATCATGGCTTTACCTCTGCTGCCGGGCGGGAGATGGGTTCGCCGCGCTCCAGGGCGTCCGCAAACCAGCTCGGTTTCCCGACGAGTGCTTTTCGTAAGCGGGCCTGCTTGATTTCTTGTCTCATAAGGATTTTGCCCCGGCAGTCGAACAGATTGCGCAGGAAGGACTTGCGCGGCTTGCCCAGGCGCTCGTCATCTGTTGAACGCATATTGCAAACTTTGTCTTGAAAATAGCGCACTGAGTCTGGAAACAGACTCGGCACGAGGCCGCGCCGGCTGAGGTTGGAAAGAAACTCCGGCAGCGCTTTGACCAGTTCGTCGGGGCGGTTGATGCCTCGGCCGCCATCGTGCATCAGGACAATGTCGCCTGCCTGGGCCGCGATCAGTCGGCGGGCAATCCCGCGCGCAGAGCCCAGCGGCCCCCAATCAACCGCGCTGCGGTTCCAGAGCGTCAGGGTCTGACCGCCGCGTTCGGCTTCCTCGATCATGGAACGGCGCAAACGCCCGTGCGGTGGCCGGAAAAACCTCGGCGCCCGGCCGATGAGGTCGGCGATTGCGGCGGCGCCATCGTGAACTTCTTTGCGCGCAGTCGACGAGAGCGCCATCCAAGGATGGCGGTGGCTCCAGGTGTGGTTTCCCAGCTCATGTCCATTCGCCGCAACTCGGCGCGCAAGCGCGGCCTGTTGGAGCGCGAAGCGCCCGACGACGAAGAATGTGGCGCGAACGTTCGCCTGCGCCAGGATGTCGAGGATGCGCGGCGTCCACCGTGCGTCCGGCCCGTCATCAAAGGTGAGATACACGCGCTTGGCCTCAGGTGGCTGCGCGAACCCGGGCGAGAGACTTTCCATTTCTTTCTTCCACATCATCGCAAACGTCGCCGAATCGCCGCCGCAGTTCCTTGCGGGTGAGCCAGTAAATGGTCGGGTCCGGCCTGGCCGAAGCGCGGGTCTCCTCTGCGGGCGCGAACGCCCATACCAGAAGACGGAAGTATGCGGCGATCAAGCGCTTCTTGGGTCCATCCGGGAACGGTTCAGTAATGAAACCGATCCGCTGGCCATGAGGAGGCAGCCAGCTCACTGCGTGGTAGACCGCCAGGTCCGAGAACATCGGATCCTCGCGCGCTCTATCTGCCAGGATATGCATGGACTCGATCATGAGCCGTGCAAAGCGCAATGCCGCTCGTCTGGAAGTGTCTGCTTCGATCCGGGAAAAGCGTGCGTTGTTGAAATGCAGCGTGCCGACGATATCCCCGGGCGATAAACGAGTGCCGTCCGCGAACTCCATTGCAGGGCCGCGATGACGGGAGCGCCCCATGTATAGCACCTCCCCGACGGGCTGCAACCGATGCCGGTTGCGGTATAAGTCGTCCACTCTGAGAAGGCAGCTTCGCGTGATTTTCCGCACCCAGCCCATCAGTGTATGTACTGACTCGCTTTGGCTTT
>Ga0208733_100179_pt1 | contig 32933 bp, 33 predicted proteins | sample SubbioR11Jul_8B1_FD_184816 | JGI IMG/M metagenome (GOLD analysis project Ga0208733, IMG submission 184816) | Serpentinite rock and fluid subsurface biosphere microbial communities from McLaughlin Reserve, California, USA - CR11Jul_8B1 (SPAdes) | ecosystem: Environmental > Terrestrial > Deep... | reverse complement strand
TTTCGACAGAGGGGACAAATTTTTTCTTGACAATCAAAAAAAATGGTGTACGTTGACGGTAAAAGCGAAGCTTAATGTTCATAAATGGAGCGCATTATTCCAGGTCTCCTATTGACAACGCTACCAATTTTTTAATGAGCGACCTGGCCTGTTCTCTGGGGTCGCCCTCGACAAAGAGACAGGTTTTTTGCTGGTTGAGCGGAATCAACTCTTCCACCCAGGTGCAAGACCCCGAACTCCCAACTTTTTGTGGATCGGCAGTTACATCCTCCAGATTCCAGCGTTCGATGCGATATCGGGTGAAAGCATCCTGAATTTCGTTTAAACTCGGAGTGCGCATTTTGATCTTAGGGGAGACCGTAAAGAGGGCAGGGGTGTATACTTCCATCATTTCTCTATACCCATCGGAGACCCGTTCAACCTGAAATAGCCTCTCCCTTTTCTTAAGGCTCTCCACAGCGGACACATGGGGAATGCCCAGCTCCTCAGCCAGTTGCGGCCCTACCTGTGCGGTCCCGCTATCAGTTGTCCTTAAACCGCAAAGGATCAGGTCGTAATGGCCGATTTTCCGGATGGCCATCCCAAGCGCATAGGAAGTGGCCAGAGTATCGCCATTTGCAAAACGCGGGTCGGTCAGGAGCACGCCCCGATCGGCTCCAAAGGCCAGGGCCTCCCACAGGACCTCTTCGCTGATCTCGGGCCCCATCGTGAGGGCCGTCACCGAGCCGTCATACTCCTTTTTAAGCCGCGCTCCCATCTCAAGGGCGAACAGGTCAAAGGGATTGATTCGTGAAATTTCGGAGGAGCGCACAAGGCGGTGGGCGCGGGGATCGAATTTCACCTGATCTCCGGCGACCACCTGTTTGACGCATACGATGATATTCATTCCATCTCCAAAACAGACCTATTTGAAATGCTCTTCATTTCTATATCCAGATCTCGTGCTTGGAACTTAAGAGGCGTTTCAGTCTTCCTCCCGTTTCAGTAATTCCCGGGCGATCACGATTTGTTGAATTTCATTCGTTCCCTCGTAAATCTCCGTCGCACGGGCATCCCGAAAATAACGCTCGATCGGATAGTCTTTGCTGTACCCATATCCTCCATGAATCTGAACCCCCATAGAGGCCGTTTTCGAGGCGGTGCGTCCGGCAAATAGCTTGGCCATGGCGGATGGGCCGGAAAGGTCCTTGCCCTGATCCTTAACATGGGCGGCATGCAGGGTCAGAAGCCGGGCTGCCTCAATCATGGTGCCCATGTCTGCGAGCATCATCTGAATGGCCTGGTGACGGGCCAGTGGGACGCGAAATTGGATCCGCTCTTTGGCATATCTCAAGGAGACATCAAGGGCCCCTTGAGCGATTCCCACGGCCTGGGCTGCAATGCCGATCCGTCCTGTATCGAGAGCCGCCATGGCAATTTTAAATCCATCCCCCTCCCCTCCCAGGAGGTTGGCCTTGGGCACACGGCAGTCCGTCAGGACGATTGAGCTGACGGGATTGGCGCGCATGCCGCAGTTGTTTTCGAGAAGCCCGACTTCAAACCCGGGGGTCCCCCGTTCCACGAGGATGGCGCTAAAACCCCTCTTCACATCGCCCGGATTGACCGAAGTGAAGATGATCAGGGTGTCGGCTACCCCTCCGTTGGTGACGAATATTTTGTTGGCGTTGACGATATAGGAGTCGCCGTCACGGATGGCGGTCGATTCAATCGCCATGGCATCGGACCCGGCATTGGGTTCGGTCAAACAGAAAGCGCCGATCTTCTCGCCGGCAGCCAGAGGGGGCAAAAATTTGAACCTCTGTTCATCATCGCCGAATTTGCTCAGGGGATAGACGCACACACTGTTGTGTACGGCGATAGCCAGCCCCATGGCCGCGCATACACGGGAGACCTCCTCAATGACCAGGCAATAGGAGATGGAGTCAATCTCAGCCCCGCCGTATTGTCTCGGAGCCTGCATTCCGAAAAAATTAAGGGGCCCCATCTTTTCCACGACCTCCCAGGGGAAGCGGCCTTCCTCATCAATCTCCCTGGCAATTGGAGCAAGTTCCGCTTTGGCAAATTGTCTCACCATGCGTCTGGTCTGTTTCTGTTTGAGCGAAAGGCTGAAATCCAATTCCGTTACCTCGGTTTCAAGTCAGATGAGTCATGGATATCATAAAAGTAAAAATTCAATATTTCAATAAGAAGAAATGGGGATAGGTCTTTATCTCAATCTTTTATTTTTTATCTTCTAACGATCCTCCGGCCCCAAGAAAATGAATACAGTCAGGTTCACAGAACAAAAAAAGGGAGTTAACCGATCATCAGCTACCCCCCCTGTTTTTACTGGTGCCTAGGGCCGGACTTGAACCGGCACAGTGGGGGACCACCGAGGGATTTTAAGTCCCTTGCGTCTACCAATTCCGCCACCCAGGCATTTTTTAGTCCATAGTCTCGTAGTCTTCAGTCTTGTAGTCTTTACACTATGGTCTGTTGTGCTTTGTCTATAACTCGATATATATTAAGTCATCATTTATACTCTTTGACGAATTTTGTCAAGATATGTTAAAGAGATTTCTGAGGAAGGGCAGAAATCTCTGATTACGCCGATGATGGAAAGATTACGACGATTCGAATTGGATTCAAAATACTAAACAAAAATATTTGAAATTTTGCCGCTGAACCTCCTCCCCTTTCGACGGGGGAGGATAGAGGTGGGGGTGGACAAAGGGAATTTGGTCCCCCTCCCCTCAATCCCCTCCCGCAAGGGGAGGGGAGATTTTTAGTGGGTCAAAATGTTAGAGATAAATTCTCAGACTTTACCGTGTAAGTATCTAAAAGGAGTAACATTTTAGCGCTTTGAAAAATTACCTCGACTGTCATTCCCGCGCAGGCGGGAATCCAGGGAGGTTTTTAAAGAAACTGGATTCCTGCTTTCGCAGGAAGGACAACCTCAAGGGACGATCTATTTCATGTCTTTTTTCAAAAGGCTAAATTGATAATAAAAGGAGAAAACCATGCGATCAGATCGGATGAAGAAGGGGCTTGAAAGAGCGCCCCACCGTTCTCTGTTTAAGGCCCTGGGCTTAACGGATCGGGAGATCCAACAACCCATGATCGGCATTGCCAACTCTGCCAACGAGGTCATCCCGGGGCACCTCCACCTACAGCAACTCTCCGATGCCGTCAAAGCGGGAATCCGTATGGCAGGCGGAACCCCTCTCGAATTTTATACCATCGGCATCTGCGATGGGATCATCATGGGACACGAAGGGATGAAATATTCTCTCAGCTCAAGGGAATTGATTGCGGATTCCGTTGAGTCGATGGCCATGGCTTATCCCTTTGATGGTCTTGTCCTCATTCCGAACTGTGACAAGATCGTCCCGGGAATGCTTATGTCTGCAGCTCGCCTCAATATCCCGACGATATTAATTAGCGGCGGCCCTATGCTTGCCGGTGAGTTCCATGGGAAAGAGGTTGATCTCGCTACTGTCTTCGAATCGGTTGGAAAGGTCCAAACCGGAGAAATGAGCGAAAAAGACCTTATCGAGATCGAAGGATGCGCCTGCCCAGGAGTAGGCTCCTGCGCCGGAATGTTTACCGCCAACTCAATGAACTGTCTGGCCGAAGTTCTGGGGCTTGCCCTTCCCTATAATGGAACCATTCCTGCCGTCTTTGCTGATCGAATCCGTTTAGCTAAAGAAGCAGGATTTCAGATCATGGATCTGGTTAAAAAGGATATCAGACCTTCAAACATACTGAAGAAGAAAACTTTTGAGAATGCCATTGCTGTGGATATGGCCTTTGGAGGGTCGACCAACACTTCGCTTCACCTGCCTGCAATTGCAAAGGAGGCTGGAATCGAACTTTCCCTTCAGGCCTTTAACGAGATCAGTGAGAGAACCCCCCACCTCTGCAATATGTCGCCAGGCGGCCCCCATCATATTCAGGATTTTCACCGGGCCGGCGGCGTTCCCTCCTTAATGATGGAACTATCACGGCAAAACCTGATCCATCGGGAGGCCATAACCGTCACCGGAAAAACAGCGGGGGAGAACATCAAGGGCAAGAAGATCTTAAACCCGGAAGTGATCCGTCCTCTTGAGAAACCTTACCATCCCGTAGGAGGATTGGTCTTCCTCTTCGGCAATTTGGCCCCCGAAGGCGCTGTGGTCAAACGGTCTGCCGTTGATGAGTCAATGCTCAAGCATCAGGGTCCCGCACGTGTTTTTGACTCTGAAGAAGAGGCGCTGAAGGTGATTCTTGATCGAAAGCTCGTAAAAGGCGAGGTCATTGTCATCCGTTACGAAGGGCCAAAGGGCGGCCCTGGCATGAGAGAGATGCTGGCTCCCACTGCGGCCATTGCCGGAGTGGGAATGGATAGGGAGGTTGCCCTGCTCACCGATGGGCGCTTCTCAGGAGCAAGCCGCGGGGCGGCCATCGGCCACATCTCTCCGGAGGCCGAGGCGGGAGGATCCATTGCAGTGGTCCAAAACGGAGACCTGATTGAGATTGATATTCCCGGGAAGAGACTCAACCTCCTCATTTCCGATGAAAAACTGAAGAAGAGGCTCTCACAATGGAAACCCCGGAAAAAAGCGTTGAAGGGCTATTTAAAAAGATATGCGAGGCTCGTTCAATCGGCCCACACCGGCGCCATCCTCGAGTGATTATGAAATAAGGGATTCGGGAGATCGGAAGATGGGAAGAATAAGGATTAAAGGCTCCCTAATTCCCTAACTCCCTAATTCCTTTTTAGAACAGGAACGGCATAGGGGCCTTCCCTGATGAAGGCCAGTGTGGGTTCGATTCCCCTTTCCCTGTATCGATAAACGGCAAAGAGGACCGCGTTCTGGACCATCTCCCGAGACGCTTCCATCGCAGGTTTTATTCTCTTTCTTCTTAAAAAGTCGAGGCCGCACTGGCCGGGCAGAAGGCAATAATCCTCCTTCGAGATTTCGAGGGTGCAATAGATCAACCCCTCCTCACCGATCTTTCTCATCACCCTTCCCCAGACCTCAGGCTCCCATTGATCCTTGGTAAACATCCAATCGGGATGGCTGATGATCCGGAGATAACGGTCAATTCCCTGAAGTTTGAGGAGGTGGATCAGGGTTCGATATTCAGGCGTGCCTATGGGTTCTGCATCCCGATTATCCGCCGCGATAATGAGCGTCCCTCCTTCCTTCATTGCCGGAATGGCTCCGCAGGCCGCCTTTGCGGTCTGATAGTGATTTCGGCCCACATATCCGCCATGAGTGAGAACGATATCATACTCCTGCTCAACGGGGACGACGGTATAACCTTTCATGTGCCGGTACGCTGCCATATGGGCCTCCTCGAGATGGCCCACAAAGACCCCGGTGATCTCCATATCCTTATTGAGAGTGACATTCGCGATGAGGTCCACCCCTACCGTTCTGGCGACTTCGATCGCTTCCTCGTGACAGGGATTTCCTTCGAGGATAAGGTTGTCGGCATTCGGATGTTCAAGATAATTCACGCCATGAAACCTCTGGATGGTCTTGACATCCACCAACCCCGGACAGATGGACTTTCTCCCCCCGGAGACGCCAGTCATAAAATGACTTTCAACGAGCCCGGTGGCGATTTTCAGGTCGGAAGAAAAGAAGTCCCGGTTGACATAGACATTCGTTCCTCTCTGTGTTGTTCCGATGCTTTCGAGCAGTCCGTCGTTTTCGCAGTCGTGATCAAGGAGGGAATACTGATCAACGATCTCTTTCCCGAACATCTCTGCTTTTTCTTCATCGGCGCTTGGCCGATGCATCCCTGTCGCTACGATGATCTTGATGTTCTGCTTTCGAATGCCCGAGGATTCCAAACGTTTCAGGATGGGGAGGAGAATCGACTTCTCTCCCTTATAGGGAACAGGCCGGGTGATGTCGGAAACCGCAATGGCCACGGATATTTCATCCGGAGGTTTCCCTTTTTTCCGTATGATCTCCTCCAGGGGAGGACTGTTGATGGGATTTAAGAATGCCTCCTCAATCGCTTCCCGTGGATTGGGCAAAACAGGCATATCCTTCATGGTCAGTTCAACACAGTGTGGAGGCGCCAAAACCTCTATGGCATTTCTGCCGAATTCCACAGAGATTTTCTTCCAACCTCTGGTGTCAACTTTTTTGATCTTCTTTTGAATGTCAAATCTCATCTTTCTGCGCCCCCACTTGTAGGTCGTTTTTATCAACCCTTTCTAAAATATTTGTAACATAAATTCAGGGATGATTCCCATAAATTTAAAGGGGATCAGATGATTGTCCAATCCCCTTCTCTTGAAAATATTGGAGGCGGCAACCGGATTTGAACCGGTGAATAACGGTTTTGCAGACCGTCGCCTTACCACTTGGCTATGCCGCCTGCTGGAGCGGGAAACGGGATTTGAACCCGCGACTTCAACCTTGGCAAGGTTGCACTCTACCGCTGAGTTATTCCCGCTTTTTCTAAGGTAAAAATTAAAAGATTTGGGATTCAAAGTCAATAGATGAAAAAAAGATGGGGAGATAAGGAGATGGGGGAATGGGGAGAAAACCTCAAGCGATGATTCTCTCTAAAAACTTTTTAAAATAGTCGGTCCCGGAGATAACCGCCAATCCCATGGAGACCCAGAGAAGGCCCATCCCTACCTGATAAAAATCTATTTTCAGGAGAACCCCGTTGTAAATAAGTAAAGTGATGGAAATCACCTCAAAGACCGTCTTATACTTTCCCAGGGCGCTTGCGGAGATCACCATGTTCTGAGAGACGGCAATCCCTCTCAGTCCGGTCACAGCAATCTCCCTTCCCACAATTACGATCACGATCCAGAAAGGAATTTCGCGCGCCGGGATGAGAGCGATGAGGGATGTGGCTATGAGAAGTTTATCCGCCAGGGGGTCCAGAAATTTCCCCAGAGTGGTCACCATGTTTCGACGCCGGGCTAAATACCCATCCAGGGTATCGGTCAAGGCCACTGCAAGAAAGAGCAGAGCCGTGACGACTTGATAGCCCTTTCCCGGCATAAACAGCAGGAGGAGGATAATGGGGATAGCTAAGATTCGAATGATAGTTAGCCCGTTTGGAAGGCTTAATATCTGCTGCCGACTCAGTTTTTCCATTGAAATGGGGCTAAAAAATCAGGACTTGTAGGATTGGTAATAGTTCAATACTTTTCGAACATAATCTACCGTCTCGCGATAAGGCGGGATCGACCGCAACTCCGAAACAATATTCTCGCCCGCATTGTAGGCGGCAAGGGAGAGACGGAGGTCTTCATTAAAGAGAGAGAGGAGGTATCTGAAATACCGAACCCCGCCATCGATATTCTCTCTTGGATTGAAGATATTCCCAACATTCATCCGCTGGGCAGTCGCCGGCATCAATTGCATCAATCCTCTCGCCCCTTTTTTGGAGACAGCCATAGGGTTAAATCCCGATTCGGCCTTGATGATCGCCTTGACCAGTGCGAAATCGACATTATGTTTCCTGGACGATTCTTCGATCAGTGAATCAAATTGGGTTTGATCCCTTACGGGTGGAACGGAGGCGCGTTTCTCCTCTCCTCCCACATCGTCCTTGCTCTCTCGAATGTAGAGTTTAAATTTGGGATCTCTCGGGCAGTTGGTGAAATGGATGACTCCATTTTCATCCTCCCAACGGTAGATCCCAGCATAAGAAGGGCCGACAAGAAGGACCAGATAAATAAGGAGAATAGAGGCGAACATCGATTTCACTGAATGGATATCCTCAACAGAGAAAATATTGATAAGAAACTTACCAGAATTTGCCTGTTCTGTCAACAGGTATTAAGGTTTCACTTTTCCAGAATTTATTTAACTTATTGATATATTTAATTTTTTTAAAATGCCCACACGATTATTAATAGATAATTATGCAATCTCTATGCCTCATTGAGGCTTAAGTAGAAAATAAAAGTCTAACGGTAAGGGTAACGAGGCCCGTATCATTAAATTGAAAATGACGTTTGTCGTTGTGGAAGCTCGTATCGAGACTCGTGAATAGAATCTGGATACTCGAACTTCTAATTTCGAGCCTCCCGTGGTCGGGTCTATTCGACTTGCTTCGATACCAGCGTCGACACCCATAACCGTTTGACTATCAATTTAATATGGGCAATTACGTAGAAATTCCGCCCCCTCTCTCCATCCCCAACCCCCTCCTCACCATCAAACGGATATCGTCCATAAGTGTATAAACTACCGGCACAACGAAGAGGGTAAGGAGTGTCGAAGCAAACATGCCACCAAAGATCGCTCTTCCCATCCCGGCCCTCACCTCACCTCCAGCGCTATATCCCAAAGCCACTGGAAGAACACCCAGTATGGTCGTCACAGCGGTCATCAAGATGGGCCGAAGTCTCACGGGCGCTGCCTGAAGCACGGCTGAATTCCTGTCCATCCCTTTTTCTCTTAATGTGTTCGTATAATCGACCAGCAGGATCGAATTTTTAACAACCAGGGCCGTCAGGGTGATCATGCCGATCATGCTCATGATGGAGATGGTATCACCGGTCAGATAGAGGGCGCCAAAGGCTCCTGCTGTGCTCAAGGGAAGGGCCAGCATCACGGTGAGGGGATGGAGAAAGCTATTAAATTGAATCGCCAGAACCATATAGATAATGATGATGGCCTGGATCAGGGCATCGATCAGGTAGCGGAAGGATTCTTTAAACGCCTCCGCCTGACCGAAAAAGCTGTGGGAATATCCTGAGGGGATCATCTTTTTAGCCAGATCCTCCATCTCTTCGATCGCCTCGCCCAGAGTCTTCCCGCCCGCTGTCTCCGCATAAATCGTTGCGCTTCTCTGTCTGTCTTTGCGGTTGATCAAATTGGGCCCGATTCCCTCTTCCACCCGGATGACTTGAGCCAGCTTAATCAACCCCCCTCTGGGAGTGCGAATCGAGATATGTGAGATGTCTTCAGGACTCATCCTTTGGTCCTTAATCAACCTGACCCTCACATCATAACGCTTGGCCCTATCCATATCCTTAAACTTGGAGACCTCCTGTCCTCCGATCATCTGTCGGACAGCGGAAGATATTTCTCGGACATCCACGCCTGCATCGGATGCCTTATTCCGATCGATAAAGACCCTCACTTCAGGTTTCATCAATTCGAGATCGGAGCCCACATCCACAAACCCCGGACGCCTCATCATCTCCGCCATAATCTGGTCGGCGATCGCCTCCAGCTCCTTCACATCAGGACCTTTAATGTCAAACTGCAGGGGGGCCCCGCGCCTTCCTCCGACGGCAACGGGTTCGAAGTCTTCGATATAGACTTTACATCCTGGAACTCCCCGAACCTCCTCTCTCAGGCCGGCCATAACCTCATGCTGTGTGCGTTTTCTCTCCCCGCGGTCTTTCAGGGCGATCAGCAATACCCCTTTGTTCACCTCTTTTCGGGCGCCCACGCCGATCGTGGAAAAAATATTTTTCACTTCGGACAGGTTGAGGGCCAGTTCCTCCACTTTCCTCATTTTATCGTCCGTGTATTGTAGGGTGGATCCTGTAGGCGTCTCCAGATGGATGAGGAAACGGCTTTCGTCCGATTTGGGGACGAACTCACTCTTTAGATTGATCAGGATGGCCACGCTCCCGATAAAAATCAATGTAGTCGCCACCCCAACCAGCCACCGATGATTCAGACAGAAGGCCAGGGCCTTTCGGTACCGACCTTCAAGCCTCTCATAGCCCCGTTCAAAAAAACGGGTCAGCTTGCTCCTCTTCTCTTCCACTTTCAGGAACCGGGAACAGAGCATGGGGATCAGTATCAGCGCAATGACCAGAGAGGCAATGACAGAGGCGGATACGGTGACGCCAAACTGGTAGAAGAATCGTCCGATGATGCCTTCCATAAAGGCTACCGGAATGAAGACAGCGGCTATGGAGAAGGTCGCGGCGGTGGCGGCAAAGGCAATCTCTGAAGCTCCCTTCTTCGCCGCGGTCATCGGATCCTGCCCTTCTTCCATGTGACGGTAGATATTTTCGAGGACGATGATCGCATCATCGATGACCACCCCCACCATCATCGAGAGGGCCAGCATCGTCATATAGTTCCGTGTAAAACCCATAAAATGCATGATGCCGAAACTGGCGATCAGGGAGGCGGGAATTGCAAGGGCGGTGATGACCGTGCTCCGGACGCTGAGAAGAAAGAAGAACATTACTCCCGCAGCCAGTATCCCGCCCAGAAAGACATCATACCCCACATCGGAAATCGCCTCCTCGATGAAAAAAGAGCTGTCAAAAGAGACCGAGACCTCGACCCCTCGAGGAAGGGTCTTATTCATCTCAACGAGTTTCGATTTGACCGTGCGGGCCACCTCCACCACATTGGCGCCGGAACGGGGGATGATGCTCAATCCAATCGCAGGGACCCGGTTAAACCGGGCAATCGATCGGACCGGTTCTGTGCCATCTTCCGTCCAACCGACATCCTTCAGGCGGATGGGCGCCCCATTCTGATAGAGGATGATCAGGTTGTTGAACTCCTCGATACTACGGAGTTCACCCAGATTCCGGACAGTAAATTCACGATCGACGCTCTCGATGATCCCGCCGGGTAATTCCACATTCTTTGTCAGAAAAGCCTTTGCGATATCGTTTGAGGTGAGCCGGCGGGCTTCCAGCTTTTTTCCATCAAGCCAGACCCGAATCTCCCTTTTCGCATAGCCCTCTAAGTTGATCGTCCCGACCCCCTGGATCGACTCCAGCTGAGGCCTCAACACCTCATCTGCAATCATCCCCATTCGCTGGAGGGGGAGGTCGCCCTTCATGGAAAGCCAGAGAATGGGAATGGCATTGATGTCGAATTTATCGATGATGGGCGGATCAATATCGGTCGGCAGTTTCCTTCTCGCCAGATCGACCTTTGCCCTGACATCCTGAACCGCGGAATCGATATCGCGATACAGTTCAAATTCAACCACCACCTGTGAAAATCCATAACCGCTTGCGGAGGTGATATGTTTGACGCCTTCGATGGTGTTGACCTGCTCTTCAATGGGATCAGTCACATCCGTATCCATCACTTCCGGCGCGGCGCCGAATAGGGTCGTGGTGACGGTGACAAAGGGAAAATCGACCTGGGGAAAGAGATCGATGCCAAGGCGCTGGTATCCGAGGACTCCAAAAAGGACAAGGGCTAACGTGATGATCGTGGCGACGACCGGCCGCTTAACGGATGTATCGGAAAGGAACATAAATGACTCCAAGGAAGAATGGAATGATGGAACATTGGAATATTGGACTATTTAACAAATTCTTGGATTCTTATACATTATTCCATAATTCGTAACACTTTAGCTCTTTGAAAAGATGCATCTAATCCCCCTTCATCCCCCTTTGTCAAAAGGGGGAAATACTTCTCCTCCCTTTGGAAAAGGGAGGTGGGGAGGGATTTTATAAAAGTTTTTCAAAGCGCTAAATTGTTACCATAATTCCACTTTTCCATTATTTCAGAATGGTCCTTTTGTCTTTGGAATTTATTTGGAGCTTGGCGCTTGGACATTGGCGCTTATTTTTACTTTCATCCCTTCGGTCAATTGTTCGTGTCCTGCCGTGACAACCTTTTCCCCTTTTTGAATGCCCTTAAGGATTTCCACCTTTCCATCGAACCGGATGCCGGTTTCAACTTCTCTCCGAAGGGCAACCCCTTCCCTCACCACAAAAGTAAACTTCTTTCCCTCCTGGCTGAAAAGGGCTGATTCGGGGATGGTCATGCCATTGGGATTGCCTCCTGCCGGGAGGGTGACTTCGGCAAAAAATCCTGGTTTCAATCGATAATGGGGATTGGGAGCCATGGCTTTCATCTTCACATTTCGGGTAGCAGGGTCAGCCGTTGGGCTGATAAACTGAAGGTTGGCTGAATACTTCTCTTCAGAGAAGGCCTTAACTGAAAATTGAATCTGACTGCCTGGACGGATTCTTCCAGCCCAGTTTTCAGGGATATAAAATTCCAGTTCCAGCGGATCCATCTGGACAATGGTTAAGATTTCATCTTTCGGCGCCACATTGACGTGCTCGCCAATGGAAGCGATCTTGAGATTGACGATCCCATCGATCGGCGAGATGATGCGATGGTCCTGAAGATTCTGCCTCGCCAGACTCAACTCAGTTCTTGCAAGGGCTAATCTGGCTTCATCCAGCTTGACCTTCAGACCGATATCCTCGTAGGTCTGTTGGGGAATCACCTTCCCCTCGAAAAGCTTCTGGTAGCGAACCAGAATGATTCGATGCGCCTCTAAAGAGGCATCTGCCTCCTGGACCTTTGCCTCGGCCCGTTCCACCTGGAGCCTTGCATCGACTTCATCCAGTTGAACCAGAAGCTGTCCCTTTCCGACCCGATCTCCTTCCTTCACAAGAATCTTCTGGATAATCCCTGCCTTTTTGGGGCTGATCGTCACATGCTCCGGAGTCCTCATACTTCCCACGGCTGAAAGGGTGTAAGAGATGGGTCTCGACACGACCTCGACTACCTCCACCTGTCTCTCCTCTGAAATTTGGGCTGGAGCCTTGGAAGGCTTCTCAATGCTTGCCGACTCTTTCGACCCGCAACCAAACAATAGAAGAAAGACTATTAACATCCCTAATGGTTTAAGGCATTTCAACCACATCTTTCACCTTCTACTTTCCACGCTCCACTTTCCGTTTACGGATACATCCTTCCCATGGCCCGTTCCAGTCTCGCCTTGGAAATATTAAAATCGCTCAGTGCGCCATAATAATTCACTCTGGCCTGCGCCAGAAGAACAACGGCGTCAAGCACATCGGTGGCCGTGGCCACCTGATGCTTATACCGCTCCTCATTCATCCTTAAATTCTCTTCCGCCTGTTCGATCGATTTTTCCGCCACGCTAATATTCTTTTCGGCTACCAGCAAAATCTGATAATCGCTCTTCACTTCCAGGGTGATCCCTTCGATCAATTCAACTTTTGCGTCTTCAGCCTGTGTCACTTTCACCTTGCCTTCTCCCACTTTATGGGCCGTCTTTCCCCAATCTCCAAGGGTGAATGTGGCTAATGCCTGAACTGTCCACCTTTCGCTTCGAAGATCACCCACGAGCAAAGGCTCCTCAGATAATCGAGAATAGTTGCCTGAGAGATTAACCGTGGGAAAGAACCCGCTCTTCGCAATTTTTACCCCCTCCTTGGCCTGTTCGATCTTCAAATTTGAGGTCCTAATTTCCGGCCTCTTCCCTAATGCCTCTTTCAGGGATTCTTCAAAACGAAGGGGAAATGGGCTGTGCCCGAGAATGTCGATAACCTCCAGGGGAGCATCGATCTCCCGGCGGAGCAATGAATTAAAGGAAGACTTGGCCAAAACCACGTCATTCTCCGCCCTGAGCAGGCCAAGTTTTGCATTGGCGAGCCTTACCTCTGCCTGAAGGACATCGTTTTTGGGGACGATTCCGACCTCAAAAAAAGCTCTGGTCACCTCCAACTGGGCTGAAAATTGTTTGACCGTTTGGCGGGCCACATCCAAAAATTTCTCCGCCCTTAAAATATTGAAGTATCCTTCTCTCACCTGAAGGACGATATCCCTTTTGACTGTCTCCACATCCGTTTTGGAAATGTCAACCCCATGCTTTTCTATCCGATAGTTGGAAAGAATCGAACCTCCCGCAAAAAGGGGCTGGCTGATCGTGCTGCTTAAATTATAGACGGTAGGACTACTAGCGGGACCCGAAGTAAGCCCCCCTCCGAAGTTGCCGATAAAAGACGGGAAACTGTATCGTGTGTAGCCATATTGTCCTGTCCATTTCGCAAAGAAATCGGTCATGGCGGCTTTTCTTCTGAATTCGGAACCTGCCACTCCCTCCATCGAAGAATGGAGTTTTAAATTTCGCTCCAAAGCGATCCTGATGCTCTCCTCAAGAGTCAGAGGCTTCTGAGACTCTTGGGCCCAGGCCGCTCCTGCAGAGAGGAGGACCCAAAAAATCAATCCAACGAACCATCTCATTCTCATCGGTCTATTTCCTCCTTTCTTTCTTTTCAGCTCCTTTTAAAAAGATATCCAGAATGGTCTCCGCCTTTGAAATAAGCGGATAGGATTCCTGACTGATCAACCACTCAAAGATAAAGGAATGGACGATCCCTTCGAAGGCATGAGCCAAATCCAGGGGGTCCAAAGGTTTTAGCTCACCGGCCTTCATCCCCTCCTTTAATACCTGAGCAAGGAGATGGATATAGTCCACCATCTTATCGTGGATCTTCTTTCCGCAATCGTCTTTGATCGACCACTCAAAACGGCTTCCCTCCGAGGTGTAGATCCTGAAAAAATCCCGGTTCTGTTCCATGAATTCCAGTTCGAGGATCAGGACTTTTTTGATCCTTTCGATGGCGGAAGTTTTCCGGGAGAGTTCGGCTTTGACCAGACGATTGATTTCGTCCGTTTTCTCGTCGATAAGGGTGAAATAGAGGTCCCCTTTCGATTTGAAGTATTTGTAAAGGCTTCCCGTTCCAAACTCCGCCGCCCGGGCGATTTCGCTCATGGTCGTCTGGAAAAAACCCCTGGCGGCGAAGACTTTTCCTGCCGCCCGAAGGATCTCTCCACGGTGGGCCAGGTGTTCCCTCTCCCTCCTGCCGGTTGCTTCCATATCCCCTCTAAAGGTAATAAAAATTATAATTCATTTTATGAACTATCGTTCATTTTTAAACCAAAAAAAAGGATTTGTCAAATCAATCTGTAATCCCTCAGTTATGAAGGATAAATGCTTTGTCGAATATGTAACTCAGGGCTTCCCGCCTGCGCGAAGCCCGCTCCGGCGGGCGTAGGTAGGTAGCCCTGGAAACTCAGCCCTAAAGGGCTGAGTTACAGGTTGTGATAAACTTAAGCAAACCATAACTGAGGGATTACCTGTTCTTCCTTTTAACAATGGGCAGGACATAAAGTCTTTACCACCCTTCATTCCCCCAATCTAACGCCCTCTTCCCCTGCTGCAGGCCCTCTTAATATAAGAGGGGGAAGGGGGAGTTGTAAGGGAGGAATAGAGGGGGGTTACGAACTACTTTTTTAAGGTTTGGGCGAGAGTGAAACAATCTTGCCGCTCACCTCCAGGGTATGCATGATAATCCCCTTCAGGGACTCGATCAGACCTAAATAGATCGGGGATGATTTGGGCATACAGACCCCCTGGATCAACCTCTCCTCATGTTCTTCCGAATACCCGTTGGCGATCTTTAATATGGACCTCACCTGCTCGCCGATGTGCTGGGCCAGGAGTTTATTCTTTGTCTGAATCAGGTCTGGAAGGCTCTCCAGGAGGTCCATCGCCGTCTGAAAGATATCATTCACCTCCTTCACAGCACGATCGCTGAAAAGGATGCGGCCTTTCACCATGGACGTCAGCCGGTCCACCATTCCCTCCATGTTATAACCCATCCGGTCAAAACTTGAGGCCATGGAGAGGTAGGGCTTCGCCCACTCCTTTCCCTTCCCCCCGGGCGAGCTCTTCTCGATCAAAAATCTGGCCAGATCCGCCGAATCCCTTCGAACCTCTTCCTTCACCCTATCCGCTTCCTTGATCGAGTTTTCAGTAAGCGTTCGAAAACCCTCGAAGATCAGTTCCAGCATTTTGATCTCGCTCCGACAGACCAGAATGAGCCTCTCCTCCACATCCTTTTCCATTTCTCTTCTCCTCTATTTTGTCTGGTATTATTTTTGGTCGTCTCTCCTGTGAAAACCGGAGTCCAGAGAACTTATAATTACTTGAAAAGACTGGATTCCGGCTGGAGTTCACCCCGTGCTTGATACGGGTCCGGAATGACAGCAAGGCGTATTTTTTGATTTTTTACCAATACATCATACTTTTCAGTCATTCGAATTTGACCCCAATGGCTGATTCCATTTCCCTTGGTCAAAATAACTTAAGTTGTCTCTTGAATTCTCGTTCCTCCCTCTTTTCGGGGAAAAGATTTATCTTCCCATAAACGCCATCATGGCCTGGAACGATTGAAACCTTTCCCTGCCTCATTCGGATAATTCCATCCAGAATTCCGGGCGGAACAAAGGAGGCCAACTCATCCGGTGCGGCATCGAGAAGGATATGGAACTCCGACCCTCCCTTTTCGACCATTCGATCATACTCTGCCTCCACCGCCTTCGTCCCCACCCGAACCCCCAGCCCTCCGGCAATGACCTCTTCCAGGGGAATGAGGTGGATGGAAGGAATGGCGTTCTTCGGAACGAAACCCTCCTGCCGATCGGAAAGCTCTTCAATGCGGTGCATCACCCCTACGGTCAATCTCTTCCCGCATTTGGGGCAGAGGCGTTGATGCGATCTGGTTTCAGAGGGAGAGAAGATCACTCCGCACTGGCGATGACCATCATAATGATATTTTCCTTCCTCTGGGAAGAATTCAATGGTGAAGAGAAATCTTTTCCGGTCCTTCTTCCGAAGAACATCAACCACTTCTTGATAATTGAGCTCGCAGTCGAAACCATTCGCCTCTCTTCCCAACCGATTGGGCGAGTGAGCATCGGAATTGGAAATGAGGGCAATGGCATCGAGGCTTGAGAGCCTCCAGTTCATTTCCGGGTCAGAGGAGAGGCCGGTCTCAATGGCTCGGATATGAGGAGTCATCTCTTCGAAACATTCCTCAATCGAGTCAAACCCCGAATTGGCTCCAAAGATCGAAAACCACGGCGTCCAGGCATGGGCAGGAACAATGAGGCAGTCTTCGGAGATATCGAGGATCATCTTTACGAGTTCTTTTGCGGCAAAGCCGAAGATGGGCCTCCCATCTGAAGAAAGTTTTCCAAGATTTCCCAGCTTTGAATTAATCTTCTCCACCGCCTCAAAAGAAGGGGCAAAGATGAGACTGTGAATCCGTCTTACCTTACCCCCCTGGGAGTAGATGTTGCTCACCTCGGTGGTCAAAATGAAGCGGACCCCCTCATCTCCTTTTCTCAACCGAAAGAGCCCATTGCCTGATGGAACCAGTTTCGATTTTAAATCCGCATAATAGACGGGATGGGTAAAATCTCCTGTCCCGAGAAGCGCAATCCCTTTCTTTTTTGCCCACCGGCCGAGCGTCTCCACCTCCATATCCTTGCTTGTGGCCCGGCTGTACTTCGAGTGGAGATGAAAATCAGCGATGAACCGCATAGTCGCCTATGTCAAATACGAAGCACGAATATCGTGCGAAGCATCCCAGCAGGGATCAATCCGAAACAATTCCAAAATTCTATATCCAAATGTCCAAAACTTGTTTTGAATTTTGATCATCGATATTTCAATTTGTTTCGGATTTCGATATTCGAATTTTGGATTTATATGAACACGACCTCTTTTATGACACGACCTTATAGACGATGTCGTGCTCCCTTACCTTATCCTTCACCCTGATCCCGATGTCAGCCCCCGGGCCCGCCTCCTGGACATTGCTGTTCTCAATCTGCATCGAGTCAACCGTCTGAGTGATGTCGGTCGTATGGCCGACGATGTGGATCGGGTCTCCCACCTTCAAGGAACCTTCAGAGATCCGGATGGCAGCCACGCCGATCTTTCCAAAAAACTTGATCACCTGCCCCACTTTCTTCTCTTCCATTTTCTTCCTCCTTTCACAAGGATTAAACCTCAACTCCCAAACTCCTCAAACCTTTTAAAACATCTCCGACCTCGACCCGATTCAAACACTCAAAATCTTTGCACAGGAAGAATCTTTCTTCAGCACAGGGTGAACATGGGATTCCTTTTCGAACAACCTCGACCTTCTCCCCTCTTGGAGACCAGACTCTTTGATCGGTTGGACCGAAGATGGCTAACGTCGGCAATCCCAGGGCGGCTGCCATATGAGAGACGCCCGAGTCATTTCCGATGAAGAGTCGGCACCCTTCCATCAAGGATGCGAGCTGAACCAGGGAAAGCCCTTTTGCCGGAATCAGATGCGGAGAGGTCAGTTCCTCAAAGGCTTGTTGAACCTCCGGCCCTTCGGCAGGACCGAGGACGATGAGGAATTTTCCGCCGAGTTGGGTTTGAAGATGACGAAAAAGGTCCAATTTTTTTTTCAAAGGCCATACTTTCTTTCTGCTCCCGCTTCCCGGATGGAGGATGATCACCCTTGATCTCTCCTCGGGGGAGACCCCCTTTTCCATCCAGAAATCTTTTCCCCACTCCCGGTCCGACTCAATCAGATGGAGACTGGGATACGTCTCTGAAAAGGAAATTTGGTATCGGGTCAGCTGTTTCAGAAGGTGATCGGACAGATGAACCCCCTCGTCCCAATTCGGCAAGGGATTGATATGAAGAATCCGGCCCTGACAGGCCCTCTTTAAATTTCCGATGAGCGTTCCCTCCCTATCCTTTCCGAAAACGACGATAAGTTCAAAGGCGCCGAAGAACTGAGAGAGGGTTCGGTCCAGCGGTCCCTGCCTGACGAAGAAGGTCGCCATTCCTTTCTGGTCGATGGAAAAAATCTCCTCGGCATAAAAACGCCCTTCCGCTAACTGAAGAATTCGGGGATAACCCATCATGACCGGCCTTGCTTCCGGAAAAGCTCTTCGAAGGGCAGAAAGCACGGGCAAAGCCAAAATGAAATCTCCCAGGGCGCCCTGATGGATCACCAGCATCGATTGAATCTCAGGAATCTTCCCTTTTGCAGAAAAGATCATTCTTTTCCCCCTCCGTCAACGTGAGATCCTTTCGAGACGCTTCCGCACATGTTCATCCTCCGGTGTGATTCTGAGGACCCTCTCATATTCCCTTTTGGCCTCCTTCCATCTTTTCTGTTCTTCATAGAGAACGCCCAGATTGATCCTTGCAAAGAGGTAGTTTGGGTTGATGCGGATCGCCTTCTTCAACTCGGAGATCGCCTCCTGATGCCGCCTCTGATCGCCGTAGAGGAGGGCCAGGTTATAATGGAGATCCGCATAGCGAGGATTTAACCGAACAGCCTTCTCCATAAACCGGAGCGCCTCCCGGGTCCGCCTCATCAAGCCATAGATATAACTGAGGTGGGCATATCCCATTCCATAAAATGGATTGAGCTTTAACGCCTTCTTGAACTCCTCAATCGCCCTTCGATAGGATCCATAGTGGTAATAGACCGATCCCAGGTTGGAATGAAACTGGAATGCGTCGGGTATCAGTTTTGCCGCCTTCTTCAATTCTCGAATGGCCTGAGTCGACTTTCCTTTTCTGGCAAGATAGAGGCCGACGAAGTTGTAAAATTGCGCATAAAGGCGATGGAGATGAATCTTCCCGAAACCCTTTCCTGTTTTTTCATCAAGGTAAATCTTTCCTCTCTTCCAGATCCCCTTCTTCCGGTAGTCGTTTCTACAGTCGGGATGGCTCCGGAAAGCTTCCCGAATTCTCAGGATGGCCTCGTTTCGCCTTCCCGTTTGAAGGTAGACCATCCCCAGAAGATGCTGGAGAAAACCCTCCTTCGGGCTCTTCCTTGTCTCGGAGAGAAAGATCTCTTCAGCCTCTCTCCATCTCTTCATCTCAAGGTAGAGATGACCTAAATGAAGGGCAGCCTCCCTGTACCTGGGGTTGAGCCGAATCGCATGGACAAACTCCCTCTCCGCCCCCTCCTGATCTCCCTCCATCATCAGGAGCAAACCCATCTGGTTGCGGAGGTCCGCATAGCCCGGATGGGCCTGAATCTCCTTCTCAATCTCCTTTAAGATTCGCCTATATAACAGGAGCCGTTTCACTTTCATCTTCCCCCTTCTCTTCCTTCTTCGCTTCCGGTTTTCCCTCCCCCTTCTCTTCTCTCTTCTCCTCTATCCTCATCGATTTAATGGAAACCCACTGTCCTTTCTCCCTTCGCCAGTTGGCAAATTGGAAAACCACATCCGAAACTCCCGGGATATTTCTGATCTTTTTTTCAAAAGAGAAGAGGGTCTTGACCGTCATCGTTCTCTTTATCTCCTCATGGCTATCCATGGCCATAGAAAGCCGGAAGAATCCACGAAAGTATACCACCCCTTTTACGGTCCCATAATCGATTTTGGAATAATCGATACTGGACCGGATGAGCATACGCCGAACCTCTGATTGGATAACGAAGTCCTCTTTCTTCATCTCTCAACCACCGGAAGGTTTGGTCTCCAACGCTCTTCGCACCGCATCCAATAACTCTCCCGGGTCATAGGGCTTCTTGATAAAATAACGGGCGCCCAGTTCCCGGGCTCTTTCCTCGGCGCTCCTCTCCGGACTTCCTGTTACAAAGATGATGGGAATACGGCCTATCCGTTTTGACTCTTTTAACTTCTCCGCCACACTGAATCCGTCGCCTGCCGGCATCCGGATATCGAGGATGATCAGGTGCGGTCGCTCCTTGTGGGCCATAAAAACGCCCTGGGCGCCGTCGAAGGCAACGACCGTATTGTATCCGCTCGATTGGAGCCGAATGGTCAATGCCTTCACAATATCCCTCTCATCATCGACGATGAGAATCTTCTTCTTAGGAGCCATCACCCGCCCCCCTCGCCTTCTCTCTTTGGGGATTCCAGCCCCTTCCGATCAGACATGGATCCCTGAAGCCAGGTCAACATCTCATCCCTTCTTTTCTGAAAAGCCTCCATCTTTCCCCTTTCGATCGGAAACCCCGCGGGAAAACTCTCCTTTAGTGGATTTCTGAACCGCCCGCCTTTTGCCATCCGGTAATCCAGATGAGGACCCGTGGAGAGACCGGTGGAACCCACATAACCGATGATCTGCTTCTGCTTGACTCTGACTCCCTTTCTGATCCTGGAGCCGTAACCGGAGAGATGGCCATAATAGGTCATATATCCGTTCGGATGACGGAGGATGACCTGCTTTCCGAATCCTCCTCCCCACCCGCATGAGACCACGGTTCCATCCGCCACTGCCCACACTGGGGTCCCGGAAGGCGCGGCATAATCAACGCCATAATGAGGAAGAACCCCGCCGAGGATCGGGTGTTTCCTCGCCTTGGTGAATCTCGAACTGATGCGGGTAAAACGGAGGGGGGATCTTAAAAAGGCCTTCTTCAAAGCAAGACCTTTCTCATCATAAAAATCGCCCTGGAAATGAACCCCCCGGATCACTTTCTCTCCTCTCCGGTACTCTACCGCATGAATTGGACCATATCGGATAAACTCCTTTTCTTTATAAACCTTTTCCACCACCATTTGAAACTGGTCCCCTTCCCTCACATCTTTATAGAAATCGATCTCTGAGGCGAGGATTTCGGCGCAGGAGATCACCAACTGTTCCTTTTCTCCTGCGGCCTCCATCGCCTCAAAGAGGGACGACCGGATCACCCCTTCCACCTTGACCAGGTAGGTTTCGAGAGGAACCTCCTTCCTTCTGGCAAAATATCCCTGCGAACCTTTTTCAATCTCATAGACTTCGGTGGGACCCGCTTCGAAAATAAACCTTACCAGTTCCCCTTTTTCGTCGGCAATAAAACGGAAATGACCGCCTTTCAATTTCCTGAAATCGAGAAAAGGCTTCAGGGTCGAAACGATCCGTTCAATCCAGAATTGAGAAATATTCCTCTCCGCCAGCGATTTTGAAAAGGTGCTCTTCTCTTTGATCGCGCCTTCGATGATTTGATATTCAGGCTCACGGGGTTGAACTTCTTTTGACGGAGGACCGACGGGTTCGGAGGGACCGCCTTTGGAGGGAATTGGCCTGTAGGGCAGGATGAAGAAATACCCAATCAATAATAAGAGGATGACCCCAAAAGACCCCGAGAGAAGAAACCACTTTTTCTTCTTTCCTCGAACCTCTGAAGATTGCCATCTGAATCGATTTGTTCTGTTAAAACTAAAACCCGCCATCCTCAATCCCCAGTCTCTGCTTTAGGCCCCTGTCACGTTTCTGCATAAAATCAATAATAACTCCGAACTCTAAACTCCGAACTCCGAACTTCCAATCTCCCTCAGATAGGATGCCGCATCTTCCGGCGGAGTGGGGTTGACGAAGAAACCCGTCCCCCATTCAAATCCTTCCCGCAATCCGATCCGCAAACGGGTCTCAATATGCCAGTGATATTCCGGACGGTGAAACCGCTCCTGAACCGGCGAGGTATGAAAGGTCAAACCGTAGGGAGGATCGGAGAGCAGCCTGTGAAACTTCAAAAACAGGGACTGAATCGCCGCAGAGAGATCCTCTATCTCCTCCTCTTGAAGTCGATGAAAATCGGGGCGATGCGCCTTCGGGACGATCCAGGTCTCGAAAGGATAGCGCGAGGCGAAAGGGGAGAAGACCAGGAAATGGACAGTCTCCAGGATGACCCTCTTCCTCGCCGATATCTCCTCCTTGAGGATATCGCAAAAGATACAGCGCTCCTTCCGCTGATAATAATCCAAAAATCCCCAGATCTCTTCGTCGATCCTACGGGGGATCACGGGCATGGCCATGATGTGAGAGTGGGGATGGCGGTTAAATAATCCCGGATAATTCTTTAAAATGAGAAACTGTTCAAAACGACGGTCCTTCTCCAGATCCATGAGCCTCTCCTTATAGGCATGAAGAACCTTCCTGATCTGAGAGGGATCCATGAAGGCAAGACTCTGATGATGTTCGGGAGCTTCGATCACGATCTCATGAGCGCCGATGGCCTCCATCACATCGTACATCCCATCGGGCCTCCGATCGAATTCTCCCTCGATCCGGAAGAAGGGAAATTTGTTGGGGATGACGCGGACCCCCCATCCCTTTCCATCCCGTTTTATTGAGAAGGTCTCCGGAGGAGTCATCCCTTCGTTTCCCGGACAGAAGGGACACGGACCCTCGGTTTCCTGAACCTGATAGGGCGGTTTAAAGGGGAGATAATCGGATGGTCCTTTGGGGTGATCGGTAGTGATGACCACCCACATCCTGGTAATGGGATCTCTTCTCAGTTCGGCCACAAAACCTCCTCATGCAAGAAGGGATTGATAAACATATTGCCTCCCGCGGTGAGTTGCCTCTCTGTTCGAATCGTTCACTCCCTCTATTCTCAACACCAGCCGCTTCCTATAGAGGTTAAGCAACCGTGTGCCACTCGTGTTCATACCGATCTTTTCCTTCTCGGATAATTCCCTTAAGGTCAATCGCCTCGTATTCATCACCTGGTTCAAGGTCTGGACCAGATAATTGTTCAGAGAACCGATGATTCGCCACCCTCCTGGCCCTAACGTCTTCAATCTGGCGTCCATAACGTTATGTCACTTACTGCCTTAAAGTCACTATCGCTTGATGCCATATGGCCTATTCCTTTTCTCTCCATAACCGCAAGATGCGCAGCATCTGCCATAATCAGACCATTTGCCTTTGCCTTCTCGAGGGCTAAAGCCATATCTTTGTCCGTCAGGTCAAGAACCACCAGTCCGAAGTCTTTAAGGGTGTCGATATATTCTCTGTATTCTGCCACGGGCTTGAAAACTTTTTCTCTGTTCCGCGAATCCTTCAAAAATCTTTTAATGTCTTGCAGGGTTACCTTACCTAAGAAGTTTGATGCGGACTGTATGATGAGCTTAAACATAACCTCTTCTATCACCAACGCCGATGTGAAGGCTTTAAGGTTAAAAGATTCTACCGTTTTTAAAAACTCGACGGAGATGGGATTCATATCAAAAGCATGATGCAGAAATATATTAGCATCTATAAAAATGGACTCTTTACCCTTAAAGTCTTTAAGATTTTTCTGCATAGAGTTTTTCCAATTCCTTCAAGGATAACTTACCTTTAACATGTCCTTTAAAGCTTTCCGTATAACTTTTCTTAAAAGGCAAAATAACAATGCCTTCCTCGGTCACCTTAACTTCTACCTTATCGCCCGGGGATAGCTTAACCTTATCCCTGGCTTTCTTAGGAATAACGATCTGCCCTTTCTCCAAAACCCTGGCCACAAACATAAGTATAACCTCCTTCTATTCAAACTCTATTTCATGTTCAACTTTTTTATTGTAATACTTTATTTAATCTAATACTACATATAGAGTTATCTGTCAAATCTTTTAAACCAGTTAAATATTTGAACCTAAATCCTTTACAACATTATAGGGAACCTCTAAAAATGTCATTCCCGCCCCGATTTCCATCGGGATAAACTCCAGCCGGAATCCAGAACCTCTTGTTATCATTGGACTCATTTCCGTTCCGGAGTGACAAATTGGGAATTATTAGAGGTTCCCTATTACTACAGCAACTTTTTAAGAAAGAACGGCACTGTATCAACAAAAAACACTGGCGCCCCGTCCGTCATACCCGCGAAGGCGGGTATCCAGATGGTTTTTTAAAGCTCCTAGACGTCCTGGATTCCCGTTTTCACGCCTGCGCGCTGAAGCGCTATGGCGCGCAAGCACGGGAATGACGAAAAAAATCCGCTGTAGGACTATATTATGGCAGATATTTAATCAGAGGTTTAATGGTAAAGGGGTCCAAACGGCGGATGGTGTAGCGCGGAGTGGCGTTTAGGTTTTCAGGAAAGTTAGGAAGAGAACGGAAAGGTTTGCGTGAGCGTTCTTCTCTTGTTTAATGGATGAATCGGCCCGGGCCACGCCGGATCTGAAAAGGGCCCTCCCGGGGATGCTCAATCTCATCCACCAGTCGGTCCCGGCAACTTTTGCAGAGAATCAGATTAAACTCCTGGTAGATCTCTTTCTCCAGGTCCTCCGGATTCGACTGCTCGACCGGCTCCAGAAGCTGTCTCAACTGCCGATCGACCCCTTCTTCCGGCTCGAGAAGGATCCCGTCAAATCCTGCGAAAATCCTGATCTGGGTCACATAGGCGAGGTTTCCCGGCGGGAGTCCTTTCCCGCACCTGAAACATTTCCGCCCTTTCCGATCTTCACCCGCCTGCTGCTCCCTCCGGGGCAGGAGCCCCTCTGGGGCGGAGCCTGGCACGGCGGCTGCAACAGGAGCCCATGTCAGGATCATCCCGGCGAGGTTTAATGCTACCATCGAATTTGTAACGGGATTCACGGACGGCTGAATTCTTGGCCCCATGGAGGGCTATGCGTAAGCCGTCAGAATAATGACGGGGATACGCTTGGGAGGCTTGTCTTTAGTCTATCTTCGCCCATCTGGGCGCCCTGATCTTTGCGCGCCAACGGAAAAAAGGACGTTTGTATGTCCAATCCCATTCACAGTCACAGTCGTAACAGAGATATTCTTCTTTTCTCGAACATCCCTCTCTATCATTTATTTGATTCACCAGTTCAACATTATCTCCGCAACAAATCGGACAGGTGTTCCTCTTCTGTTCCTTCCTCGATCTTAAACGATCCAGTCTTGAAAGCAGAAAATTAAATTTGGCACGATACATGAAGTTGAATTGCTGGGGGTGCAAGATTCCTATTTTATTCTAGACCTCATTAATTGACCGTTTGATAATAGACCCTCTTTCTCCTCTCACCAGGAAACTTCATAGAGATATAAGTTTTTGTCTTCTCAGATTCCTCCATCAATTCAATCGCCCCGTGGTTTCTCTTGACAACATCCTCAACCAGTCGCAATTCGAGATCCGGCATGATTCCTTCCCGAGAAGGGGGAGTCTCTAATCGTGCCCCCGGCTTCTTGAAACCGGTAAAGGCCACTGATATCTCTACATGCTTCACATTCTGTTTTGAAAGGATCTGATCCTGGCATGCTAACTTTTGAGAGATAATAGGTTTGGTTAAAAACTCTATACTGCCATGGAGAGGGAGCGAGGCCATTGCATAATGAAGAATGGCGTCTAAAATATACCTTAAGTGTTCATCTGGAACAGTGACTTCAGGAAGATCATTTCCAAAATGTTTAAATACCTCGATCTTCTTTTCTTCCAATTGTACCCGATGCCTCTCTAGTAACTCTTCGACAAGGGTATGCACGGTGTTCATTTTTCGGATGGGGGTACTCACTTTAATATAGTCGAGAAAATGGGTGAGTACACAATCGGTCTTCTCAATATCTTCCGTGACAACCCGGTAAAAAAAGCCGCCAAACTCTTTGTCCTCAAATTTCCCTTTAGAAAGTTGAACAAAGTTTTTGGTGGATTCTAAGGTACTTTTTGTTTGGCGAACCATTTCAAGAAAAAGTGGGAACAAAGAGAGATGCTCAATTAGAGACTCTCGATCCCACCCTTCAATGGAGGAGGCGGGGGAATAAATTTGAATACCCCCTCGGATAAGAAAGGGTCGCTTTGATTTCCCACCTCGTCCCTGGAAGTAATTCCAATGTAGTAAGTTCCTTGTTCCGTAGGGAATTCAGGCCAATCATCCGGAATGATTAATTCAGCCTTACCCGTAACCAATTTGGAGATGATTCCACCAGTAGTCTCCCCCTTGAACGTCCTGGAATCAAAAACCGTCTTATCCTTACTGGCATAGACCACATAGTGATCCGCTTCCGGAATAGGTTCCCACCAAATACGCCTTTTACGAATTATCGCCATAAATCATCCTCCTTTCCTAATGCTTAATATGAATCATACCATCTTTTCACTCCTTTTCACAGTAAAATCTTGCATGGCCCTCAACCGAGGCACGAAAAATCTTGCCTATCTGGATTTCAAAATCAGCCCTGTCGTCAAATTAGCTGAACCTCTTTGAGGAAGGTTTTAAATTTTTAAACCCTATGCCTTTGTCTCTTCGTAGGGCTGGTATTCGGGGATGATCTCTTTCAGCTTTGATTTGATGCCGGAGACATCCTGCGCATGGGCAAGTTTGACCAGTTCCCCGATTTTTTGGTCGAGCCATGCAACATCGCAAGGGTGTCCCTTCAGAACAAAGATCTTCTCATGGGGGGTCTGAACAACCCCCTCTCCTTCGGTAATCAGTTCCTCGTGAAGCTTCTCACCAGGGCGAAGACCAATGAATTTGATCTCGATATCCACATCGGGTTTAAAACCCGACCTCCTGATCAGATCTTTTGCCATATCAACGATTTTAATCGGGATCCCCATGTCGAGAATAAAAATCTCTCCCCCCTCACCAAGCGCCCCCGCCTGAAGAATAAGTTTTGCAGACTCAGGGATCGTCATAAAATAACGGGTGATTTCAGGGTGGGTAACCGTCACAGGCTCATAACGTTCGATCTGCTTTTTAAAAAGGTGGACCACACTTCCGTCACTGCCAATTACATTTCCAAATCTAACAGACACAAACCGGGTCTCATTTGAAGATGAATGGCAGGAGGTGATCATTTCTGCCACCCTTTTCGTTGCGCCCATCACGCTCGATGGCCGGACAGCCTTATCCGTGGAAACCATGATAAACCTCTCCACTCTGGATTGATGCGAGATTTCAACAATATTTTTTGTCCCAACCACATTGTTATATATTGCCTCCCAGCGATTCAGTTCCATGACAGGGACATGTTTGAAGGCCGCGGCATGAAAAACCACCTGGGGTTGATAAAGTTCAAAAAGTTTAGACAGGGAGGTATTATATTTTACATCTCCAAGGACCGCCCTAATTGGAACTTCGGGGAACCTCTGACGAAATTCCATTTCCAGATGAAAGAGGCTATTTTCTGTCTTATCGAGAAAGATAACATTTTTAGGCGAGAAAGAGGTGATCTGCCGGCAGAGCTCCGATCCGATTGAGCCTCCTGCTCCTGAGACAAGGATAACCTTATCCTTCAAATAATGTCCGATACTTTCCGTATCAAGATTCACTGGTTCCCTTCCAAGGAGGTCTTCAAAGGAGACCTCCCGGACCATTTTAAACGAGACCTTCCCATCGATCAGCTCTCCAATTCCTGGCGTGGTTCGGATCTTTAGGCCTGTGGCCTCACAGGCCTGGAGGATTTTTCTCATCTGCCTGGCCGATGCGGAAGGCACGGCAATCAAAATCTCATCTATTTCAGCAAAATAGGCCAGTTTGTGAATCTTCGCGACGGGTCCTAAAACGGGAATTCCGTGAATCTTCATCTCTCTTTTCTTCGGATCATCATCCAGAAACCCCATGACTTCATAATTGAGCCGGGGATTATCCTTGATTTCACGGAGTATCTTCTCTCCTGAATCCCCTGCACCAATGATCAAAAGCCTCTTCCTCAGCTTCTTGGGCTTCATTTGGCTTCCAAAACGAAGTATCTGCCGTAAAGAAACTTGCCCTCTCTCCCTCTCAGAAAGAAAAAGTCTGATAGTGACCCTCAAACCCCCAATGAAAATAAAAGTCAGAAATCCATCAATGATGAAGACGGAACGGGGGAATCCTTGAAACCGGTAAATAAAAAGGATCGCTAAAATGATGATGGTGGATGATGTCAGCGTCCCTTTCAACACATTGAGGAGGTCAACCAGGCTGGTATACCGCCACATCCCCCCATAGAGGCCAAAGGCCATGAAAATAATAAGTTTGAGAGCAAGGAAATAGGGAACGGTGTTTTTGAAATTCATCCACTCCCCGGATGGGATCTCTCCTTCAAACCTCAGGAGATAGGCCAGAAAATAAGCGGCCACGATGAGGCAACCATCTGCAAACAGTATCAAATAGAAATTCTTGCTACGGATGATATTTCTCATCTCTGGTTTATCTGGTCTTTCTGGTCTTTCTCGTTTATCTGGTTTCTTTAGTTTCTCTGGTCTGTCTGGTCCATTTGGTTATAAATAAACCTTTGACTGAAAAATTGAAGCCTTAATTTCCACTTACGAAGTGGAAGACTTTTAGTGTTGAACCCCTTCTGATTTCACTGTTTTAAAGAGTGTCAAAAAGAGGATTTTTATATCAAACAAAAATGACCTGTTCTTCAAATAGTACTCATCGTATCCAACTTTTACTGGAATAGGCAATTCGTCTCTGCCATTTATTTGTGCCCATCCGGTAATCCCTGGAACAAGCCCATGGATTCTCTTCTTGGTTCTTAATTCAATTAGGTCATCCTGATTATACAATGCCGGCCTCGGACCCACAAAGATCATATCGCCCCTCAGAACGCTCCATAATTGAGGAAGTTCATCGCTGCATTTTCCAACACACCCGCCACAAAACGCACAGGAGCAACCGGAACCCACAAACATGGCGGTTTTCGCCCGAGCGCCGCATACATTCAACATGAAACACCCGCGGTCCCACCGCCCCGGTTGCGCCAGTGACGAGAATATTCATTCCCTATTTTCTGATTCTTCTCATACCAGATATCCCGCCATGAACAGAGGTTTGGCATTGCGACGAGAGTCGGCATCGTGCGCCAACACCATTTTCCTTTCCACACGGACCCCTTTGAACTGCGTCCGCCCCTTGCCGGGTCCGCCGATTTCCACAACCCAGTCGCCGGATTCCGTTGTCAACCAGAAATCGGGCGTTTTCCGCCCCGTGGTTGATTTCAGGTAACGAAAAGGCATGTCCGCCATATTCATGGCGGTGGCAAAAAAATCCTCCCGCACGGCGCCGATGGCATCGTCCCACGACCTGTAAAGCAATCGGTAGGGAATCTGCACCAGAATTTTCGGCTCCCGAAGGACATTGGTCCCCTCCGGATCAACCTGAAAAAGGATGAACGCTTTACTCAACAAGTCAACGTATTCAACTGCTTTATACCTCGTAATCCCCAAATTCCTGGCTATTGTTGTAGGATTCACGCCATCCACGGTGGATCTTCCAATAAACGTCAATGCTTTTCTGATCAAGTCCACTTCCTGGTAGGTCACTTTCGCCACGTTGGGAATGTCACGCTGAAGAACCGTGTCCAGAATGCTTCGCAACACGCTCAGCGGATCGGGTTCCGTCAACGAAAATGGATATAATCCTCCCTTCAGATATTCATCAAAAAGATATCCGTAGCGCATATGCTCTGGAGTCCACTTACCATGCCCCACGGCATCCAACGTCAAGCGGGTAAGCGTCACGCCTTCCTTGAAGCGCACATACTCTCGAAACGAAAACGGTAATAGCCGAATCAAGCGAACACGACGGGACAAGTCAAAGGCGGACTGCTGAAGCGCCAACGCAACCGAACTGGTGAAAACCACGTGGACAGCGGGCAAAAAATCAAAAATTTTCTTCAGCTCGCCATCGAAACCAGGCAGAAAATGGATTTCATCCAGCAAGAGCGTTCGAATCCCTTGCTTCTCAAAGAGAACCTTGGCAAACTCAAATAAAGTAATGTCTTTAAATGTATCAATACTGCCATAGAACGACCGATCTGTTTCCATGGCCAACTGTTTAAGAATCACTGTTTTTCCAACGCCTCGCGGTCCCACTATCCCGATAAAACGTCTGCCTTGTTCTTTTCGAAGCGCAACCAGCGCTTCCCTGTGGATCGGAAATCGTTTGGCCTCAACGCGCGCCAAGGAATCTAATGCTTGGAGTTCAGTAATACTCATGGTGAGAATAATACCTTCTTAGTAAACGCTTGTCAATAATGAATTGTATTTTGTTTAAACATTATTCAAATGATCAATTAACAAGATGGCAGCATCGGCTACGGTTGCTGTCCCACCCATGTTGATTCATTCGTACTTTTCGCGCAGGTCGGGGGGGGATTAGTGATGTGGAGAAGAGAGGCTTCATATCATCTCATGTTGTGCCCAATCAAGATGAGTTCTCGTACGTGCCGGCGAGTCAGGAAGGGAATTAAAAAGCAGCCGGCCCTTTTTGTTCATTTTAGAATGGGAATTCAGTCTAATGCTCGCCTGCCAGTTTCAGGACCGCAGTCCGGGTATAGGGGGCCAGGCGAAAACGGAGTTCCTGGAGTTGGTTCAATAGAGGAATAATAGCTGGAATAAGACCCTCGCGTTTTGCATCTAACAACAATCCTAACGTCTCTTTTAAACGTAGGCCAAGACTTTCAGCCATACGCCTGGCAAAGGCATCATCGAGTACAACCACGGCATCATCCAATTCCAGCGCAAGCATGAGTACTTCCGCCTCTCCTGGTCCTAAATTGGTCACGAGGGGCACGGCTCGCTCACTGAGGGGACGGCGGATTTCTATCCAGTCCAGCCTTGTCAGATCGGGCAAATTCATCCCCCGACTCCGCCCTTCCCCAAGTTCATCTATCACCGCAGGAGGCACAATCGCTCGCCCAGCTAATGCAGGAAAGATACTCAACAACTGCAATTGATGGAGATACTGGACTGGTGAGGTATTGCAGATAACGTCAGGCAAGACGGGCTTCCTCTCGGAGCTCTTCTTCGCTAAGGCGAAATGTTTCAACCCCATAATCGGCCAACCGGGAAAGGAACACCACCCGTGGTATCCCTGCCAACCGAGCAGCAGCTCCGGACGAAAGTTGCCCCAGCTCATACAATTTAACCGCGGCGGCCATACGAAGGGCTGCCCCAGCTTCTCCCGGAGGAACCTTCAAGGCCAGTAATATTTCATCGGGGATATCAAAAACGATTTGATTCATAAAAACCCCCTTCTATAACCTCTTCTGGAAATATTATACGCACTGTTGCAGACATTGTCCAGCCCTAAGAAATATTCGAATTGTCTATTTGGCATAACTCCTGATGGTTTTCGGGGGTAGGTATGAATCAGGTTGTATGCAAAGGGGCAGATATCGTGAAAAAGTTGACTGAAAAATTCAGTCAACTTCTCTGGTGTCATTGGAGTCGGGCGACGGCGTAGATGACTTTGTATTCTGAGTTGGGGACGTCATGTGGAATCGGAACAGGCGGAAAATATTCGGCCAATCCGTCTTTAATCTCATTGGGCAACGGTATCAATTTACCCCGTTAGAAATAATGCCCCCCCTGGAATTTCTAATGGGGTTTGCCGAAAAAGATTCTTTTAAAAAATTCTTTGCCTTTCATTGTCTTTGGAATGAGATAAAGACCCACGGCCGTTCTTTTAATTAAAGCAGTAATCTTTTGTTTCATACCCGTTCTTAAGCGACTTAATGACCTTCCCAAAGAAATCAGAATTAAATTTTGGGAGCAGCTCGAGAGACTCACTGCAAATCCATCCTACCCAGGTCTAAGAAATGAAAAGCTAAAGGAAACTGACCAGTGGGCGTTTAGTATTCCCATGGACTATCGAGCAACTTATGTTCGGGACAAAACGGGAATCGTCATAACCGAAGTTGGAACTCATAAAGAGATTTTAGGGAAGTAATATACCAAGGAATCCTTTCTCGATTCTTTCCGTATGAATCCTCCGGGGAATCAACAATTCTTCCCAGAGATAACATACCAGATTGCTCTGAAGAGGATTTTTATGCCCAACATTAGAGACCGGTTCCCAATACATTCGAGATCCATTTCCAATTACCGAAGATCATATTTTAGGCGAAGAAAAGTCATCACCGTTCGATATACATACTCCGCTTTCTCCATCGCATCTTTAGCATCTTCCTCATTATATTGTTCTGATGGAATCCAAATGGGCAAATCTGGTCGGCCAAAAAAAGGATATTCAGTCCTGGTCCCCTCTTTCTCAAGTGCAGAAGCGGCAACCCCTATCTGATCCACCTCTGCTAAATCTGAAAAGGTCGCTACAAAATCAGGGGAAATTATGCGTTGCCTGGTAATAATAATATTACGCAATGCCAGCGCTGCCTTAAGAATCTTCTCCGTTGCATCTTGACAATGAACAATGGCCTGACTATATTCCTTGCCTACCAGTAACAACCTGGCTGACCGAAGGTCCGCTTCGGCCTCCTTAATAAATGCTTGTGCGATCTCCTTATTGCCAGGCAATCTCTGGCACCTCCCATTTGTGTTCGGCCAACTTGCGGACTCCACGCCTAACGATCATATCTTCTAAGTTTTTCATCTCGTTTTGGAAGAATCCTTTTCGATCAAACAGACGACGATAACCCTCACGGATTTCTAATAATAAAGGATTAATATTATATATCGCCAATTGTATCTCTCCCGGTTCAACTAAGATAACCTGAAGCGGTACGCCCCAATTAAGTCCCAATCTCTCGAGGGATAATTCAAAAGCGCTTCTTTCTCTCCATTCCTTTGGTAAATTTTTAGTAACGTAGAATTTAGGAGACCTGAGTAAGAGTAATTGCCCTCCAATATGGTATTTATGTTTCGTCGAAAACAAAATCCATAGAAGGAGGGCAATATGGGAGCAACCCCACAG
>Ga0208733_100176_pt1 | contig 33186 bp, 29 predicted proteins | sample SubbioR11Jul_8B1_FD_184816 | JGI IMG/M metagenome (GOLD analysis project Ga0208733, IMG submission 184816) | Serpentinite rock and fluid subsurface biosphere microbial communities from McLaughlin Reserve, California, USA - CR11Jul_8B1 (SPAdes) | ecosystem: Environmental > Terrestrial > Deep... | reverse complement strand
TGAACACCTCCTTAAATATGAATTGGGTGTTCATGATATAACGGGCTGTGGCTATTCGATTGTCAAAGAGCGTTTGTAAACGATGTCCTGAATGCTAATTGAGTAAACGATGTCCTGAACGTTGTCACCTAAAGAATGGATATGGAATTCCTGTCCGGGTTGAATATACGGCCGATAACTGTTGGGGATTTAGATGCGATTGTTGAGATCGATCTAAGGGTTATTGGAAAGTCGAGGCCGGATTACTGGAAAAAGATTGTCCCCGAAAACCCGCAGTATCCTTTTTCCTCTCTGGTGGCTGAATATGAAGGAAAGGTGATCGGTTTTGTGCTCGGAGAGGTGAGCGGATGGGAATTTGGCGTTCCCGATACGATCGGGTGGCTCAGTATTATCGGGGTGGACCCGGACTATCAGCATAAAGGCGTGGCGAGAAAATTGAGCCAGGAGTTTATTAAAAATCTGAAGGCGATCGGCGTCAGCGTCATTTATACATTGGTGAACTGGAACGATTGGGACCTCCTCAAGTTTTTCCGTGAGATGGGGTTTACGAGAGGAGGAGATATGATCAATTTGGAACTGAAGATCGATTAAGACCTGGTGAAGGTTACGGTTTACCCTGACCTTTGGACTATTGACTTCTATTTATGGGGGTGATTCGATGGGAAGACTGGAAGATAAGGCCGCTGTTGTTACAGGCGGAGGAAGAGGTATCGGGAGGGCCATCTGCCTTGCCTACGCAAAGGAAGGGGCGGATGTGATTGTCAATTATGCCACAAAGGACCAGCCCGCCCAGGAAGTGGTGGCGTTGATCGGCAAAATGGGACGGAAGGCTGTCGCGGTGAAAGGCAATGTGGCCCTCAAGGCTGATGCGGAGAAGATCATTAACGCCTGCGTTGACCATTTCGGGAAGATCGACATCCTGGTAAACAATGCAGGGGTATCAAAACCAAATATGCTTTACAAAATGACAGAAGATCAGTGGAATGAGGTGATCGATATCCAGCTCAAAGGACCTTTCCTATGCATCCAGGCTGCGTCAAAATATATGATGGAGAGAAAATACGGGAAGGTCATTAATGTGACTTCTTCAGCAGGGTTGTGGGGAACGAAAGGGCAGATCAATTATAGTTCGGCAAAGGGAGGAATCCTTGCCCTGACGAAGTCGGCTGCGCGAGAATTGGCGGGTCATGGGATTACGGTCAATGTCGTTCAGCCGGGATATGTGGGTACGGAGATGTTTGAGAAGGTTAAAGCAGATCCCAAATTGATGGAGATTTATACGGGCAGGATTTTGCTGGGTCGATTTGCCGAACCGGAAGAGGTTGCTCCAACCTTCGTCTTCCTGGCCTCGGAAGAGTCGAACTATATCACCGGCCAGCTCATCTGCGTGGATGGCGGACTGGGAATGACTTAATCGATTTCGGATTGCGGATTGTAGAATGCGGAATGAAATTCCGAATTCCGAATTCCGAAATAATAAAAAGGGGGTGAAGTAAATGGCAACAGTACCTGACAAGATTCAGACATGGCAGATGGTTCAACCCACCTCAAAGGACAAGGAGACGGGTGAGGTTAAACCGGGGAAACTGGAAAAGACTTCCATTCCGGTCCCCACATTGGCAGCGGATGAGGTCCTGGTTAAAGTGGCGGGCTGTGGAGTCTGTCATACGGACCTCGGCTATTTCTATGATGGTGTTCCAACCGTCCAGAAACCGCCTCTCACCCTGGGACATGAGATCAGTGGAACGGTGGCGGCAGGGGACGAAAAATGGATGGGCAAAGAGGTGATCATTCCGGCGGTCATGCCCTGCCGTAAATGTTTGCTCTGCAAAACCGGCAGGGGAAACCGCTGTCTGGTCCAGAAGATGCCTGGGAACAGCCTGGGGGTGTATGGGGGTTTTTCGAATTACATTCCGGTTCCCTCCGTTGATCTCTGCGAGGTGAGAAACCGGGGCAATATTCCCCTGGAACATTTAGCGGTTGTGGCCGATGCGGCAACCACGCCGTATCAGGCGGCCAAGAGAGCCGATCTCCAGCCGGGAGATAATGTGATCATCCTCGGTGTGACTGGAGGCGTGGGTGTCTATATGGCTCAAACAGTGAAAGCTCTTGGCGCAAAGGCGGTTATAGGCATTGCGAGAAACCCGCAGAAACTGCAGAGGGCTTTGAACTACGGGGCCGATTTCGTGATCAGTTCGCAGGACAAGCAGATCAAGGATATCCGGAACGAATTCCGGGAGATCTGCAAGAAGAATGGTCTGGAGGCGGGTTTTGGCTGGAAGATTTTCGAGGTGACCGGAACCAAGGCAGGACAGGACTTGGCCCTGGAGTTACTCTCGTTCACCGGAAAGCTGGTTGTGGTTGGATTCGGGATGGCAAAGAATGAGTATATGTTGTCCCGTCTGATGGCTTTTGATGCGGATCTTCTTGGGACCTGGGGATGTCTGCCGGAGTATTATCCCATCGTGCTCGATATGGTCGTATCTAAAAAGATCGACATTGGACCCTTTACCGAGACACGGCCGATGAGCCAGATTGCATCGGTCTTCGATGAGGTTCACAAAGCGGGTTCCCCTGAGAAAAGGATTGTATTAACACCGGATTTTTAAAAACTGGAACAATGGAATACTGGAATGTTGGAAGATGGGGTTTAATTGTACCAATTTCTTTGCTCATCATTCCATTATTCCACCATCCCAATCTTCTTTGTCGTCAATGATAGAGATATTGTAATTGACTACAACATATTAACAAAATAGAAAGGAGGATATTATGTCATTAAAATGGATGCCACGAGAGCACGAAATGAAGGACCATAGCCGGTATGGATCAGAGCATTGGGGCACAGAGGCCCCATGCACGGTCTACGAGAAAAGACCTTTGAAGGATCCAAAGGGGAATGTCGTACCCGGGCTTTTCAATGTTTGGATCAGGCTCAATAACCCGGCCCAGTACAATTCCTATACGACGGAAATGGTGAAAGGCGTCATCGCAGGATTCGAAAATGCCTCCACCGACCGATCGGTGGTGGCCGTTGTATTTACAGGAACAGGCCCTTATTCCTTCTGCACCGGCGGCAACACCAGAGAGTATTCAGAATATTACAGCATGCGGCCAGAGGAGTATGGGTCATACATGGAGCTCTTCAATAACATGGTGGACTCTATCCTCATGTGCAAGAAACCGGTTATCTGCAGAGTGAATGGCATGAGGGTGGCAGGAGGACAGGAGATTGGCACCGCCTGCGATCTGACCGTCGCCTCTGACCTTGCCGTATTAGGCCAGGCAGGTCCCCGGCACGGATCCGCTCCGGTGGGCGGCGCTTCTGACTTTCTTCCCTTTTTCCTTTCCATCGAGGATGCCATGTGGAGCTGCATTAGCTGCGAGACATGGACTGCGTATAAGATGTGGCGAAAAGGTCTCATCTCCAAGTGCGTTCCCGTTCTCAAGGATGAAAAAGGACAATGGGTTCGAAATCCTCAGGTCATTACCGATGCCTATGTGAAAGACGGCGACCTCGTCTATGGAGAGTTGAAGACTGGAGACGAATTCAAGAAGGCGAGGGAATGGGTGAACGGAAAACTCAAGAATAATGAATATGACTTTGCCCTTCTCGATGCAGAGGTGGAGAAGATTGCCTGGACCTTTGCAAATCTCTTCCCGGGTTGTTTGATCATGTCCATCGACGGCATTCGGAACAAGAAGAAGTTCTTCTGGGATCAGTCCAAGAACATTAACAGACACTGGTTGGCGGCCAACATGATGGGTGAGGCTTTCCTTGGATTTGGCGCTTTCAACACCAAGAAGATCACCGGCGCCGACACAATCGATTTCATCAAATACCGCCAGAATATTGCCGAAGGCAAGCTCATGGACGAGACTTTCTATGAGGAAGTGCTGGGAAAACCCCAGAGCAAATAAGGTAAACATGATTTGTAAGACTGCACCCTTTGGGCTGGAAAATCTTTCCCTGCCCAAAGGGTGTTTTTTTAGAGTAGCGCCCTCGTTTACCGAGGGCGGAAGGCGCACCGATTCACCCATCGCCATTCAAAGTAAAAGGAGGCAGACCAATGGCTTTCAAACATATCCAGACCGAATTGAAGGATGGGGCGGCTTTTGTCACACTGAACCGTCCTCCCCTTAATTGGCTGAACCTCGAAATGATGGAAGAGTTCAATGCCTATCTTGAGAGCCTGATGAAGGAAAAGGCCCTTAAGCTCCTTGTCATTCAGGCGATGGGTAAGGCGTTTTCCGTGGGTGTGGAGGTGGCAGACCACTTGGGAGATTTGGGGCCCAAAATGATCGAGACCTTTCATAAGATGTTCAGGCTCATGGATTCTCTCAAGGTTCCCTCCGTCGGCGTGGTCAACGGCGCCGCCCTTGGAGGAGGCTGTGAATTGGCGATTTATTGCGACATGGTCATTGCCACGGAGAAGGCGAAGTTCGGACAGCCTGAAATCCAGGTCGGCGTCTTCCCGCCCATTGCCGCTCTAATCTTCCCAAGAATCATGGGACGAAAGAAGGCGATGGAGTTAATCCTCACCGGCGATACGATCGGAGCTCAGGATGCCCTCACATTGGGGTTGGTCAATAAGGTCGTCCCCGAAGCCTCACTTAGCGAAGAGGTAAACGGCTTTATTGATAAATTTAAAAAGTTAAGCGGAATCGTTTTAAAGTTGACAAAGGAAGCCGCGCTTGCAGGTCTTAACGACGACATGGATCAGGGACTCAAAGCCATTGAGAAGATCTATCTCGATCGATTAATGAAGACGGACGATGCGACCGAAGGCCTCAATGCCTTCATGGAAAAGCGAAAACCCGCCTGGAAAGACACCTGATCGATAAGGGAGGCCTCCTTGGCCTCCCAAACCTATCTTCCCCTGTCCCAATAGACTTGAAATTCCAATAACCTGTTCCCACAAATTCCATGACCATTGTCGTAGCGTTCTTTTTTTGATATAGTGGGGCAACTTTAATAAAATTTTATACCCTTTACGCCTTCCCTGACTCCCCTGCCTCCCCCGCCCTCGGGCGGGGCAGGCGTTACCTGTCCTCTGTAGTTTCGCAAGGCGGGACGCAGGAGGGCGCAGGATGTTGGGTATGGGTTCCAGAACGATTGAAGGGTGAGGGAGATTAGAATACTAGCCAAAGATATTTGAAATTTTCTAAATAATTTTTCATGGCCACCTGGCCTTCCACAAAACATGAAAATTGCGTAGGTCACGGTTAGGGTTAGGAGGCCCGTATCGTTTAGCGTCAAAGGGTAAGGGTAAGAATTTAAGACGATACACGTAACACCTTGACTAAACGGGCATCTTAACCTTTACCTTTTGACCCTTGACCTTTATTTTCTACGTAATTCCCTCCCCCTTCGACGGGGGAGGGTGCGGGTGGGGGTGGACAAAACAGAGACCGATTGGTCCCCCCTCCCCTTCATCCCCTCCCGCCGCGGGGAGGGGAGATTTATTGGAGACATCTCAGAAAAAGTTAGAGATAAATTCTCAGACTTTCTATTGTAAGTATCTAATTCACATTTCAAGGCTTGACACTTTCGCCATTAAAAAGGAAAGAGCGAATAAAACGGATGACTTTTAAGTATTCTGTTGTTAAAATAAAAAACCAATTGAGAGAAGGCTTCTCTTTCTATAAAAACATTGAGCGCGAAGGAGTATCCCTGTGAAAAAGGAGGTTCAACGTCTCCTCACAACAGCTACGGGGTCAGGCTTGGGATATTTCGCGGGCCTGAAATCGAGCCTTGCATGTGTTCTGGTACAACATGACCAAGCTGGCACGCTTGAAGTGACTAAACAACAGATTTTGATCTTGTGTTAGAGGCGCTCCTTGCCAAGGAGTGTGTGAACGCAGGGGAAGGTTCAATATCTTACGTGTTCCTGTTAGGAAAGTGTGTTTTGATTTCATCAGGCAGAGGGGTATCTCGTCTACACTTTTTCGGTAAGGAGGTAGATCCTTGAACAAAAAATCAATAAATATGTCGGGAAAACAAATTTAATTTCGTGAGGGGGAAAGATGAGACTCAAAGATAAAAAAGCCATTGTGACGGGGGCGGGGCAGGGGATTGGCAGAAGCATTGCCCTGAAGATGGCCCAGGAGGGGGCGGATATTATTATTGCTGAGATGAATTCTGACACTGGGCTTCAGACCCGGAAAGAGATCGAATCTCTGGGCAGAAGATGCCTCTTCTTTGCGGTGGATGTGGCAGACCGGAGGCAGATAGAGAAGATGATGGCAGAGGTTATAGCAGCCTTCGGGCGGATTGATATTCTGGTCAATAATGCGGGTTTTGATCGGCCGGGGAACCTTTTGAAAACGAAAGAGGAGGATTGGGACGCCGTGTTAAACGTTCACCTGAAAGGGACCTTGAACTGCATCCAGGCGGTTATTCCCCACATGATTGAAAAGAGTTACGGAAAGATCATCAATCTCTCTTCGGTTTGGGGAAAAAGGGGAGCTGTTTCAGAGATCAGTTACAGCACGGCCAAGGCAGGGATCATCGGTTTGACGAAGAGTGTCGCCAGGGAGCTGGGCAGGCACCAGATCAATGTCAACGCAGTGTTACCCGGTTTTATCCTGACCCCTACGGTTTCAAAGATGGCTGAAAAATATCGAAATATCATCATTGAGAATACTCCATTTAAGCGGGCAGGCCAACCCGAAGAGGTCGCCAATGTAGTGGCTTTTTTAGCCTCCGACGAAGCGAGTTTTGTAAGCGGCGCTGAAGTCGAAGTCTCCGGCGGATGGAATATGTAGAACCGGGGGATGCTAACCTCATATCGAACCTCAAAGGGGGATCAGGGAACCAGGTAATCAGGAGGCAGGTTATCAGAACATCAGGGTACCAGGGAGAATCAAAGAAAAAAGAACAGCTTTCCCTGATATCCTTATATCCTGATACCCACAGCCTGATATCCTGAAATTCTGATAACCTTGAAACTGTGCTTCGGATTTAGACCCCAATCATTATAATTTACCTTAATCCAGCGATAAAAAGGTCATGCTGAATTTATTTCAACATCTCATGAGACCCTGAAACAAGTTCAGGGTGACAATAAAACCGCCATTATAAAAGCCCTTTTAGCGATTATCGCTGGATTAAGGATTTAGTAAGTTTAAGTCTCATAGGTATTCCTTCCTTCTTGAAACTGTTCCCTTGATATGACATTGTAGAAACATGATCATCTTCACGCACCATACGGGTGAGCCCCATGGTATTCTCGGGGCTCAGATGGCGGCAACCTTCCTGCAACAAAAACTATCCATACCCTCCATTGTCGTCGGGATCGAGAGAACCTTTTCAAAAGAGCGCCTGCTCCGTTTCATCGGTGACTACTACGCCAGAGAAAGAAAGGTAGTTGCCTTCTCGCATCTCTGTGGGAGAAAAGATCTCATCGAACTGGCCCACGAAATGAAACAGGAAGGTTTTGTTACAATCCTGGGAGGGCCGCAAGCCCGGCAGGATTATGAAGGCGAGCCGGAGGCTGATTTCCACCCACACCGGTTCAAAGGAATGAAATCCGCGGTCGATATCGGTTTCCATGGTCCGGTGGATGGCTTTGGATTGGAACATCTGAACGTGAGAAATAGACTCATCGAACACCCATGGACAAAGAAGATATTCCTGGAAGTCAACTGGTCGAATCTCCATACGTTTTCGGACACCCTCAAGAAACTTGAGGTTCGGCTGGGGCAGGTTCTTCATGTGATTGGCTGTCCATACGCCGGTAAGAAACGGACAGCGATCCTGCCGCCACCGGTGAACCTCAGGGGAAGGAGTGTCGGAGATTTACAGGTCGAGAGTGAGGGATGTATCTTCTGTGATGTTTCGCGGGACAAGGGTTTTCATGGGCCTGTCGGGGGCGACAGGGTCATCGCTCAGATCGAAGGGTTGCCTGAGTTCGATGGAAGAAAGATTCCCTTCGAACTCATAGATGAATATCCTATCGGCTCACTCGGCAAACTGATCGAAGAGGTCGGCAGTCAAAAAATCAGGCTCTCGCAGATCAATCTGGTCTGCCGGGCGGATGACATCAATGTTCACGCCTCTGACCTTCCGGAGATCCTCTCGCAGGCCCGGAAGCAGGGTGTGAAGATCATGTTCGCCTCGATCGGTTTCGAGTCATTCTCCGACCGGTTGCTTCAATATTTCTGCAAAGGGATTACCCTCGCAGATATCGTGGAGTGTGTTGAAACGCTGCGCCGCCTCAAAGACCGCTTCGGAAGCCACTTCCTTTACCGGAGAGATGAGGGGGCGAATCACGGTTTTATCCGGCCTACGCCATGGGATGATGGCGAGACGATGCAGGAGATGGACAGGAATATATTCCTCCACCGGCTCTTTGAAGATATTCTTCCCGAGCACAGCACTCCCCTCATCATCCACCATGCCTCCTTTCTCGGAGACTGGATCAGAAAGATCGAATCCACGACGGACATCACCTTCGGACGGGATGGAACCTGGATCGAATGGTGGAATCCATCCTTGTGAAGTGAGAAGGTAGAGAGTGGAACATGCAAGGCGGAAAGTGGAGGGTAGAGGGTGGTTTTCTACATTCCATGTTCAGGCCCTTTTGTGAGTTCACAATAGTGAACTTGGCTCAAGAAAAGATAAATAAATTACTTGACAAAGAAATAAATGTAGTTTAATAATCTAAATGAGTTGAGGTTTCGGAAGGGGTTTGATCGGTTCACTATCGTGAACTTTAGTCGTAAGAAGAAGGAGTCTTATCCACCCTCCATCCTCTACTTTCCACATTCTATTTTGTGAAAGGGGGTTGTTATGGTAAACGAGAAAGAAGGACTTTCAACCGCTGAGAGTCTGCGTAAGACTCGCACCTATGGCCAGGTGAGGTGCCATAATCCCAGTTGTATGGGAAGACTCGAACCAAAATCCGGGGAACCTACCGTGAAATGTCCCACGTGTCATATGGAATGGCGTGTGGCCTGGGTCAAAGAGGGTTTTCCCCGGATCAGGGGCCCGGTATGGGATGTGAACAAAAGATTGGCCGAGGAAGAGTTTGGAAGAAAAATGAAGGAGGTTAAGAAAGATGGCCCTAAATAGGAAGATAGCGTATATTGATCTCTCTACAGGCAAGATAGAAATCAAACCTATTCCTCTTGATGTCCGGAGAAAATTCCTGGGAGGCCGGGGGCTCGATGCCTATCTGCTTTATAATCACACAAAGCAAGGATGCGATCCCCTCGGTCCTGACAACACGCTGATGGTGAGCGGCGGAATTCTGACTGCCACATTGGCTTCAGCAACTTCCAGATGCCATGTGATGGCTAAATCTCCCCTCGGGGGTATGTTGGGGAGCTGCAACATGGGGGGGTTCTTCACTCCCGAGCTGGCCTGGGCAGGCTTTCATCATCTCGTTATTAAGGGTAAGTCAGATAAACCCGTCTACTTATATGTCCACAATGGCAAGATCGAGATCCGTGATGCTAAGAACATTTGGGGGAAAACGGTCACGGATACCCAATGGGCGATCCGGGAAGAGCTTGGGGATGATGACATTAAAAGCCTGGTCATCGGTCCGGCAGGCGAAAATCTGGTGAGGTATGCCAATGTGATGACCGGCATCAAAAATTCCGGGGGAAGAACCGGAATGGGAGCGGTCATGGGCTCAAAAAATTTAAAGGCCATTGCCGCCCGCGGCACCATGGATATAAAGATCGCCTATCCGAAGGAAGCTCTCGAGTACAACAAGCGCTTTATCGATCAAATCACGAGCGCGAAGGTGAACCAGACCCAGGGAACCCTGGGCACCCCTTTTATCTGGGGGGCCACCAATTCATGGGGCGGCGTCCGAACCAGAAACTTCCAGTATAATCAGATGCTGTACGCTGATGAGATTGAGCCGGAATCGATTGACGAAAACGCTGCCAAAACGATTGGGCCCTACCACATGGCCGGTTGTTTCGGCTGTCAGGTCCACTGCAGGGCCAAGTATAAGATTCCCACCGGACCTTATGCGGGGATATATGATGAGGGGCCGGAATATACCTCGCAGGGCGGTTTGTCCTCGGAGCCCGATATCCCCGGCCTGGAAAACCTGTTGGTGTGCAATCACCTGGTCGATCAGTGGGGTGTGGACAACCTCGAAATTGGAAGCATTATCTCCTGGGCGATGGAGCTTTATGAGCTTGGAATTCTTACCGACAAGGAGACCGATGGCCTTGATTTGCGGTTTGGCAACGCCGAAGCCTTCCAGGAGATGCTTGAACGGATCTGCTTCAGAAAGGGCTGGCTGGGAAATGTCCTGGCTGAGGGAGGAATCATCGCCTCCGAGAAAATCGGAAAAAATTCCTTCGACTACCTGATTCAGGTCAAAGGGGTCAGCAACCTTCACTCTGATGAGCGAGCGACCCCCGCTCTTGCTCTGAATATTGCCACTGCCTCCCGTGGCTCAGACCATTTGAGAAGCCGTCCGGCCATTGACCTTTACCATTTGCCGGTAGACGTGATGAGAAGGATCTACAGCAGCCCGGTCCCTTACGATGGACCCTTGAGTTCGGAACATACGGAATACATCGGCAAGCCATGGCAGGTCTTCTGGCATGAAAACTGTTACATGGGAGTGGATGCTCTCGGCATCTGCAAGTATCACACCACGTTCCTGGGCGCTACGCTTCCCAACTTTGAAGATTGGTCGAGGGTGCTTTACTACAATACAGGGCTGGAGCTTACCCCTCGGGAAATCTGGGACGTTGCTGAGCGATGTAACATGATGGAGCGGTTGTTCAATCTTCGCGAAGGGTTAACGAGAAACGACCTAAAAAAGGGCGATATGCTCAACCATCGATACTTTGATGAGCCCGCCCGAAGGGGCGCCCTCGATGTGGTCGGGAAGGTCATCGACCGGAAGAAATTCGAGAAAATGATCGACGAACTGTATGAATACAAGGGCCTTGACCAGAACGGCGTTCCTAAGCCGGAAACGCTCAAGAGGCTTGGCCTGGATAAAGAGCCATCGCACCTGCTGTGAGAAAATAGACGAATAAAACGAATGATAGCGAATGGCACGAATGTATTGCCAATTTTGTGGTTCATTCGTGAAATTCGCATTAATTCGAGTCATTCGTGACCATGAAAGGAGAATAGTGAATGGAACCTATGGGTAAAGTTCTTGCAATCAGTCCTGAAAAATGCACCGGGTGCAGGCTCTGCGAGCTTGTCTGCTCGGTTTTTCATGACGGCGTATCGAATGCCGCCCGAAGCCGGATCAAGATCATGAAATGGGAGTCCGAGGGGCTTTATATTCCCATGTCCTGCCAGCAATGTCAGGATGCTCCCTGTTTGATTGTTTGCCCTGTGAAGGCCATTTCCCATGATGAGAAGTTGAGCCGGGTGATGGTGAACCACAATATCTGCATCGGTTGCCGTTCCTGTGTGACGGTCTGCCCGTTCGGCGCGATGGGTTTTAATGTGATTGACCGGAAGAATTTCAAGTGCGATCTCTGCGATGGAGATCCGCAGTGCGTTCGTTTCTGCGATATCAAAGCAGTGGATTATATAGATGCGGACCGGGTGAGCATCGCCAAAAAGAAGGCGGCCGCCGAGAAAATCACCGCCGCCCAGAGACAGGCCATTGCTTTGGAATCGGGGACCCGTTAAGAAGAATCTCCAAACCCAAAATCTTTTCTTTCCAGAAGCGGTTCGTTCATCCCCCTCCTTCGATGGGGGGATAAAGATTGAAGGTTCCCCAAAGGGGCCATTTTATATTTTCCAGAGAGGGGCTGGTTTGAACAGCCCCTCTCTTTTATCCGCCGGCGAGCATGATGATGAGATGAATCTCATCGCCGTCCTTGACGGGTTTGACGAGTTCGTTCGGGTGGGCGGTGGCATGATTTAAATAGACTTCAACGATGTTATGCAGTTTGTCTTTCCTGGCAAAGATCGCTTTCTCCATTCCAGGGAACTGGAGGATGAGGTGGTTCAGACATTCTCCGACCGTGTTTCCCTCTACCGGAACCAGCTCCTGGCCGTTCGTAAATCGTCGATGTGTTGCATGAATGTGTACTTTGACTGGCATGGTCTACTCCTTCCCCCTATCTGGCATAAGCGCTAACTTTGCTCTTCATCCCTTTCATTGGCCCCATCCCCTCTCTAACCCTCCCCTTGAAGGGGAGGGAATCTTGTGGGTAACTTTCTTAGCTCCTCCCCTTTCAAGGGGGAGGTTGGGAGAGGGATGGGGTGAGGGGAGTTCCGCAATGATCGCAATCCGGGTTTCGGTTGACGGCAAATTCCGTGAACATAGCCTCCAGTCCATCATACATAAGTAAGCGATTGGTCAGGAGTTGCCCGATCCCCAAGAGATATTTAATCACCTCGGTCGCCTGGATGCTTCCAATGACTGCGGGAGTGACGCCAATGACAGGAAACTTCTCTTCCGGAACCGTTCCCCGATACATGCATCTCAGGCAAGCTGTCTTTCCGGGAAGTATGGTCATGGCTCTTCCCTGGAAGCCACGGATAGCTCCATGAAAAAACGGAATATTTTTTTCGATTGCACAGCGATTGAGGATGTAGCGGGCCGGCAAGTTGTCCATCGCATCGACGATGGCATCGCAGCCTTCGAGTAGACGGGAAACATTGGTTTCGATTATCATTTCATCGATCGCTTCGATCTTTACCCCCGGGTTCAGGTTTTGCAATTTTGTTGCGGCCGATTGAACCTTTTTTTTCCCGATGTCCTCTTCCCAGTGCAGGACCTGGCGGTTGAGGTTGCTCAACGACACCCGGTCATGATCGATCAACCGGATCATTCCTATTCCTGCAGCAGTCAGGTAGAGGGCAACCGGAGAGGCGAGCCCGCCGGCGCCGGCAATGACGACCCAGGACCGTTTGAGTTTTTTCTGTCCTTCCGGACCGATCTCCTCGATCAAAATCTGTCTGTCATATCTTTCCCGCTCATCCGGTGTCAGCATGGCTACCCTCCGACTTCCAATACCCAAATCCAAAATAATAACCAATGACCCAATCACCAATAATTCCCAAATGTATGATCATTGGATATTGGTTATTGGGGATTATTTGATTTTTGGAATTTGGAAATGGGCGCTCATCCTCTTGCCTGCTTCAGGAGATCCGCCAATTTGCTGGCGGCCTCCCGTTTTTTGGCCATCTGAACTCTGTCAGCATCCACAAAAGAGAGAGCTTTGACATTGCAAAAAGCCACGCACTGCGGATCGCCGTCACAATAGTCGCATTTTACAGTGACCCGCTCCTGGGCATCAAAGAAAGGTTGGCCAAATGGGCAGGCGATGATGCAGGTCCTGCATCCGATACAGAGATTCCTGTCGATGACCACACGGTTCTCCTTTTCAGGTTCCCTGTGACAGGCCTTGGTGGGACAGACCTCGACGCAGAAGGCTTTTTCGCAATGATTGCAGGTCATGGGGAGGTAGATCCCCACCTGTTCCCACTTAACCACTCTGACCCTGGAACGGCTCGGGTTGCTTGCCCCGGTATGATAAACCGAGCACACCAGCTCGCACTGGCGGCACCCCGTACATTTTTGCTGATCGACCACCAGCGCCTTTTGGTCCATCGTTATCTCCATTGAAAAGCATTAAATCCGAAGCGCCTGCCTGCGCGAAGCCGCTTCGGCGAAGGCAGGGATTTCGATATTCGCCTACCTGCCGGTAGGCAGGGATTTCGAATTTTGAATTAGTTCATATTGGATTTCCATCAACCGCTGCATCGGGATCTGGTCTTTAATCCCTGCACGCAGGACACCCAGCCTGAGAAAGAAACCGCCTGTCAAGAGCGAGAGGCCGGCAATAAATAATAGCGCAGAATTCTGGTAATATTTGGATATCCATTCGAGAACGAATGGAAAGACAAAACCGAGAAGGATGATGCCCTGCCAGAAGACATACCGCAATTTGCCTGTCACCAGAAGGCGAACCGAATCCTTTCCCTGTTCCGAGGCCCTGTATCTGCGGGAGAGGAAGAGATAAAGGACAATCCCTTCGATCGCCAAAAAGATCTGCTCTCCGTACATTAAGGCCTTCATGGCCCCGCTGTTATAGGAAAGCAGGCCGGTTGCCAGCGTGGAGAGGATGATGGACATCGATCCGGTGGAGAGTGCGGACGCAAGAAAAAGAAGGGGGAGGAGAGGAGTATTCCATAAAGGGACTGATTTCGTCGCCTTTAAAAGGATGCCCGTGTAAAGCGCGGTTCCAAAAGCAAAGACAAAGGCAATGACCTCCGGGATGAGCCAGAGGCCGGATTCCGGGTAGAGCCATTTAAAAGGCAAAAGAGACTTTGCGAGGATAAGCAGTCCGAAGACGATAAAGATGGAGAGGATGATAAACCCACGGGCCACCCACGAGGTTCGGGGATTCAGGCAGGCATACATGAACCTCCATTTAATCCCCAGATCCAAAATGAGAAAGGGGGCGCCGATGGAGACCATGATCGGCCCCCATAAGATCGGAAACTTTGCGAGGTCGAGACGGACGCCGAAAAGTTCGATAAAAGGAATGGACAAAGGATTTAATTCCGCTCCCATCCAGTGGATCAGGATGCCGATTATAAATGATCCAGCCCCCATTCCTGCCAGATAGAGATAGACGGCAATGATTTCCTTCCATTCCTGCTGAGGCCTAACATACTTCGCAATTCTTATCGGCTGAACCGATTCCGTTCCCATCCTTAAATCTCCCGATAAAGATTGTTCTTCATAATGAACAACCGGAATTAAGCTAATCATAGCACATACCCCCATCTTGTCAAGATTTATTGCAGGAAGTGTAACCCCTCAGTTATGGTTTTTTTAGTTAACCATAACCTGTAACTCAGCCCTTCAGGGCTGAATTTTTCAGGGCTAAAGCCCTGAGTTACATATTCGACAAGTCATTTATCCTCCATAACTGAGGGATTACCAGAAAGTTGAAATCTGTATTGACAAAATAGTAATTGATCTGGTATCTTTAGTTAATTGTTCAACATGGTGAACGGATGAAAAAGAGCGCCTATTCGGCTCCATCGGTCAAAAAGGCATTTAAGATTCTCCATACCATTGCCGATTCTTCTTCGGGTCTGGGGGTAAGCGATCTGGCCAAACAGTTAAAAATTGGAAAGAGCACCGTCCATGGCATCACTGCCTCTCTCGAAGAATTAGGCGTTCTGGTCCGAGATCCTGTTGATAAGAGATACAATGTCGGATATACGTTGCTGGAACTCGGAAGAAAGACCTACGGGAAAATCGAATGGAGGGAGATTGCCAGAGGCCCGATGGAAAGATTGATGGAGAAGGTCGAGGAGACGATTTTCCTCGGCATCATGAACGGAGATCATATCACCATCCTCGATGTGGTGGAGTCTCATAATGAGATGAAGATCACCTCTCCTCCGGGGACCCGGCTGCCATTGCTTGCAGGCGCTACAGGAAAGGCATTTCTCAGCCTGCTTGATGAGAAAGTGGCAAAAGAGATCATCCGTAAGATGGGATTAAATCGATTTACCCAGAAATCGGTGACAGACCCCAGGAAATTCTTAAAGGAAGTGGAGGAGGCAAAGCAGAAGGGTTATGCATTTGACGATGAAGAGTACCTCATCGGTGTCAGAGCCATTTCAGCGCCCATTCCAATGTCCCCCCCCCCTCCTGCCGCCATCTGGGCAGTTGGGTTTACGTCGAGCCTTAATGAACAGAAGATAGAAATGGTCATTTCGGAGATTCAAAAAACCGCCCGGGAAATTAGTCACTCCATTAAGTTTTAACGTCCCATTGCAGCCACTTTGGCCTCGAGGGAAGCCAATCGTTCCCGGATCTGAATTGCAATATCTATTTTTTCGTCCAGCCTTCTTATCTCAGTTAGAATCTCAGCCTTTAAAGAGTCTGTTTTCTGATCCAGTCTTTTGATTTCCCCTCGAATGGTTTCTTCAAGCCTTTTGATTTCGGCCTGTAGGGATCTTATCTCCGGAGCAACGACATCCTGCAATGCCTGTTTTACATCTTCATAGACGCCCATATATTATCTCCTTACTAAAGTCTATAATTAATTTAAGGCATTTGTCAATTCAAATTCTTACAGGGAGCGGAGGATTCTGACGATATCGTCTCCGACCTGATCTGTCTTTGAGCGGCCTCCGAGATCAATCGTCCTCACCTTTTTTTCAGCGAGATTCTTTTTGACCGCCTGGTAGAGGAGATCTCCTGCCTCTGTCTCCCCAAGATAGTCAAGCATCATCCTGGCTGTCAGAATGGCGGCAACGGGATTGGCCAGGCCCTTCCCAACAATATCCGGAGCAGAGCCGTGGACCGGATCAAAAAAACCGGGATAGGTTTTATCCTTTGGATTGAAACTTGCTCCTGGCGCCAGACCCATGCCTCCTGTCACAGAGGCGGTTAGGTCTGAAAGGATGTCGGCAAAGAGATTCGAAGCCACGATCACATCATATCCTCCCGGATTTCTGACGACATCCATGCAGGCGGCGTCGATCAGTTTTGATTCGGTCCGGATTTCAGGATATCTGGCTGCCGCCTCCTTAAAGATTCTGTCCCAGAGGACCATTCCATATCGCTGGGCATTCGACTTGGTAACAGAGGTGACCTTCTTTCTGCCTTTTTCTCTGGCATAGTCGAAAGCAAAGGTGATGATTCTTTCAATTCCCTTGCGTGTGAAGAGACCGCTCTGGATAGCCAACTCACTTTCTTCGACTCCGACGATTCCACCGATATTCGAATATTCTCCCTCTGTATTCTCCCGGATGACCACAATATCGATCTCGCCATCAGAGACTTTTGCCAGTGGGGATTCCACTCCGTTGAAGAGATAGACAGGCCTGAGGCCCACATAGAGGTCAAATCCAAATTTGATGGGGAGGAGAAGTCCGTGAAGGGTCACATCATCAGAGATTCTTGGATCGCCTACCGCCCCGAGATAGATGGCGTTAAAATCCTTCAGGACATCGAGGCCATCCTCAGGCATCATTCTTCCATGTTGAAGATAATATTGGCTACTCCAGGGAAAGGATCGAAATTCGAATTGGATATTCTCAAAGACCTCAGAGAGGGCCTTCAAACACTTAATCCCCTCTGAGATTACCTCATTTCCAATTCCATCCCCCGGGATGACAGCAATTCTATGAAATGTTTTCATTGCCTCCTAAAAAATATATACGAATATAGCACGAATTGCAGCGAATCACACGAATAGATTCTAACCCATGAAATCTGAGAATTTCCTTCCAACATTCAAAGAATAAAAAGCTGTCATGCCGAACTTGGTTCGGCATCTCGTTTGGGCTTGAACCTCAGATCCTGAAACAAGTTCAGGATGACAGGTCTTGGAAATTTCAAATATTTTTGTTTAGGTTTTATTTGTGAAATTCGTTATCATTCGGGTAATTCGTCCTTTGAAGGTGACTACCCCTACTTATATTTTCTGTATTGATAAACGGCTATTTCTTCCTCATCTTTGCAAATTGGATGGCTGCTACAAGGGCGAGCAACCCAAAACCAATCAAGTCTGTTGTCCATCCCGGTTTGATCAGGGTTAAGGCTGCCACCATCAGAATGATCCGCTCTATCCAATGAGCCCTCTTCAAGAACCATCCCTGAACCGCAGCCGCGAGGGCCATCGTCCCTAAGAGTCCTGTGATGATAACCAAGGTAATTTCAGCGGCGCTGCCCACGAGAACCATGGCTGGCCCATAAATGAACATATAGGGAATGATAAATCCGGCGATTGCAAATCTCATCCCCTGCCATCCCACATCCCATGTCTTTGCATTGGCAATGGCCGCAGCGGCGAATGAAGCCAAAGCAACCGGAGGCGTCAGAGCCGAGAGGCAGGCAAAGTAAAAAATAAAAAGGTGGGCCGCAATAGGAGGGACATTGAATTCTCTTGTCAGAGCCGGCCCCAGGACAGAGGCCGAGATGGCGTAAGCCGCCGTGGTGGGCATACCCATCCCAAGGACAATTGCAATGACCATAGTAAAGATCAACGCTAACAAGAGGATTCCCCCGGAGTAGTCAAAGATGATCATGGCAAATTTCTGTCCGAGTCCTGTTAGCGAAAGGATGCCGACGATGATTCCGGCAGCCGCACAGGTGGCTGCTATTTCAATGGCTCCCCTGGCGCCTTTGGAGAGGGTGCTGATAATGCTTTTAATTCCAAGCCGGCTTGCCTTTCTGAACCAGCTCACAATGATGAGAGAGATGATGGCAAACATTGCGGAGCGAAAAGGGGAATACATGAGGACCATCAGTGAGATACCCAAAACGACAAGGGGAATAAGAAGGTACCCTTTGTCCATCATGACGCCTCTGAAAACAGGAAGTTCCTCCTTTTTCACCCCCCATAGCCCGGCCGAGGCGGCATAGAAGTCGATCATCCAGTAAGAAGCGGTGTAGTACAAGGCCGCAGGGATGATGGCTGCCAGTGCCACCTGGGAATAGGGGATTCCCAGTATCTCGGCCATGAGAAAGGCGCCCGCTCCCATGACCGGGGGGACGATCTGCCCGCCGGCGGAGTTCATCGCCTCGATAGCCCCTGCCATGTGGGGCTTGAATCCGGCATGTTTCATCAAGGGAATATTGAAGACCCCATCGACCACAACATTGGCGACGGAAGAGCCGGAAGCCGTCCCGATAAAGGCGCTTGATATGATAGAAACTTTTCCGGGCCCTCCTCGATAACGGCCTGCCGCGCAGCGGGCGAGGTCAACAAAGAATTTCCCCGCGCCGGAAACCTCAATGAAGGCTCCGAACAGGACGAAAAGGAAGATATAGTGAGCGGAGGCCAGAATCGGAAGGCTCAGTATCCCATCCAGGCTGAAGAGATAGGTCATCATCCTGGGCCAGGAGTATCCCCTATGGTAGAAAAGGCCGGGCATATAATTTCCAAAATACCCGTAGAGAACAAAGATGGCAGCTAAAATGGCTAAAGGCCAGCCGGTGGCCCTTCTTGCCATCTCCCAGACTGCAATGACAAATAAGATCGAAAAGAAAAAGTCCCATTTATTCGGAACAACACCCACGCGATAGATCCATTCGTCAAAAACGATAAAAATGTATGCAGCGGGAACGACGATGAGAAGGATGAAGAGGTAATCAAAAAGGTGGATTCTGTCGCGGGGTGATTTCTTCCAACCGGGCACCAGGGCAAAGACAAGGACGCCTGCAAAGACCACATGCATGGTCCTGAAATACCAGGGGTCGATGGCTCGAATCGTCAACACATAGATGTGAAAGAGACTCATGGCAAGTCCGATCACAAAGACTGCCTTGGAGACAATGCCTGTCAGTTCCCTTCCACCCGAGACCTCGATATCTTTGATATGCATCTCTTCCAGTTTATGCGCAACCTCTTTGATATCGACTACTTTTTCCTCATTCATGTCTCCCTCTCTCTAAAAATGTGCGGATGACCGTTTTCAACGGATCATCCGCAACCACTCTAACCACTCTTTAACATCACGAACTTATTTCAAGATCAACTTGTCCGGGAGTTTGATTCCTTTTTCCCTGTAATATTTCACGGCTCCGGGGTGAAGGGGGATGGGGCTGTGAACAATGGCTTCAGGTTTTGTCTCCTTCGCGGATGCATGGGTGGCGATCAGAATATCCACATTCTCAAAAGTCTTTTTCACGACCTCATAGACGAAATCTTCAGGCGCATCTTTGTGCACCGTCATGAAGTTCCAGATGGTGACGGTTTCAACCTCAAAGTCTTTATTGCTTTTATAAAGACCTTTGGGGAGAGCGGCTTTTGAGATATAAGGATGTTTGGCGATGAATTTATCTGCATCGACACTGGAGACTCCAAAAACATTCGTTTCATGTGTGGTCTCGACCTCGGTGATGAGCCCCCAGGGAAGCCCCACTGTCTGCCCATTGGCGTCGAGCATCCCGTCTTTGAGCTGGGAGTTGAGGTCAGCGGAGCCGGCGTTGACAACCCTTCCGGGTTTAATCCCAAGGATTTCAAAGACTCTTGGCCAGTAGGTGGCAGGGGTGCCGCCAATCGGACCCACGCCAACGCTTTTCCCTGCGAGGTCATGGAGGCTCTTGATTCCCGATTTTTTAAGCGCATACATCTGAAAGTAAGATGTGTACATGGGGAAGATAACCCTTGGGTTTTGGTGCTTTCTCCCCTTCGCCCAGCCTTCTCCGGTCCACCCCTCCCAGAGCGGTCCGGCAGTGGCAGGCCCAAAATCGACCTGTTTGGCGTCCACCAACTGGGTGTTGTGAACAGGACCTCCGGTCACCTCCACATTGCCAGGAATGCCCATTTTGTCATTTAACAATTTGGCATATCCACCCATCCAGATAAAAAAGACACCGCCCACAGGAGCGGCTCCGATGGTTACTGACTTCGGCCAACCCGGCTTCACCTGGGCTTCACATAGGCCAAGAGGAAAGGCAATGCTAATCGCAACGACACTGAAGAGAATAAATAATCGTTTCATTTGTAAACCTCCTTTTTTGAAATTGATTTAATTGCCGTTCTTATCTATCATTTAACTTTTTTTTTGTCAACATAAATTCTCAACATAAATTCTCAACGGATTTACCCCGTTAGAAATAATGCCCCGCTCGGTTTCGAGTCCCGTTGTAGCGGGACTGGAATTTCTAACGGGGTTCACTGTTAATATTCAGCACTTGCGTATGCGGCAGAATGACAATTTCAGAAGCGGCGCGCCTGAAATCGGATCGCCTGGCCTGCAGGTGACGAGGAGGTTGACATTGGCTTCTGCCCAGCCAGGCGGGAGGTTGACCACACCCGGAAGGATACCCTCCGTAATGTGGGCCTTAATTTTTATGGAGTCAATCACCGCCAATCCACTTCCATCCGGTCTCCATTCATAATTCCATATTCTCTGCTATCTCAAGATAGATTCCAAAAGGATATCTTCTGTGGGTCAATCCCCAACTTTTCGATTTCTTAGGCCAAAAATTGAATATTATTCAAATATTTAACTTATTGTAATTTAACAAATAAATACTTGACAATATTTTATATATGTATTATAAATGAACGTAATTCAATTATTTGTATCATTTTAGTTCTTTAAAACAATAATGATAGAGGACACAGGTCAGGGATGCTGGAGAAGCCTTAGAGCGGATACCTTTAATCAAACGATATCCACGGTCAAAAGGTAAATCAACGTTTCAAGAATTTCCTTGTCAACAATGATCATCCCTATAAAGACCGCATTCTAAGGCTTTGGAAGCATTCCTGGCCTGTGGCCAACTCCGTTTCAAAGGGCTAAAGTGTTACAATTATTTTATTCTCTATGTCCAAGAAAAACCTTAAAAAACAACAGATCATTGAGGCCGCCATAGAAGTCTTCAGCAAAAACAATTTTCAAAATTCCACCATTTCTCAAATTGCTCAAAAGGCAGAGGTCGCAGAAGGGACAATCTATCAATACTTCAAAAATAAAGAGGACCTATTCTTTTCCATTCCGGTTGAAAAAACAAAAGATTTTTGCAGGGAACTTGAATTACATTTACAAGGAATTACAGGAACTTTTAGTAATATTAGAAAATTTATCTGGTATTACCTCTATTTTTTTAAAATGAATCCTGGATACGGCAGAACGTTGATGCTGGAGATGAGGGTCAACAAAAGTTTTGCTAAAACCAAAGCCTACGACTCATTTAAAAATTTGACCGACAGAATTCTGGAAATCATCAAAGAAGGGCAGGAGGAGGGTGTTATTCGAAAGGACGTGAACATCTTTATCACCCGGCAATTGATCCTGGGTATTTTAGAACATGTTGTCACCCGGTGGTTGCTCAAGGGTGAAACCTATGATGTATTGGAACATTATCAAGATGTGAGCGATTTGGTTCTTCATGGAATCGGCTTATCTAAAGGGGAATAACAAAAGAACGATTAGGGAGGTGGCGTGCATGGGAGACGGAAAAGCGAAGTGGGTGGCTACGGATTGTACGATTTGTTATCACAGTTGCGGGATGAATGTCCTGGTTGAGGATGGGAAGATCAAAAAAGTGGAGGGGCTCAAAGACCATCCCCTGAACAAAGGTGGACTCTGCCCCAAAGGGGAAAGAGCCATTGAAATGGTCTATCACCCTGATCGCCTCAAATATCCCCTGAAGAAGGTGAAGGGAAAGTGGGAGAGATTGACGTGGGACGATGCCCTGTCAGAAATTGCTGATCAACTGCAGAGACTGAAAAAGGAATTTGGGCCGGACATCCTGAGCATCTTTTCCGGCTCCATCGGAGTTGAAAACTTTGAGATGATGGAATTGGCCCAGCGATTTAAAGGAGCGTTCGGCACTCCCAATTTTATCTCTGTGGAGGGGATCTGCTATCGAATGCGCATCAGGGCCAGGCAGATGACTTTTGGAAAGTATCCGGTTGAAGAAAGGGATACCAAACTTTATGTTCTCTGGGGCCACAATCCCGAGCAATCTGATTTTCCCTTGGATCTGGCCATTCAGGAAAATCTCCCGAAAGGATCAAAAATAGTGGTGATCGATCCGAAGAGAATTTCTCTGGCGAAGAAGGCAGAGATGTATCTGCCCATTCGTCCGGGGACAGACGGCGCGCTCGCCCTTGCCATGATGCATGTCATCATCAAAGAGAATTTGTACGACAAGGACTTCATCGAGAAATGGACTTATGGATTTGATAAATTAGTGGTTCATATTGAACCCTATACGCCGGAATGGGCGGAGACAATCACATGGATTCCGGCTGAAGACATCAAGAAACTTGCGCGGCTTTATGCCACGGTAGAAAACGCCAGTATTTTCCAGGGGACGAATACTCAAGACCAGACGGCAAACGGAACACAGAATAGCCGTGCCTTTGCCATCCTTCAGACGATCACAGGGAACATCAATAATCCGGGGGGGTGGGTGATCAGTCCCAGGCTTTCCCTGACCGGTTTGGGTATTTCCACCGATAGAACTCCCATTGGCGCCGAAGATTACTCACTCTTTTATGAGATTTGGGGCAGGAAAAGCCCCTATGGCCAGGTGATGTGTTTTCCTGAAAGCGTTCCTGACGTGATCAAGGCCCTGATCGTGACAGGAGGAAATCCGGTTGTCAGCATGCCCGATTCGAATGCCTTCCGGGAGGCGATGAAAAAGCTCAATCTTTTAGTGGTTCTGGATCTCTTTATGACGGAGACCGCGGAACTCGCTCATTATGTGCTTCCGGCATGCACGCACCTTGAGAAGAATGGGCTGGCTTACAGCTACAACGTCTGTCACGGGATGCCCTACCTGATGTTGAGGAAAAAGACGATTGAGCCCTTGCACGAGAGCAAGTCAGAGTTTACGTTCTGGAAGGAATTGGCAATGAAGACGGGGATGGGAGACGTTTTCCCGTGGGAGACCGATGAAGAGGTGGTGGAACTCGAACTGAAGCCATCCGGCCTGAGTTACAAGGAATTGAAGGAGGACAAGATAGCGGGCGCTTATTATATGGCCAAAAAATACGGAATGGATGGATACGAGATAAAAGGGTTTTCAACCCCATCCAAAAAGATTGAGATCTATTCCGAAACCTTTGAGAAGGCGGGTTTTGATCCTCTTCCTACTTATCGGGAGCCGGATCAGAGTCCATTGAACAAAGACTTGTCAGGGAAGTATCCGCTCATTCTCACAACGGGAGCGCGAATCCTCTATTATACGCACGGCCAGCATCGGAACATCCAGGATCTGAAGAAGCAGTGCCCGGAGCCTCTTGCGGAGATTCATCCCAGGGCAGCAGGGAAATATGGAGTGAAAAGCGGAGACGCCATCATTGTGGAATCGAATCGGGGTCAGATCAAGGTCAAGGCTTTGCTGACGGAGGATATGGCGGAAGGGGTCGTGTCCATTCCTCACGGCTGGCCGGGAGAAGCAAACGTAAATATATTGACCGACATTCATCTAAGAGAGCCGATCATGGGCTATCCCCAGATGAAATCCCAACTCTGTTCGATTCGTAAGGCTTAAGCTGTGATAAAAGGTTACGGCTACGAAGCCCGTTTCGTTTAGCGTATAAGGGTTACGTCAAATTCAATGACCGAAAGACGTTACCGGATGACGATACGGGCATCGTCACCGTTACCGTAACCGGGAGGTTAAGACATGTATTTTAGGGTTTTCTGCAACGCAAAGGAGATTGAAGCCCCGGATATGGAAACTGCCGAGCAAATTCTTAAGGATTCGCTGAAAAAGTATATTTGGTTGCTTCCGGTCACAGAAACTCCTGAAGCGCCTCCAGCGAGAGAACCTCGAAGGCGTAACGTAAAGGAAAAGAAAGGCGGACATGGTTCAATGACCATGCGCCATTAGAAAAATATAAGTTCTCCTCCCCCTTGAGAGACTGGGTCGTAATTAGCCATTCGCCCTTCGACACACTCAGGTCGCTTCGACTCGCAACCGAGACGAACGGCTAAGTGATTGGTATTAAAGTTACCCTAGTCCGTTCGTGGTGAGGCTCTCGAACCATGAACGGAATTACGACACGGTCAACAGGGGAGAGGGTATTATTCGGTTATTTTATAAATAACCTCGGCAGTCAGACACGAGGCTGAGAAGAGGCATAAAGGGGTAAACCATGAGGTACACTGAAACAGGTTTTCAATTGGAAATTGATTTAACCCGGGGAAGCATCGATAAGGTGGAGACCGATCCAAGAGAAACGGCATTGCATCTGGGAGGCAATGGCATCGCCGCGAAGCTCTTATTCGATCGGGTTCCTCCGGGAACCGATCCGTTTTCTCCCGATAATCTGCTCATCTTCGGCAACGGTCTTCTGAACGGAACACCCGTTCCCGGCGCAAACCGCGTTGCGGTCAATACCATTGCGCCTGTGAACGGATTGATGGGACATTCATTGATGGGCGGGATGTTTGGGCCGGAACTGAAATTGGCCGGATGGGACAGAATCGTCCTCCGGGGCAAGTCACCCGACTTGGTCTACATAGCGATACACAATGACAAGGTAGAGATACGCGACGCCAGGCATCTCCGGGGAAAAGGCATGCATGACACTTCCCGGTTGATCAAGGAAGAGTTGAAGGACAACAGGGCCTGGGTGGCTACCATTGGCCCGGCCGGGGAGCACAGGTCTTATCTGGCTTCGATTGATTGCGGCAACTCGAGCGCCGCTCGAACGGTTGGACCTGTCATGGGCGATAAAAAAGTAAAGGCAATTGCAGTCCGGGGAACAAAAGACATCCATCTCGCCCACCCCGCTGAACTCTGGGAGATGTGCTCACGCCTGAGGAAGGAACTTGATGCGAACCTGAATGTCGGGGACTGGATGGCCACTGATGAAGATGACTCCTTTCATCACAACAATTTCTCCTGGGGCAATGCCCGCGTACGGAGAAAAAATTTCTGGAGCAAAGAGCTGGAAGAGAGATGGCGAAACCTGAAATACGACCACATGAGCCGCCAGACAGGTTGCTGGAACTGCCCGAAGGCATGCCACAATGTCATTAAGTGGCCGAACCGGAGAAGATTTTCCTACAAGTGTTATGGAAAAGACACCTATCATATGGCCGCCTTCCAGGAGTTGGACTTCACGTATGAGATACTCCCAATTGCTCAGGACTTAGGGCTTGATTCATACTCGACTCCTCAAACCATCGCCTTCGCCCTTGAGCTTCTAGGTGCCGGGATTTTGGCGGAAAAAGACTTTCCGGGGATGCCCTCCGGCATCAGAGAGAGGTTCTACTATCTTCTTCATAAAATAGCATTCAGAGAGGGCATCGGAGATATCTTGGCGGATGGTGTCTCAAAGGCGGCGGAGCGGATCGGCAAAGGCGCCGAGAAATACGATCACAACACGGTCAAGAAGTTCGAACAGTTACCCATCAAGCTCGGCAAGCTCAATCCGGCCTATTTCCTTATGATCGCCACCGGCGAGGATATGGCGATCACACAGATTGAAGGTTCTTTCCCACAAGACCCGATCCCTGATCCGGAGATCAGGGAAGAGTTCATCAAAAAGTGGGTTGCGGTCCCGGATAAAAAGTTCGCAGAATGGTTCCGTCAGTGGGAGAAACGGGATCAATTGCCTGACGATGCGATGGTCGCTATTGTTGACTGGAATGAATGCATGCACTACCTGGATGATTCCCTGGGGTTTTGCGGATTCGTGTCCTCATTCAGAGGCCAGTTTGGCGGCGCCACCGGATATCACGTATGGAATATGCCTCAGATCATCACCCTTGCGTCGGGGATGGAGTTTGACAAAGACCGACTCTGGAAATGCTTCCAGAGGAACCGGAACCTGGTCAGAGCCCTCAATGCGAGATTGGGCCTGAGAAGATTCATGGAGAGGCCGCCGGAAGATCACTGGGCCGTAAGGAATGAGGAGTATGAACAGCAGCTTTTGACCAAGTATTATGATTTTAAAGGTTGGACCTTTGATGGGATTCCCACCAAAGAGACCCTGGAGAATTTGAGCTTGGGTTACGTGGCGGAAGACCTCATCAAGAGAGGCATTTTGACCGGCAATGAAGCGACTGCACTCAACGATGTCAGGGCCAAGAAGGAGAAGAATTAAAGGAAGGGGCGTTACCGTGGACAACGAGGGGAAGAAAACAAGAATCGTCAAAGACATAAAGGTGGATACCACGAAATGCGCGGGCTGCAGGGCATGCGAGATAGCGTGTTCCGCCTTTCATGCCATACCTAAGTTTAGCTCGGTGAATACCGCACGTTCCCGGATTATGGTCGTCATGGACGAAGTGCGAGATATCTTTGTGCCGATACGGGCCGGTGACTACGCCCAGGCGGAATGTAACGGCAGAAACGTCTATGTGATTGACGGCAAGGAGTACGACGAGTGCACTTTCTGCCCGGCCTCCTGCCCGTCGAGGGACGCCTTCAAAGACCCGGATTCCGGCTTTCCCCTTAAATGCGATATGTGTGAGGACGTGCCGCCCTTAAAAAAGCCCATGTGCGTTGAGGCATGTACGTTTGGCGCTTTGACGTACGAAGAAAGGGAAGAGGTCGTGGAAACGGAACCGCAGAAGTTTGGTGAGATGGAGATCGGTTTAAAAACATTGATTAAGAAATACGGGCTGAAGAAGGTGATGGATACGATCGCCCGAGTATCAAAGGAGTAAAACCGCAGCGACAATTTATTAACAGTCTCAAAATAGTAACGACATCCATTTGTAAAATCCCTCCTGACCTCCCTTTGCTAAAGGGAGAAATTACCCCTCTTTGAAAAAGAGGGGCGAGGGGAGATTTCCCAATGTTTATGTCAATTCAATTCTGAGACTGTTAATAAAGATAGAGGAATAAAAAAGCATGGAGACTTTATCCCTCGCCCCTTTTAAAGTGGTCATCGATGGCATCAAAGAGTCAGGTGGAGATGCTTTCAAATTCTGCTATCAATGCGGAAAATGCGATACGGTGTGCCCCTGGAATCGTGTCAGAAAGTTTTTTGTTCGCCGGATGATCAATCAGGCAAAGTTCGGTGTGGTTCCTTTCGAATCTGAAGACCTTTGGCTCTGCGCCACCTGCGGCAACTGTGTTCAGCGGTGCCCCAGGGGGGTTGAAATCATCGATGTGATGAGAGCTATGCGCAGGTTGCTGGCGCCAGACGGTGTCGTTCCTGCAAGTATTCCCAACCTCAGGAGCGTTATGACGAGCATTGCCAGTGTAGGCAATCCCTGGGGGCAAGAGCCAGAGGACCGGACAAAATGGGCCAAAGACCTCGCCATTAAAGAGTTTGTCGAGGGCACGGAGGCGCTCTATTTCCCGTGTTGCTATCCGAGCTATGACCCGAGACTGAGAAAGGTATCTCAAGCCACAGCCGCATTGATCAGTAAGGCAGGGGTAGATTTTGGGATCCTGGGACCCAGAGAGATGTGCTGTGGAGAGAGCGTCCGCAAGGCAGGCAATGAGGACTTATTCAAACGCTTGGCCAGAGAAAACATCAAAACCTTTATCGATACCGGGGTGAAGAAGATCCTGCTTTCATCCCCCCATTGCTATCACACCTTTAAGAACGAGTATCCCGAATTTAAGGTGAACTTTGAGGTGGTTCATGTCACCCAGTATCTGTTCCAACTGATAAACGAGGGAAAGCTTCAACTCACGAAGAAGTACGGGAAGAAAGTGACTTATCATGACCCGTGCTACTTAGGTCGACATAACGGCATCTATGACGAGCCTCGAGAGACGTTGAAAAAGGTGCCCGGTTTGGATCTGGTTGAGATGGCGGAGGCGCGTGAAGAGGGCCTCTGCTGCGGAATGGGAGGAGGCAGGGTCTGGATGGAGACGGCAAAGGGGGAGAGATTCTCTGACCTGAGGCTGCAGCAGGCGATTGGAGCGGGGGCCGAGGTGCTGGCCACTTCGTGTCCGTATTGCATCAGCCAATTTGAAGATAGCCGGTTAACCCTGAAGGATAGCGAACAGATTCAGATCAAGGACATCACGGAGATTCTCCAGGAAGTGATTTAGAGGCCTTAGATACTTACAAAATAAGATTTGAGAATTTGTCTCTAACGCTTATAAAATCGATTTTACTAAAAAAATCCCCTCCCCTGGCGGCTGACCTTTACCCACACTTGACACAGGGGGTATGATAATAGGTTTTTACGATGTCATGTAACCCGATTGTAAAAATCAATTAGTTTTCAACTTGTTACTATCCCCTCCCTCGACGGGAGGGGATTAAGGGGAGGGTGAAAGACAGCCATTTTGTCCACCCCCACCCTCACCCTCCCCCATCGAAGGGGGGAGGGGATATACTGGGTAAATTTCAAATATTTTTGGTTAGATATCTGATAAGGATGGTGAGAAGTGGAAACAGAGCTGATTGAACAACTCCATAAGAATCTCGCAGACAGTATTCAGAAACATTCCACAGGCAGTCATGTTGGCGATGTGATGGTGGTTGGCGGAGGGGTCAGCGGCGTTCAAGCCTCTCTTGACCTTGCCGCCTCGGGTTTTAAGGTTTATCTGGTCGATAAGGCGCCTGCCATTGGCGGCAAGATGGCCCAGTTAGACAAGACCTTTCCCACCAACGACTGCTCCATCTGAATACTTGCGCCCAAACTGGTCGAGGTCGGCCGGCATCCCAACATAGAGGTCCTCACCTATACTGAAGTGGACAGGGTGGAAGGAGAAGCAGGTGAATTCAACGTCACCCTGACCAAGAAGCCAAGATACATCGAAGAGGAAAAATGTACGGGTTGCGGCGCCTGTGTGGAGTACTGCCCAATCAAAGTCCAGGATGAGTATAATCAAAACCTCTCTTTGAATAAGGCCATTCACGTCTATTTCTCCCAGGCCGTTCCGCTCATCACCTACATCGACCCTGAGAAGTGTTCTTTTCTCAAAAATGAGAAATGCGCCATCTGTACTGGGATTTGCAAGAATAACGCCATTGATTTTTATCAGAAGCCCGAGAAGATGGAAGTGGAGGTGGGGGCAATCGTGCTGGCCCCGGGTTATGAGATATTCGATCCAAGGCTTCAGGGTGATTATGGGTATGGAACGATGCAGAACGTGGTCACCAGTCTTGATTATGAACGAATATTATGCTCCACCGGGCCCTATGAAGGCGATATCAGGCGGCCTTCGGACGGGAAACATCCACACAGAATAGCGTGGATACAGTGCGTCGGTTCGAGACAGGTTAATCCCTCGGGAGGCAACAGCTACTGTTCAGCCGTATGCTGCGCCTATACCCAGAAACAGGTGATCGTGACCAAAGACCATGACGCTCAGGCCGAGTGCGCCATATTCCATAACGATGTTCGCTCTTTTGGGAAAGATTTCGAACGATTCTATCAGAGGGCGGAAAAACTTCCCGGGATTCGTTTCATAAGAAGTTATGTCTCGATCGGGAAAGAGATGCCCGAAACGAAGAATGTAACGATACGCTACTCCACCGATGAGGACGGAGTCAAAGAAGAGGAGTTCGACCTCGTCGTATTATCTGTTGGATTGAACCCTCCTGCGGATGTGAAGGAACTGGCTAAGAAGTTCGACATTGAACTCACTCCACAGGGATTCTGTAAAACCAACCCTGTCAATCCCATTGAGACCTCTCGCCCGGGAATTTTCGTAAGCGGGGCGTTTCAAGGCCCTATCGACATTCCGGAGTCGATCGTTACTGCCAGCGGGGCTGATGCCCTTTCGGCTCAACTGCTTTCCTATCGCCGGGGGGAGCTGTCAACGGAAAGGGAATATCCGGAGGAAAGGGATGTCGCGGGAGAGAAGCCAAGGGTCGGGGTTTTCGTCTGCCATTGCGGAGCGAATATCGGAAGGGTGGTGAACGTCCCTTCCGTAGCCGAATATGCTTTGAGCTTGAAGAATGTGGTCTATGCGGAGGAAGCCCTCTTTGCGTGCGCCACCGACACTGCAAAAAAAATAGCTGACACGATCCGGGAAAAAGGGCTGAATCGTGTGGTCGTTGCCGCCTGCACTCCCAGGACACATGAGCCCCTGTTCCGGGACACGCTTCGTGAAGGGGGAATCAATCCATACTACTTTGAAATGGCCAATATCAGAGAGCACTGCTCCTGGGTCCACGCTCGAGAAAAAGAGATGGCCACCCGGAAGGCAAAGGATATCGTCAGGATGGCAGTGGCCCGGGCGGCCCGTCTCGAGCCGTTGAAGGAGTTTCAACTGCCGGTCGACAAGAGGGCGCTGGTGGCCGGCGGAGGCGTGGCCGGGATGACGAGCGCTCTGAGTCTGGCCAACCAGGGATTCGAGGTGTACCTGGTGGAAAGGGATTCGGAATTGGGAGGAGCGGCCCGGAGGCTTCATTCCACGCTTGAAGGGCTCGATGTTCAGGCATACGTCAATGATCTCATAAACACGGTCTACCGGCACCCCTTGCTTCATGTCATCACCGATGCGACCATCACAACCGTTTCCGGTTATGTGGGCAACTTCACCACCACCCTGAAGGCCGGGTGGATGGTCAAGGAGATACGTCACGGCATTGCCATCATCGCGACCGGCGCTGAGGAATACAAGCCCACCGAATATCTTTATGAGAAAGAGGACCGAGTATTGACCCAGCTGGAGTTGGGAGAGCGGATCGCCAGAGGAGAAGAAGGGGTGATCAACTCCCGGTGTCTGGTGATGATCCAGTGCGTAGGCTGTAGAAATGAAGAAAGAAATTACTGCAGTCGGGTATGCTGCGGCCATTCGATCAAGAACGCATTGAAGATGAAAGAGATCAACCCCGAGATGGATATCTACATTCTTTATCGGGATATGAGAACGTATGGCTTTGCAGAGGATTATTACCGGGAAGCGGCAAACAGGAACGTGAAGTTTATCCGCTATGAGCCGGAGAGCAAGCCCCAGGTGGAAGCGGTCGAGGAGGATGGGCATCGTATTCTGAGAGTGACCGTGGCCGATCCTGTTCTCGGGCAGAAGCTCGAAATAGATGCGGACCTGATTGCTCTGGCCGCCGCCGTTGTCCCTTCGGCGACGAACGCTGAACTCTCCCGATTGTTCAAGGTTTCCTTGAGCCCGGATGGTTTCTTCCAGGAAGCCCATGTGAAACTGAGGCCGGTTGACTTTGCCGCTGAGGGCGTCTTCCTGTGCGGGATGGCTCACTATCCCAAGCATCTATCTGAAACGATCAGCCAGGCTTATGGGGCAGCCGGACGGGCGGCGACGATTCTTTCAAAGGATTCTGTCACAGCCTCCGGCGCGGTTTGCGAGGTGAAAGAGAGCGACTGTGTATCCTGCGGGGTTTGTATTTCCGTGTGCAGATGTGGCGCGATAGCGTTTCGTGACACACCGCAAGGGAAGAAGGCCTTCGTCAATCCTGTTCTTTGTGAAGGAGATGGCCTCTGTACCGCAAAGTGTCCCACAGGGGCTATCCAGTTGAAGCACTTTACCGATGAGGAGCTGGTTGCGCAGATTGACGCAGCGATTGGAGATGCGTAGAAACCCCACCCCCACCCTTTCCCTCCCCCTGAAGGGGAGGGAAATCGTTACGCGCTTCGCGTGATTCCTCCCCCTTCAAGGGGGAGGTCAGGAGGGGGATGGGAATTTGATTAGAAGGTGAGAGCAAATGAGTACAGGACATGGATTTAACCCCAGAATATTAAGTTTCATATGCCACTGGTGAGGATACGGCGCTGCTGACCTGGCTGGAGTTTCCAGACTTCAATATGCGCCTGAGAGCAGGATTGTCCGTGTCATGTGCACCGGCAGAATAGACCCGGCATTTATCATCCGAGCTTTTTCAAACGGAATAGACGGGGTGTTTATCGGCGGGTGTTGGCCTGGCGAATGTCATTATCCTATGGAAGGGAACTACTATGCATTGAGCATCGCGCTTCTGACCAGAAAAATACTGGAGCACATCGGAGTCAACCCCGAACGGTTAAGGATCGAATGGGTCTCTGCGGCGGAAGGAGTCCGTTTTGCCTCTGTTGTGACTGAATTTACCAGACAGGTGAAGGAGCTGGGGCCTCTCGGCAAAGGCGAAGGAATAGATAGAGAAAGATTAAACCTCAAACTGAAAGCGATTCAGAATTTAATCCCGTACATTAAGATGGTGGAAAGGGAGAGGCTGGGAGCGCCTGTTCACACGGAAGAAGCCATCAAGGAATTCTTCGCCAGCGTTGAGGCCGATCGGTTATTCCGCGAATTGATCCTTGATCCATTGGTCAAAAGCGAGATCATGGCGCTTCTGCGAGAACAGCCCCTTTCCGTCAGGGAAATCTCTGAGAGATTAAGATTAAGCGCGTCTGAAGCATCCAGACACCTTCATCTTTCCGCCAGGCAAGGCTTGGTCCGGTTCGATGAAAGCCAGAAGCGCTTTGCTCCCGCCTGAGGTTAAAGGGCAGGCTCAAGAGCATGAGGAGAGCAGCAATGAATCAGGACAGAATTGATCAGATTATTACTAAACATCAGAGTGATCCGAATTCGCTCATTCAAATATTGTTGGAGATTCAGAGGGAAAATCATTGGCTTCCCAGGGAAGCCTTAGAGCGCATCAGTAAAAAACTGCAGGTGCCTTTCAGCCGGATACGGCATATCGTCACCTTTTATAAAGCCTTCAGCCTGGTTCCCAGGGGTCGCCATGAAATTCACGTCTGTATGGGAACGGCCTGTCATGTCCGTGGCGCGCCGCGTCTGCTCGACACCGTTCAAGATCTGACCGGAATTAAATCCGGCGAAACGGACACGGAGTTAAAGTTCAGCCTGGAGACGGTCAACTGTCTCGGCTGCTGCGCTCTGGGAC
>Ga0208733_100172_pt1 | contig 33636 bp, 32 predicted proteins | sample SubbioR11Jul_8B1_FD_184816 | JGI IMG/M metagenome (GOLD analysis project Ga0208733, IMG submission 184816) | Serpentinite rock and fluid subsurface biosphere microbial communities from McLaughlin Reserve, California, USA - CR11Jul_8B1 (SPAdes) | ecosystem: Environmental > Terrestrial > Deep... | reverse complement strand
GCGCTGCACCATAGCGCCGTTTTGCTCGTAGAAATTGATGATGCCCTCCACAATCGCCTCAGCCAGTTTAGTCTGATAGCTCTCGGTCCCTAGCTTGGGTCCTTCTACGGGGTGGCGCACAAAGCCTAGCTCGAGCAGCACAGCCGGGATGCGGGCGTTGCGCAGGACATAAAAGGCGCTCTGCCTAACGCCGCGGTCGGCGGCGCCGGTGGCCGCGATCAAGCTCGACTGCACGCTCTGCGCCAGCAGGCGGCTGAAGTGAAGCTGCTCTTGAGCCAAGAGGTCTTTGCTGATGGCGTTGACGTGGGAGAGCGCTTCGCTGGTGAGCGCCCGGCCTAGCTCGCCGCCGCCGTTCTCGCGGATGGCCTGTTGCAGGGCGGCCTCGTTAAGCGGCTGGCCGAACACCCAGGTTTCGATGCCGTGGGCCGCAGTGTTCTCCGCCGAGTTGACATGAATCGACACGAACAGGCTCCGCTCCGGCGTAGCCAAGGCTGAGCGGTCGGGCAGGCTGATGAAGTAGTCGCCAGCGCGGGACATGATCACCTCGAAACCGGCGGCCTCTAGGAGCGCTTGGACCTTGAGCGAGAGGGCTAGCACCACCACCTTTTCGTTGACGAACCCCTGAGCGCCGCCATCGTGGCCGCCGTGACCAGCATCGACGATAATGACCGGACGGGCGCCGGCCGGAGGGCGGGCGCTGCTGGGCTGCCGAGGGGCCTCAGGTGGTACCAGCGGCGCTGCCACACTACCTTGCAGCGCCTCAACCGGCTGGCCTTGTAGCGCTGCGCCAAAGTCGATAAACAGGCGCCCCAGCGGGCGCTGGCCGTCGGGGGGCAGATAGCCGACGCGGAAGCCCTGCCCCGCCACCGTTAACGGGTGGGCGGACTGGATTATTAGCGTCACGCCGTCGCCGTCAGCTACCAGGCGCATGTTGCGCACGTTAGGGCTGTCGGGAACCAGCGAAAACGCCTCGGCCTGCACCCCGGTAAAGGTCACTACCAGCTGTGAGGCGTTGACCGCGACGCGGTAGCTAACCCCTATCGGCAGGCTGAGGGCGACCCGGGTGAAGCCGTCGTGGAGGCCGATATCCGGTCGGCCTAAGCGGGCTGCCGTAGGCAGGGCAGGATGGTCGTCGATGAAGATCACGCGGCTGGCGCTGTCCCAACTGACCCGCGCCCCCAGGGCCTCGGCCAGCGGGGTGATGGCTACAAAACTCCTACCGCCTACCAGGATGCCCAGCGGGCTGTCGCGGCTGACACCGTTGACCGTTAAGGCGCCGGGCTGCTTGACCAGCCCTTCATTGATATCGGCGGTGGCTCGCAGCACTACGGTGGTACCGTCGCGGTAGAAGGTGAGCCGCCTGGTGGCGCTGTCAAAGCTCAGCCTGGCGCCCAGGCTAGTGGCCAGCGCACCAGCTAGCGCAAAGGCGTCGCGGTTGTTTCCTTGGGCGATGAAGTAAAAAGGCCCGGCTGAGTCATCCAGCACGCGGTTGTTGACGGCAAGAAAGTTATGCCGCTCCTGGGCCAAAGCTAGCGCGCTGAGCGCCAGGAGGCAGGTTAGCCACACGCGTAGGGCCGTCGTCACATCAGGTGTCAGTGTATCACGCGCTTTTCTCGCTGTTGCTGAGAAGGGGCCAGCTTCGGATGAGATCTTCTCGCTGACAATGATGAGGGCTGCCCACCCCTGGAATTGTCGGGCGAAGCCTTGTGGTGATGACTAGCGGGCTTTACCCAGCTCGTGAAGGAGCCAGGCTTGCCCGCCGTATGCGGAAGTGTAACAATGAGCTGGAAGGCGATTGTCCCTATTGAGACGACTGTCGCCCACTTAGAGTGAGAATCGGCTTTAGGCCGGAGGGAGAATCTGTGTATGAGCTCGAGCTGACTAGTGCCTTGTATATTGCGCTCTTCGCGATAGTAGGCGCAGCTATGGTGCTGGTAACGCTGTTAATCTCACGGCTACTGGCGCCGCACAACCCTACCCCGGGCAAGCTAGCGGTGTATGAGTGCGGTGAGGTGCCGATAGGCAGCACCGATGTGCAGTTCAACGTCAACTACTACCTGTTTGGTATCATGTTTGTGATCTTTGGGGTGGAGGTGGCGTTCTTTTTTCCGTGGACGGTAGCCTTTACCGCTCTGGGGCTCTACGGCATCATCGCGGTGGCGCTGTTTCTGATTATACTGCTAGAAGGGCTCTTGTACGCCTGGTCGCGAGGAGTGCTGAAGTGGGTCTATTAACCCGCAATACGCGAGGTGCCTATGCTCTTAGGTAGCGAGGGCCGTCCGGATAACGTCATCCTGGGCAGGTTGGATGACTTAATCAACCTGGCGCGTAGCCGCAGCATGTGGCCCTTAACTTTTGGCATCGCCTGCTGCGCCATCGAGATGATGAACACCTCAGCCCCCCGCTACGACGCCGATCGCTTCGGCTTCTTTTACCGCAATACCCCGCGCCAGGCCGATGTGATGATCGTCTCCGGGACGGTCAACAAGAAGATGGGGAAGCGGGTACAGACCCTCTACGAGCAGATGGCCGAGCCTAAGTGGGTTATCTCGATGGGGGCCTGCGCCAACCAAGGAGGGCCATTTAGGCAAGGCTACAGCGTGGTGGAGGGGGTCGATAAACTGGTACCGGTCGACGTTTATGTGCCGGGCTGCCCACCGCGCCCCGAAGCATTGCTGCAGGCGCTGCTCCTCCTGCGTGACAAGGTGGCCGACCCCGAGCACCGCTATGTGCCAGGCACCCTGATGGAGGCCGACTTTGACGTGCTGGCCGAGCCGGGTAAGGATGGGCGGGGGCGCCAGTGAGCGAGACAACCCTCGACGACCAGGTTCGAAAGCTGGCCTTGGGTGTTGAGACGGTCTATCACGCGCAAAGCCCGGCTGCCTACCGCCGCCTTGGCGAGCGCCTCTATGGCGCCGGTTACGACTTCCCGCAGTGTCTGAGCGGGGTCGATATGGAGTACGGCTTGCGGGCGGTGGTAAACCTGCGACGCTTGCGCGACCAGGCCGAGGTGACGCTGTGGCTCGACGTCGCTTACGAGGCGCCCCAGGTGCCGACCCTCTGCGACCTGTGGGGTGGCCTGGAGTGGCATGAGCGGGAGGCCTACGACCTGGTGGGGCTACACTTTAGCGGCCATCCTGATCACCGCCGCATCCTGCTCGAAGATGACTGGACTATTCATCCGCTACAGCGGCGCTACGATACCGGTGGCTATCTGATTCCTGAGTGGCGGCCCAAGCCCTGGCCGGAAGCTGCCGACTCTGACCAGGCCCCAGTTGAGGCCGCGGAGGCGGTTACACCTAAAGAGGCGGAAACCGGCCCCAGTGAGCTGAGCCAGCTCAAGTCCTTAAGCGCAGCCTTTGCCGCTAAGCTGCAGGCGCAAGGGATCACCAGCCTCAAGGCGTTAGCCGAGCTTTCCGACGAGGCGCTAGCCCCTCTGGCTACCGCCATCGGCCTGAAGTCAGCCGCCGCTGTTGCCAAGTGGCGTGAGCAGGCCCGCCAGCTACGGGAGGGGGCATGACTATGCTCAGACCGACCGAGCTGGCACCGGTGCCGGGTGCTCAGGAGATGCTGGTCAACTTAGGGCCGCAACACCCGGCCACCCACGGTGTTCTGAAGGTGGTGCTAGGCATCGACGGCGAGCGAGTGACCCGGGCTGTGCCGCATATCGGCTTTTTGCACCGCAACCACGAGAAGATTGAGGAGTCGCGCACCTATCACCAGGTGATCCCATACCTGGATCGGATGGACTACGTCTCCGGCCTTCAGAACGAGCTCCCCTTCTGCCTGGCGGTCGAAGAGCTGGCCGGCATCGAGGTGCCTGAGCGCGCCAAGTATCTCCGCACCGCGCTGTTCGAGCTTAATCGCATTATCAGCCACCTGGTCTGGATCGGCACTTATATGCTTGACTTGGGGGCCATTACCCCCTTTTTATACGCTTTTCGCGACCGCGAGGCGGCGCTTGATATCGTCGAGCGCACTACCGGCGGCCGGATGCTGCCAAACTACTTCACCTTCGGTGGGGTGCGGCGCGATATTAACCCCCGCTTCTGGCAGGAGCTTACCGGCTTTGTCGATTACTTGGAGGGGGTGCTGCCCGAGTACGAAGCGCTTACGGTCGAGGCGCCGGTCTTCCGAGCCCGTACCGTAGGGATAGGAGTGCTACCGCCCGCAATGGCCATCAACCACGGCATAAGCGGCCCGATGCTGCGCGCCAGCGGTGTGGCTCATGACCTTCGCAAAGACCAGCCCTACGACGCTTACCCCTGGCTCGACTTTGAGGTGATTACCCGCCGTGAGGGCGACTCCTGGGCGCGCTCGAAGCTCCGCTGCCAGGAGTTGTATCAGAGCATCGATCTAATCCGCCAATGTGCGAGGAAAGCCCCGCGCACCGGGCCGTATCTGGGCAAGGGACGGCTCAAGATCGAGGCGGGGCGGCAGCGCTACCGCGCGGTGGAGGCCAGCCGCGGCCAGCTGGGTGTCTACCTTTACAGCGACGGCGGGCCAGGGCCGTATCGCAGCAAGCACCGCAGCCCTAGCTTTACCAACTTGCAGGTTTTGCCCGATCTATTCGTGGGCCAGCGTTTCAGCGATGTGATCGCCATCTTGGGCTCGATGGACATCGTGCTGGGAGAGGTAGACCGCTGATGGTTCCTCAAGACCGCCCGGCCCTGCGCAGCATTCCCATTCCCAAGGATCGCCGCTACCAGCCCCGGCACGTCGGTTACAGCGCGCTTAAGCGCTTTACCGTACGCGAGCTACTCAGCTACGGCCTGCTATTTTTTGCGCTAGCCGCGCTGCTGGTAACGATCTACAGCCTCCTGCCGTGGCTAATCAAGCAAGTCCCGGCTTTTGTCGTTGGCGGCGAGCTAAGCGGCTGGGGTCAGGTCGTCTATGGCGTGCTGGCGGCGATACTGGGGTTCACGGTGGTGGCGGTAGCGGCGCTGATTCTTATTCTCATGCTCAGGAAATACCTGGCGTTGGTACAGAATCGCTATGGGCCGCTGCACTATGGCCCGGCCGGAGCTTTCCAGACCGTTGCCGACGCCATCAAGCTGCTCGTCAAAGAGGACTTCACCCCCGGTAAGGCTGACCGGTTGGTCTTTACCCTGGCGCCGCTGATAGTCTTTGTGTCAGCGCTCTTACTGCTGACGGTGATCCCCTTCGCCCCAGGCTGGGTGCTGGCTGATACTAGCGTCGGTCTACTAATCATCATAGCGGCGGGAACCATTGGTGCCTACGGGGTACTGCTGGCGGGTTGGAGCTCGGATAACAAGTTCGGGCTGCTCGGCGGGCTTAGGGCTACGGCGCAGCTGATCAGCTATGAGATACCGCTAGCGCTGTCGTTGCTCACGGTGGCAGTATGGGTGGGGAGCTTGAACCTAAGCGCCATCGTCGAAGCGCAGCGCATGTGGTGGACTGCTCTGCCACTGGTTATCTCGCTACTAGTCTACTTGATCGCTAGCCTGGCTGAGATCAAGATGGTCCCCTTCGACCTGCCTGAGGCTGAGTCTGAGCTGGTGGCGGGCTTTAATACCGAGTACTCGGGGATGCGCTTCGGGTTTTTCTTCGTGGCCGAGTTTGGCGAGCTGTTCTTGCTCCCCGCGATTGCTGTGACGCTGTTCTTTGGTGGGTATCATCAGCCGTTGGCCGGTTGGTGGGATTTTGCCGAGGTGCTGCGCGGCTGGGGCGGCTTCGGCGAGTTTCTGGCCAATCTTTACGGCCTATTCTGGTTCTTGCTTAAGACCGCGCTGTTGTCGTGGCTGGTGATGTGGTTGCGCGCTACCTTGCCGCGGTTCCGCGACGACCAGCTGATGGAGCTGTGCTGGAAGGTCCTTATCCCCCTATCGCTGGTAGGGCTAGTGGTGGCGGTGGTGCTCCGCCTGGTGTTTAAGTGAGGCCGACATGATACTCAAAGATGTTCTGGGTGCGCTACGCGATATTGGTAAAGGGATGGCGGTAGTCCAGCGCGCCCCGCGCAAAGGGGTGGCTACTAAGCTTTACCCTTACGAGCTGCCGGAGCTGCCGCCGGTCTCTTGCCAGTCGCTGGCGCTGATTACCGAGGCGGACGGTTCGGATCGCTGCATCTCCTGTCTGCTGTGCGAGAAGGCCTGTCCCAGCCAGGTGATTGTGATCGAGCGCAAGCGCAATCCCGATGGCAAGGGGTTTGTCCTGGAGCGCTTCGATATCGATCTGGTCAACTGCATGTACTGCGCGGCCTGCGTCGAAGCCTGTCCGGTAAGCGCCATCGTCACTATTGGCGATTTTGAGCTCTCGACCTACGACTTGCAGACCCTAAAGGCCGACAAGGAGTTTTTAGACGCCCAGGGCCGCCGCGCTAAGCAGTGGTACAGCCCCAAACACGGTGTAGAGTACCGCGACGAACATGGTAGCATCGTCCGGGCGCCGCTAGCTGAGCAACCCGGCGGCGAGGCGGCCAGGTTGGAGGCTAAGGCTGAGGAGGGCAAACCGTAATGGAACCTTTTTCACCTAGCCCAGTGGCGTTTTACCTGATTGCTCTCACTGCGGTAGCGATGGCTGTGCTAGCGGTGACCAGCAGCAATCTGGTAAGAGCTTCGCTGGCGCTGGCCTTCTGCCTGTTTTCGCTAGCCGGTATCTTCTGGCTGCTTGGCTCGCCCTTTATGGCGGCCTTGCAGCTGTTAATCAATGCCGGGGCCATCCCGATCACCACTATCTTCATGGTGCTGATGACCCATTCCCGCTTCTCCCGGCTGCGCAGCCCCTTAAGCGCCATAGTCGGGCTGTTAGTGGCCCTGCCGCTGCTCGGTGCCTCTTTCCTGTTGGTGAGCCGTGCTACCGGCGCCGCGCAGCCGACCCCCTTGGGGCTCGAGCGCTTAGGGGTGGAGTTACTTTCGCAACGCGGCGCCACGCATACACTCAGTACCGGCGAGACGATGGTCGTTCAGGGTGGGACCATCGTCGCTTTCCAAGTTGCTGCGGTGATCTTGTTGGTGGCGCTGGTCGGGGCGATTATTATCGCCTTCCGCCCCGGCGAGACCACGCTGCGGCAGATCGGTCGGCGCGGCTTTGATCGCGGTGAGGAGAGCCCTCGTGCTGACGCTTAGCCACTTCCTGGCCCTGGCCGCCGTGCTCTTTGCTATCGGCCTGTACGGCGCCCTGACGCGCCGCAATCTGGTAGCGGTGCTGATCTCGGTCGATATCATGCTCAATGCGGTGCTGATCAACCTCGTCGCTTTTGCCCGCTTTACCGACAACGTCCAGGGCGACCTGTTAGCGCTCTATGTGGTAGCGGTCATCGCTGCCAAGGTAGCGATCGGCCTGGCTCTCTTTCTCAACGTCTTCCGCCACAACGGTCGCGCTACCGTTGAGGTGCTAAGCAGGATGAAACAGTGAGCCCGCTTAGCTACGCCTGGCTGATCCCGCTGCTGCCGGCCTTAGCCTTTGTTATTAATATCCTGTTTGGCTACCGGCTGGGCAAACGGGCGGCCTGGCTCAGCGTGGTGCTGCTGGCGCTGGCTACCCTGCTAGCGGTCGCGCTGCTAGTCCAGGTAAGGCAGGCGGCGCCGGTCTGGGATGCCGCCGGGCTACTCCGGATGGCTGAGGTTGAGACTCGAATAGCGGTAGTGCAGGGCCAGGCAGCGGCGAGGATGGAGCTAGCGGCACTAGAGGCCGAGCTAGCGACCTTAGCGGCGGCGGCGCTAGTGCGCGAGGCGGCACCCGACTTCCCCTTTGTCAGCGAGCTGGCCTGGCTTAGCATCGGGGGGCAGGAGGGGATCCCGTTTGGCTTCCTGCTCGACCCGTTAGCGGCCATGCTGGTGCTGATGGTAGCGCTGGTATCGCTGCTAATCCACCTCTTTTCGATCGGCTACATGGCGGGCGAGACCCGCTTCCCGACCTTCTTTGCCTACTTGAGCCTGTTTAGCGCCGCCATGCTGGCCATGGTGATGAGCCGCAACCTGTTCCATATCCTGCTCTTCTGGGAGCTGATGGGGGTGATGAGCTACCTCTTGATCGGCTTCTACTATAAGAAGATCGCTGCTCAGCAGGCGATGAAGAAGGCTTTCCTGGTCACTAAGCTAGCCGACCTGGGGCTCTTGATCGGCATCTTCTGGCTCTATCGCCACTTCGGCACGCTCGACCTGGTGCGCTTAACTGAGCTGGCCCCGAGCCTGCTGGCGGGGGCTGGCGGGGTAGCCACCGCCATCGGGCTGCTGCTGTTTGTGGGGGCCATGGGCAAGTCGGCACAGTTCCCGCTGCACGTCTGGCTGCTAGATGCCATGGAAGGCCCCACGCCGGTCTCGGCCATGATCCACGCCGCCACCATGGTCGCCGCCGGGGTCTACCTGATCGCTCGAGCCACCCCGATCCTGGTGATGGGTGAGGCGCTGCCGGTGATCGCCTGGGTAGGCGGCCTGACTGCACTGCTAGCGGCCATACTGGCCCTGGCCTTTACCGACGTTAAGAAGATCCTGGCCTGGTCGACGGCCTCGCAGCTGGGCCTGATGTTTGTGGGCCTGGGGGTATTTGGCTGGGCGGCGGCGGTCTTCCACCTAGTGACCCACGCCTTTTTCAAGGCGCTGCTGTTCCTCGGCGCGGGCTCGATGATCCACGGCTCCGGCACCCAGGATATCTTCGAGATGGACCGCTTAAAGCGGGCCATGCCAGCTACCAGAGCCACCTTTATCATCGGTGCGCTGTCGCTGATTGGCGTCGTGCCGTTTGCCGGCTTCTGGAGTAAGGACAAGATCCTGTTGGCCCTAAAAGACGCCCTGGGCACCGGCTACGGCTTTGAGCTGCTGTTGGTGCTGGCCTACCTGGCGGTCTTCTTAACCGCGCTCTACACCACCCGGCTGTATCTGCTGGCCTTTGAGCAGCCTAGCCGCCCCTCACCCTGGCGGGCGGCAGCCTGGCACCAAGGAGGGCTGGCCGAGTTAAACCTGAGTGCTAAGGAGGTCGAGCACGATAAAAAGTTCAACCATTCCCAGCCTCACCCACCACACGAGTCCGGCTGGCAGATGCTTACCCCGCTCTGGCTGCTGGCACTCGGAGCGACGGTGCTGGGGCTGTTGGGCAGCCCGCTGTTGGGCAACCCCTTGCAGACCTTTGTCTACTACGGCGACAAGCCCTATCTGGCGCCGCTCAGCAAGCAGTGGCTGGGCTTTGTGCTGGGAACGGTCGTAGCCCTAGCCGGGATCACTGTGGCCTGGCTGCTCTACGGCAGCGAGAAGCTATCGCTGCGGGCGCCTGCGCCGCTTACTCGGCTCTTGCAGCAGCGGCTCTATCTCGATCAGCTCTACTATCGGCTGCTGGCTGACCCGGCTACCCGCCTGGCTCAGCCGCTGGCTTGGTTTGATCTTAAGGTGCTCGAGCGCGGAGTGAACGGAGTGGCAAGCAGTATCTCGCTGCTGGCTAGGCTGCTAACCCTCTGGCAGTCAGGCTACGTGCGCCTCTACGCACTGAGCATCTTCATCGGTGCAGTCGCCCTAGTGCTATTGCTGGCTATCCTGGGGGTAAACGCATGACCGTCGTGTCGGCAGTCGAACGAGGTAACGCGCGATGAACGATATACACTGGCCAGTCTTGGCCCCGGCGTTGACACTCTTGACTACCGCCTCAGCCGCCCTGCTGCTGGCGCTCTTTGTCAAGAGCAGCAAACCCGTGGCGGTGCTGAGCCTGGTTGGACTAGCCGTGGCCGCGGCTTTTAACCTCCCGCTATTTGTTCAGGGCCGCGCCGGTGAGGCCCTCAGCAGCTTCGGCCTCAGCTACTTAGCCGACCTGCCCAGCACCGCCTTTACTTTCATAATTCTGCTTGGCACAGCGTTAGCGATAGCGCTCAGCTGGGACTATCTCAAGCGGAGCGGGCTCGAGCAACCTGAGTACTACCCGCTCTTACTCCTGAGCGCTACCGGAGCGGTGGTGGTAGCTGCCGCCGGCGACCTGATTACGCTAATTCTCGGCCTCGAGATCATGTCGCTAGCTGTCTACGTGCTCTCAACCTGGCGCACGCATGCCAAAGAGAGCGAAGAGGCCGGTATGAAGTACTTCCTCCTCGGTGCCTTCGCCTCGGCCTTCTTCATCTACGGCATCGCGCTCACCTTTGGCGCTACCGGCAGTTTTGTCTTCACCGAAATTGCTGCCGCGCTCGGAGCCGACGGCTTCACGCAGCTGTGGCTAGCCAGTTTAGGCGGGCTGATGCTGCTGGTGGGCCTCGGTTTCAAGCTCGCGTTGGCCCCCTTCCATCAGTGGGCACCCGATGTTTATACCGGCGCACCCACCCCGGTCACCGCCTTCATGAGTGTAGTGGTTAAAACCGCCGTGGTGGCCGCGCTAATTCGTGTCTTTGCCACCATCTTCCCCGAACTCACTCCGCTGCTTACGCAGGCGTTTGCGGTGCTGATCGCCGTCACCCTGATTGTGGCCAATTTCGGTGCGCTGATGCAGCGCGGGGTCAAGCGGCTACTGGCCTACTCGGCAGTAGCTCATGCCGGTTACCTGGGGCTGGCGGTGCTGGCAGCCAGCGACGCCGGGATGCGCGCTGCTATCTGGTATCTATTGGCCTATACCCTGATGAACGTGGGCGCCTTCGCCGTGCTGACGCTGCTCACCGACAAGAACGACCACGGCGACGCCATCGAGCGCTTTAACGGCCTAGGCCGTACCCGCCCCTGGTTGGCCGCCGCCTTGACCATTTTCCTCTTGAGTTTGGCGGGGATCCCGCCGCTGGCCGGCTTTGCCGCTAAAATTTTCGTCTTTACCGCCGCCATTACCGCGGGCTATGTCGCACTGGCGGTGTTAGCTATCGTCACCAGCGTGGTGGCAGCGTTCTATTACTTCGGGGTGGTGCGGGCTATGTACTTCCACGAAGCTGAGTACGACCCCCCTCAGCCCTTTAGCCGTACTACCCAGGCAGTCGTCGCGGTGACTGCCATCGGTACGGTACTGCTCGGGTTGCTGCCGGGCTGGTGGTACGAACTCATAACTATCGGCCAAGGGCTGCTGACGGTAGCCGGGCTTTGAAGCAAGGGGTCGAGTGGCATTATCGCTGCGTTGAGCGGATGACGTGCCGAAGGTGACGTTGCCAAGCCAGGTGTGGCTACAGCCGCACCTGCCCCTCCCCCTCGATCAGGTACTTACTGGTCACTAGCTCAGCCAGTCCCATCGGCCCCCGGGCATGGAGCTTCTGGGTGCTGATACCGATCTCAGCGCCCAAACCGAACTCAAAGCCATCGGTAAAACGGGTGCTGGCGTTGACGTAGACCGCCGCCGCGTCAACCTCGTCCTGAAAGCGCCGGGCGCTGGTCAGTGACTCTGTTACGATCGCCTCACTGTGCTGGGTGCCGTAGCGGCAGATATGCTCCAGGGCTGCCTCGAGGTCGTCCACCACCCTAACCGCTAGTTTGAGGTCGAGGTACTCGGTGGCCCAGTCGTCTTCGGTAGCGGGCTGCGCTGCGGGGTAGATAGCACGGGTGCGCGGACAGCCAAACAGCATTACACCGTGCCCAGCCAAGGCAGCTAACGCCTCGGAGAGGAAGGCTTGGGCTACCGCACGATGCACCAGCAGCGTTTCAGCGGCGTTGCAGACCCCGGGGCGCTGCACCTTGGCGTTGAGGATAATCGCTTTGGCCTTGGCCAGATCGGCGCCGGCATCGACATAAACATGGCAGTTGCCGACACCGGTCTCGATCACCGGCACCTTGGCGTGCTCGACCACCTGGCTAATCAGCGCATGGCCGCCGCGGGGGATAACCAGATCGACCCGTCCGCGCGCGGCCAGCAGCTCGGTGACTAGCTCCCGATCGGCGGAGTCGATAAGCTGAACGGCGTCCATGGGCAGTCCGGCCTTGGCCAGGGCGCGGCGCATGGCCGCCACTAAGGCGCGGTTGCTGGCCAGAGCGCTGGCCGAGCCGCGCAGCACTGCGGCATTCCCAGCTTTGATAGCCAGGGTAGCGGCGTCTACCGTCACGTTAGGCCGCGATTCGTAGATCATGCCGATCACCCCGAACGGCACTGTCACCTTGCGAACTCGCAGGCCGTTCTGAAGTGTCTTGCCGTCCAAAACGCGGCCGAGCGGGTCAGGTAGGGCGGCGACCTGCCTCACCCCCTCGGCCATAGCCGCCAAGCGCGCTGGGCTCAGGCTGAGCCGATCGAGCAGCGCCGCCGTGCTGCCCCTAGCGCGCTCAGCGGCAACATCCTCAGTATTGGCCGCCAGAATGGCCTCCTGCTCTGCCCCTAGCTGCTCAGCCAGAGCGCGCAAGGCACCGTTGCGATCAGTATCCGCCAAGCTACGGCTCGCTTGCCTGGCTTTGGTCAGCAGCGCAGCCAGATCAACCAAAGTGTCATTCATGCTTGAGTATAGCCGGGAGTTAAAGGTGAAAGCATTGAAAAGCAACGAGGGCTTGACACAATACCCCTGGGGGGTATATCCTTTTCATCAGGAGCAAGCCCCACCGACCGAGAGGCTGAGGCTGTAACCATCGGCGATAAGGTGCTTCGACTCCGACCAGGCCGCCGCTTAACAATAATGTGGTGAGGCCTTACCCAACAGGGGTATGAAAGTGGAGGAATATCATGTTCAGACAGCTTGACAATTGGCTAGCAAACAGGCAGGGCGTTCGTAAGGCGGCCTCGGTGATGATCGTCCTTGCGGCGCTGATGACCGTCACGCTTGGGTTTGCCAATACCCATACGGCTTCCGCACCTGGAGGGCGCGACATGTTTCTAGAGAATCAGAGCCCAGGTAACCTGGTGCGCACGGTTGAGGTCTTCCAGGAAGAGGTACGGGCGGCTGGCTGGAGCATGCTTCACGTTCACAATATAAGCGGCATCCTGTCTGCCCGCGGATTTACCCTAGACCCGGTTCTGATCTTCGAGCCTTGCAGTGGCCGATTCACTGCCGCGCTGATGGGTAACGACGAAACCCGCTATGTCGCCTCGATGATCCCTTGCCGTGTGGCTATTTACCAGACCAGCGATGGCAGGGTGATCATCTCCCGCATGAACATCGCCATGTTTGCCGCCATGATGGAACCGAGAGTGGCAGAGGTGATGCTAAGCGCGAACGAGGAGATGGAAGCGATCATTGCCAAGACGCTTGCGCGACTGCAGTAATCGCTTGCAGTAATCGCTGCGGTAACCAAGTCGTGGCCATACCTATTCCGCCAGCATAGATAACGGCGCCGCCAAAATCAAAAACCACAGACACGCCTCTACTACGGGGGCGTGTCTGTGGCTATGAGCGGGACAGCGTGGGGTTGTTGTTTTGGGCTAATTCAGGACAAATGTCCCGAAACCTCACGTTAACAGCTCCATATAATGGCGGATGTATGTGCCAGCAAGGGCTTCTCACCCTTACCGTTCGACCTAACGCGGGCGAACGGCGGCGGAATGTTGCCCTTGTGCCGCAGTGTGATAAGTTGGTAGCGTTAGCAGGTGGTATGGTGCCGCCACATGTCCGGTGAACTGGAGGGCTTTGCCTGAATGCATATTGTCACCCGCAAAAACCTGCACGTCTATTTTTCACTCGCTCTTTTACATCAAGCCCTGCCGACGTGCTGGGCCATAACAGGCACGTGATTGATGGGTCTAATTCCGCCTACACTGAACTCTGGCTACCGCTTTGCCTGGGAGCTAACACCGTGAGAGACGAGGATTGTTAATGGCCCAACTCTTTCCCCCCAATGCCAACGCCTTTGCCAAGTGGAGCATTATCGGCGGCTTAATCTTGGTCGTGCTGCTCGTCTGGGTCATGGCCGCCTATGCGCGGATCGCTAACGACCGGGTAGGGGTACCGGTAGAGCAGCCGGTGGCCTTCTCCCACAGACTGCACGCCGGTGAGCTTGGCCTCTCTTGCCTCTACTGCCATACTTCGGTTGACACCGCTGCCTTTGCCGGTATTCCTTCAACCGAGACCTGTATGAGCTGCCACACGCAGATCCGCGTCGGCGACCCGCGGTTGGCGGTAGTCCAGGCCAGCTGGGACACCGACACCCGCATCGCCTGGAATCGCGTCCACGATCTGGCTGATCACGTCTTCTTTGATCACAGCGCCCACATTAATAGCGGCATCGGCTGCAGTGAATGCCACGGCCCCGTCCACCAGATGGACGGGATGTGGAAAAATGAGCCCCTGACCATGGCCTGGTGCTTAGATTGTCATCGCGCCCCAGAGCTTTATATTCGCCCCCGTGAGGAGGTCTTTAATATGGACTGGCAGCGGCCAGCTGATCAGCTCGCTTTCGGCCACAGCCTGGTTAAGGCTTACGACATCAATCGCGACTTACTCATGCAGTGCTCAACCTGCCACCAATGAAGCCGCTGACGATTTACAACTTCAGCGATATCCGCGAGCGGCTTGCCGGCAGCCAGGGCAAGGCTTTCTGGCGCAGCCTCGACGAGCTAGCCAATACCGAAGAGTTTCAGGAGTTTTTGCAGACTGAGTTCCCTCAGCAGGCCGCACCCTTAGAGAGCTCGCTAAACCGCCGCGATTTTATCAAACTCCTCGGTGCCTCCTTGGCCTTGGCAGGCTTGGCTGGCTGTGCGCGCCCCGCCATGCCTGCGGATAAAATTGTGGCGTTCGTGCGCGCTCCCGAAGAGGTCATCCCCGGCCAACCGCTCTTTTTTGCTACCGCCCTAACTCAGGGCGGCTACGCCCTGGGCGCCTTGGTCGAAAGCCATATGGGTCGCCCCACCAAGGTCGAGGGGAACTTGCTGCACCCAGCCAGCCTGGGCGCTAGCGACGCGCTGATGCAGGCTGAGGTCCTAGCCCTGTACGACCCTGACCGCTCCTCAAGCGTGTTAGAAGGCGGCGCGCCGGGGAACTACGACGAGCTCATAGCGGCGCTACAAGGCGCGTTAGGTGAGCGCGGCCAGGGTTTTAGCATCCTCACCGAGACGGTGACCTCACCCAGTCTGGCGCGGCTTTTAAGCGAACTACTAACGCGCTACCCCCAGGCACGCTGGCACCAGTACGAGCCCACCCACCGCGATAACGCGCTGGCCGGGGCCGAGCTGGCCTTTGGCCGCGCCGTCGAAACGCACTTCCAGTTCGACAACGCCGATATCATCCTGTCGCTTGATGCTGATTTTCTCGGTAGCGGCCCCGGCAAGCTCGCCTACAGCAAAGCGTTTGGTAGAGCGCGGCGGGTGCGCACTGCCACCGATACCATGAACCGGCTCTACGTGGTCGAGGCCACCCCCACCATCACCGGTTCGGTGGCCGATCACCGCCTGCCGCTGCGCCCCGACCGCGTAGCAGGGCTGGCCCAGGCCGTGGCGCACGCCGTCGGCGTGGGGGTTGAAACTGCCGAGCCCGGCGTGCCCCAGAGCTGGTTCGAAACGCTTATTGAGGATCTCCGGGCCCATGCCGGACGCAGCCTGGTGATCGCCGGCGACGCGCAGCCCGCTGAGGTCCAGGCGCTGGCTCACGCTATTAACGAAGCGCTAGGCAACGTTGGCAGTACGGTGGTCTACAGCGAGCCGGCTGAGGCTAGACCGGTCAACCACCTGGCCGACCTTAGCGCTTTGGTCGCAGCCATGAACGCTGGCGAAGTCAGCACGCTGCTGATGTTGGGTGGCAATCCGGTCTACAACGCACCGGCTGATCTTGGCTTCGCCGCTGCCTTGCAGCGCGTCCCCTTGAGCGTGCATCACAGCCTCTATGTCGATGAGACCTCGGCGCTAGCTAGCTGGCACCTCCCGTTAACCCATGAGTTAGAGGCCTGGGGCGATGCTCGTGCCTTCGACGGCACAGCAAGCATTCAGCAACCGCTGATCGCCCCCTTCTATAACGGCATCTCGCCGCTGGAGCTCGTGAGCGCCCTGCTTGGCAGACCCCAAAACTCTTATGAAGTGGTGCGTGACACCTGGCAGGCCGCTAATGTTGCTGACTTCGAGGCGTTCTGGCGGCAGGCGGTTCACGACGGCATCATAGCTGGTAGTCAGGCCCCGCTGCTTACCCTTAGCGTCAACCCAGCAGCGCCCGCTGCGGCAGCAAGCAGCGGCCCGCTGCTCATCCTGCGCCCCGATCCGAGCGTAGGCGACGGGCGCTATGCCAACAACGGCTGGCTCCAGGAGCTGCCCAAGCCCTTCACCAAGCTAACCTGGGACAACGCCGCGCTACTAAGCCCTGGCCTAGCCGAACAGCTTGGCATTAACAACCACGACCTGCTTAGCCTAAGCCTAGCCGGGCGCACAGTAGAAGCTGCCGCTTGGATCATGCCCGGTCAAGCCGAGGATACCGTCACCCTCCACCTAGGCTACGGCCGCGAGCGGGCTGGGCGGGTCGGCAGCGGCCTGGGCTTTAACGCCTATGCCTTGCGCACCAGCACCGCTCCGTGGGGAGGCGCCGGGCTTACGCTGAGCCTTACCGGTCAGCGCTACCGTTTGGCCTCAGCCCAGCACCATCAGGTGATGGACGCCACCGCCCGCAACCGCCACATCATCCGCACCGGCACCCTGGCCGAGTTTCAGGCCGAGCCAGAGCATCCCCAGTTTGTTCACCCGATCTTTCATCCCGAATCTAACCTCCACCCCCCCTTTGTGTTTGAGCACCCCACTTACGCCTGGGGGATGGTCATCGACCAGACGGTCTGCACCGGCTGCAACGCCTGCGTAGTAGCCTGTCAGGCTGAGAACAACATCCCCATTGTCGGTAAGCAGCAGGTTATTGTGGGTCGTGAGATGCACTGGCTCCGCGTCGATGGCTACTACGGTGGCGACCTGGACAACCCTGAGTTCTACCAGCAGCCGGTACTCTGCATGCACTGCGATCAGGCCCCCTGTGAACCGGTCTGCCCGGTAACGGCGACCTTGCAGAACAATGAGGGTTTAAACGTGATGGTCTATAGCCGCTGCGTCGGTACCCGCGCCTGCTCCAATAACTGCCCCTATAAGGTGCGCCGCTTCAACTGGCTGCAGTACGCCGAACTGACGCCGAGCGCGCTGGCCCTGCAGAAAAACCCTGATGTCACGGTGCGCAGCCGCGGGATTATGGAAAAGTGTACCTTCTGCATTCAGCGCATTGGCGAAGCGCGGATTAACGCCAGCAACCAGAACCGCACCATCCGCGACGGCGAAGTTATCACCGCCTGCCAGGCGGCCTGTCCTACTGAGGCCATCGTCTTCGGCGATCTCAACGACCCGGCTAGCCAGGTTTCGCAAACCAAGGCTTCGGCCTTGAACTACCACTTCTTCGAGGAGCTCAATACCTTCCCGCGCACCACCTATCTAGCCCGCCTCAAGAACCCTCACTCACGGCTGGCCGAGTCGGAAGGGGACTAAATGGCTACGACCTCTAAGCGGATTGAGACCGACCGCGTTATCGCGCCCGGTCAGACTTACGGCTCACTAGACGATCTCATTACCAAGCCGGTCTTAACGCCGCTGCTAAAGACCCCCCTAGGCTGGTTCCTGGGCTTTGGCTTCTCACTAGCCTTGCTGATGCTGTTCATGGTGACGGTCTACGTTCTAATCACCACCGGCATGGGCATCTTCGGCAACAATCAACCGGTCGCCTGGGCCTTTCCTATTATCAATCTAGTTTGGTGGATCGGCATCGGCCATGCCGGCACGATGATCTCGGCCATCCTGCTGTTGGTGCGACAAGACTGGCGCACCTCGATCAACCGCTTTGCCGAGGCCATGACGCTGTTTGCGGTGGCCTGCGCCGGGCTTTTTCCGATTTTGCACCTGGGCCGCCCCTGGGTTTTTTACTGGCTGATGCCTTATCCCAACACCATGGATCTGTGGCCGCAATTTCGCAGCCCGCTGGCCTGGGATGTGTTCGCTATCACTGCCTACGCTAGCGTCTCGGCACTGTTCTGGTTCATCGGCCTGCTGCCGGACCTGGCTACTCTGCGCGACCGCGCCCAACACCCGGTAGCCCGCCTTATCTACGGTGCGCTATCGCTAGGTTGGCGCGGCAGCGCCAAGCACTGGCAGCGTTACACCCGGGCTTACCTACTGCTAGCTGCGCTGGCGGCCCCGCTGGTGGTGTCAGTTCACACCACCATCAGCTTTGACTTCGCGGTGACCCAGGTCCCCGGCTGGAACAACACCATCATGCCGCCCTACTTCGTGGCGGGTGCGCTCTTTGCCGGCTTTGCCATGGTGCTAATTCTCGCGATTCCGCTGCGTAAGATGTTCGGCTTCGAGGGTTTGATTACCCTTAAGCACCTCGACAATAGCGCCAAGGTGATGCTGGCTACCGGCCTATTTGTGGCCTATGGTTACCTGATTGAGCTCTTCATCGGCTGGTATTCGGGCACCGAGTTCGAGCGCTACATGGTCTTAAACCGGCTCTTTGGCGATTACACCTGGGCCTTCTGGACGCTTATCGCCTTCAATGTCTTGGCCATCCAGCCGCTCTGGTTCAAAAGCGTCCGCCAGACCCCGTGGGCGCTATTTGTGATCGCCATCCTAGTATCGATCGGGATGTGGCTCGAGCGCTTCGTGATCATCTCGGTCTCGCTAACCCGTGACTTCATGCCTTCAGCCTGGCACAACTATCAACCCACCACCTGGGACTTCACCCTGTTCCTGGGCTCGATCGGCCTGTTCTTAACGCTTTGGTTTCTGTTCCTTCGCTTCCTGCCCGCCATCGCTACCGCTGAGGTTAAGGAGCTGATCCATCACGACGCTGTCCATCACGCTAAGGAGGCTAAGTCATGAGCGGGTCTGCCATCTACGGCTTAGCAGCCGAGTTCAGCACTCCCGAGGCGATCCTTACAGCGGCTGGCCAGGCCCGTGAGGCGGGGTATACCAAGATGGACGCCTACACCCCCTTCCCCGTCGCCGATCTGGACGAAGCGTTAGGGATGCAGCCGACGCGGCTCGGCTGGGCGGTGCTATTTGCCGGGACCATCGGCGCGCTGCTGGGGTTTTTTATGCAGTGGTACGCCAACGTGATAGCTTGGCCGCTCCTCAACATCGGCGGTAGGCCGCTTAACGATTGGCCTAGCTTTATCGTCATCACCTTCGAGGTGTCGGTGCTGTTTGCTGCTTTCACCGCCGGGCTATTGATGCTTGCCCGCAACGGCCTGCCGCAACCTTACCACCCCATCTTCAACGCCCCCAACTTTGCTGGAGTCTCGCGCGACAAGTTCTTGCTATGTATTGAGGCTACTGACGGACAGTTCGACCTGCGCGAGACAAAAGCTTTTCTTATGGAGCTTAAGCCTAACCGCGTGGACGAGGTTGCGCTGTGAAGCGCCTCTATCCCCTACTCATCCTCCTGGCGCTGCTGCCGGGTTGCGGACGGAATATGTGGGAGCAGCCCAGGTTTGGGCCGCTCGACGACACTACGCTGTTCACCGACGGCGCCGCCTCCAGGCCGCTACCGCCCGGCGTCATACCGCGCGGCCGCAGCCTCGATCAGGCCTTTCTGACCGGACTAGAAGGTGGCATGATGCTCACCGCCAACCCGATGCCCCTCACCACAGAGCTGCTGGAACGTGGCCGGGTGCGCTATAACGCCTTCTGCTCGGCCTGCCACAACTACAACGGCGATGGCCTGGGGATAGTGGTGCAGCGCGGCTTCCCGCAGCCCACCTCATTTCACGCCCAGCGCCTGCGCGACGCCTCCGACGGCTACTTCTTTGGCGCTATCACCAACGGCTTTGGCCGCATGGCCAGCTATGCTGCTAAAATCACACCTGAGGATCGCTGGGCTATTGTGGCCTACATCCGCGCTATGCAGCTCAGTCAGCATGCCCCCGCGGAGCTACTGGAGGGCTCAAGGTGACCCAAGATGCGCTTGCCCCTCGCTTTGATAGCCTCCAGCGCAGCGCTTTAATGGTCGGTGCGATCGGCCTGGTGCTCTGCTTAGTCGGCCTAGTGGCCAGTAGCGAGCAGTTCTTCCAGGCTTACCTCTACGCCTACCTGTTCTGGCTCGGCCTGACGCTGGGCAGCCTTTTCATGCTGATGCTACAACACCTTACCGGCGGCTCCTGGGGCGCTATGATCCAGCGTCCGCTAGAGGCTGCCGTCACGCTGATGCCATTGCTAGCGCTGCTGTTTGTCCCCTTGCTCTTTGGCCTTACTACGCTCTACCCCTGGACCGACCCCGCCTTCCTAGCTAGGTACGTGCTGGTCGAGGCCAAAACCGCCTACCTCAACATCCCCTTCTTCGTAGCTCGAGCGGTGGTCTACTTCGCAGTGTGGATCGGCTTGGCCATGCTGTTTGTAAACCTATCGCGCCGCCAAGACTTTCTCGGCGATCAGGGTTTTAGCCTGCGGATGCGCAATGCCGGGGCTGCCGGGCTGATCCTCCTGCTGCTAAGCGTGACCTTCGCAACCTTTGACTGGGGGATGTCGCTCGAGCCCAAGTGGTTCTCGGGAATCTACGGCTTGCTGTTTATGAGCGGTCAGGCGATCTCCTCGATGGCGCTGGTTATTGCCGTAGTGGTGCTGCTCGCCCATGTCAAGCCGCTCTCAGCGATGGTTAATAAGAAGCGCCTGCAAGACCTAGGTAACCTGCTGCTGGTCTTTGTTATGTTCTGGGCGTATGTCAACGTCTCGCAACTGATCATTATCTGGTCGGGCAACCTTGTCGAAACCAACCCCTGGTACGTCTTGCGCTTAAATGAGGCCTGGGCGCCACTAGCGCTGTTCCTGGTGGTTTTTCACTTCGCCATCCCCTTCGTAATCCTCTTCTCCCGCTGGGTCAAGAGCCAGGGCCGGGCGCTGCTCTGGATCGCGGCTTGGCTTATCGTCATGCGCCTATTCGACCTCTTCTGGGTGATCGTGCCAGCCTTTGGGCGCGAGGGCTTCCAGCTCCACTGGCTCGACTTGGCCGCTATTACCGGCCTCGGCGGCTTGTGGCTGGCCGGCTATATCAACCGCCTCAAGCGCCACCCACTCCTGCCGCTTAACGACCCGCGCGTGCTGAAAGCGGTGGAACATGGCTAAGAATCAGGAGCCCTTAGTGAGTGAGGCGCTGCTTAAGCGCCTGAGCTTGCTGCTGATAATTGGCGGCCTGCTAGTAATCACTATCTTCTTGGTGCTGATCTCAGTGCGGCCGCAAGGCCGCTTTGTCACGCCTGACACCAGGCAGCACCAGGAGACTCGGCAGCGGGCGGAAGCCAGTTTGGCGCGCCTGGGCCTTAACGAGGACGGCACTGCCGCCATACCCATCGAACTAGCCATGCGGCTGCTAGCCGAGGAGGGCGCAGTCATCTTGGCTGCCCCGATTCCACCGCCTCCCCCGGCCGAGCCGGCTGAGGTAGCGGTCGTCCTTCCCGATGGCGGAGCGATCTATACCGCTAACTGTATGGCTTGCCACCAGGCTACTGGCCTGGGCATCCCAGGCGTCTTCCCGCCGCTGGCTGGACACGCTCCCGAGCTGTATCGCATCCCTGGGGGGCGCGAATACCTGATCAAATCGATCCTCTACGGCCTGCTAGGGCCGATCACCGTCGATGGCAGAACCTACAACGCCCCGATGCCGGCTTTCCCGCGACTGTCAGATGCCGACATCGCCGCGGTCTTAAATTACATCCTCACTGCCTGGGGGAACGAAGCGCTACTCCCTGCCGATTTTGCGCCGCTAACGCCGCAGGAGGTAACGGCGCTGCGCGGATTGGAGCTATCCCCTACCGACGTTCACACGTTGCGCCAGGGTTTAGGGCTTGAGTAGGCAACCTATAAGGTCTAATTTCGGCCACGGCCGTGCCGGGAGCAGCCACATGTCGCAAGAACCGAAGGTGCCATGGCTAACCTCGGGCATCCGGGATAACCGCGAGCGCGGCTCGGTAGCCGACTTACTGATAGCCAACATCACACCCGGCGCGACTCTGGCCGACGCGCCAGCGTCAGTCATTCCACGTAGCTGCGCTCAACCCGCTCACCGATCCGCGTCAGCAGCTCATAGGAGATAGTCCCGGCTAGCTGTGCTAGCTCCTCAGCGGTAGGACCCTCGGGGCCAAAGAGCGTCACGTGGTCGCCGATGTTGACTTCCAGCGCGCCTACATCGACCATCAACTGATCCATGCAGACTCGCCCCACCACGGGGCAGAGGGCACCGTGGAGCCGGACCTGGGCCCGGTTGCCGAGCGCGCGCGGGTAGCCGTCAGCGTAGCCCAGGCGCACGGTGGCGATGGTGGTATCACTAGGGGCACGCCACTCTGCACCATACGAGACGCTCTGGCCGGCCTTGACCCGCTTGACGAAAACCACCGGCGCGCTCAGCGTCATGACCGGCTTGAGGTCGGGCAGTAGCGGCTTAGTCACCGGACTGGGGTGGTAGCCGTACAGGGCGATGCCGGGCCGCACCAGGTCGAAGTGCGCCTCGGGATAAAGTAGCCCTGCCGAGTTGGCGGCGTGCGTTAGCGGCACGGTAATGCCGCGCCGCTTAAGCTCGCTGAGAGTCTGCTGAAAGCGCGCCATCTGCCGCTCAGTAAAGCTGCGGTCGGCCTCATCAGCGCAGGCGAAGTGGGTAAAGAGCCCTTCTAAAGTTACCTCGGAGGTACGGGCAAGCTGTTCAGCCAGCCTTTCTGCCCCTTCAGGCGGCAGGCCGAGCCGCCCCATGCCGGTATCTACCTCGAGGTGGACGCGCGCGCGCTGCCCTGGCCGGCGCTGTTCGCGCAGCGCCGTCAGCGAGAGGTCATCAGTGATGGTCAGCGCGATCTCCTGCTCAAGCAGCGCAGCGACATCGCGGTATACTGGCATCAACACCAAGATGTCGGCACTTACCCCCGCTGCACGCAATGCCAGCGCCTCGGCGGGGGTAGCCACGCCGAACCAGGTCACGCCACAGTGCATAAGCGCCAGCGCTACCGGACCGGCGCCGTGGCCGTAGGCGTCGGCCTTGACCATGGCCATGACCGCCGTACCGGGTCGTAAAACCTGTCGCAGCCGCGTCAGGTTATGGCGTAAGGCAGCCAGGTCGATAGCGGCGGTGGGCATAGCCTAGAGGCCGCGTTTGGTGCGCCGCTCGAGCCACTTCAAGAAGCTCGAGGCGGCCAGGGTCAGGCCGATGTAGAGTATCGCCACGGTGTTAAAGGATGGGAAGACCTCAAAGGTAGCCGCCGAGAACTCGCGGGTGCGCTGGGTGATGTCGCGGATCGCCAGCACCGAGAGCAGCGAGGTGTCTTTAAGCATGGCGATAAACTCGTTGCCCAATGGCGGCATAACGATGCGCAGCGCTTGCGGCAGCACCACGAAGCGAGCGGTTTGCCAGCCGGACAGCCCCAGGCTGCGCGCCGCCTCGATCTGCCCTTTGGGGACGGCCTCGATGCCGGCTCGGAAGATTTCGGCCAGGTAGGCAGCATAGCCGAGCGACAGGCCGACCACGCCGCGGGTTAACAGCGACATGTTGATCAACCCGCCGCTGGCCTCGCGGATGGCCGCTTGCAGCGGGAAGCCGACGTAGAGGATGATGACCAGCATCGGGATACCGCGCATGATGTCGATATACAGCTCAGCGAAAATAGCCAGCGGGTGATGGCTGCTATACCACGCGCCCAAAGTCAGCAACGTCACTAGCAACGCCAGGACTAACAAGACCAGGGCGGGGTTGCGGGCACTATCAGGTAAAAAGCGTACCTGCCACAGCACCGGCTGATCGGCGGGGACCAGGGCGGTAGGGAGAAAGGCGGCGTTGACCTGACCAGCCAGGCGGCGCTCGAGCGCCGCCTCCGGGCTATCGACTGCGCGTACTGCCAGCGGGGTGGGTTCGCCCTCCGGGACGAAGGTGCCGGTCCGGATGATCTCACTTAAGCGCGCCGGAGTGCCGCGGATAATCGCCACGCGCCCGGTCGGTTCGCCGATCAAGCTATAGTCCACTGGGGGCCTGGTAAAAAAGAAGGCGCTAAATCCCGCCAGAACTAGCGCAGCAAGACCAAATAGCAGCAGGGTGCGCCGACCCAGTTTGAGCAGCAAGAGCCCGGCTAGCGCCAAGCCCAGCATACTGGCCACTAAGTAGCCAAGCACCGCCACTAGCAGGGTGATGCCCAATCCGGGCGCAATAAAACTCAGCGCCCGCTGGTAGCTCCCAACGGTAGCAAAGAGGTAGATAACAAAGGGCAAAGCGGTGAGCAGGACTAGATAGCTAGGGCGGATCCTGAGTCCTCGGCGGAAGCGAAAAGGTGAGCGCATCAAACGTAATCTCCTGCATAAGATTACCGTATCGGCACGCCCCATGAAAGAAGCAGCGGAAGTTGGCCGAGCGCAGGGGTTCGAACGGGCGACTCCGCGTAAGGCGTTTGCCGATCGTCGACAGCGCGAGTAGGAAAGGGAGTAGCTTGCTTTGGTCCTCCGAATTGGTAGCGTCAGCGCCAGGGTGTGTTAGATTTATTGGACTTGTGGCAAGAAGGGCGGCTTATGCTCAAAACCACCAAAGCCAAGCAAGCCGTTGAGATTATTACGCCAGACCTGGCCATCACCGGGCAGCTCTTCACCCCGCTCGGTGGGGCACTGGTCGATCTGTTTAATCAGAAAGACCGCCCCTTTTTGCCGATGTCCGATGCAACCCTTTACCCGCAGCAAGGGGGGCGCCGCCAACCTAACCCCATAGGCACTGTTAGTTTTCTGGTGCTGCGGCGCGAGCACTGCCTGGTAGTGCTCAGCGACCAGCCGCTGCCGCCAGCGCTGCCAGGGCAGACGACACTTCGACAGGTGTTTATGCTGGACGACTTTTTGCTCGAAGGGAGTATCGCCGTCCCTACCGGCTCGCGCCTGAGCGACGTACTGGGGCGCACCCACACCTTCTTTCCGGCTGCTCAGGTCAAGCTCTACGGCGGTGTGCGCCTGCCCATCGACGCCCAAGACCACCCGCTAGCTGCCTTTGCCAGCGCTGTGGTCAACCTGGCGGCAGTGCTGGCGATAACCGAGGCAGTCGGCGGGATGGTCTCCCCCAGGTAGTGCAGCCACATAGCAGGTGCGCTATACTAGGGGGGATGATGCACAGCAACCTGTCGCTATGCGTCGCCTGAGGATGCCAGGCGCACGCACTCATGCCTTATTAGGGGTCAGCAGCAACCCGCTACAGTTTTCATTACTGTCCCGGCTGGAACAGCCGGTTGTAACAGTGCGCAAAGGAGTGTAACCATCGAGCGCGTTCACGGGGATACCACCGGGATCAGAAACAGCCAGCTTAAACGTCTAAGCCACCTCTACCGGCGCCGTCTCGCCCCGGAGCAGCCGATCAGTCAAGGGCTAGCGCGGGCCATGGGCGAGCTGTCGCTCGAGCTAGGCACGCCGGTGTCGCTGCTGATCGACCGGCGTGGTCGAGTGGTCACGGTGGCGCTAGGCGATGCGCCACAGACGCCGCTGCCGCCCCTGTCGGGCGAGGCCGGTTCACGGCTATACGGACTAAAGCTGTTGCATACTCACCTCAAGCCGGGCGGGCTCTCGAGCAGCGACCTATCGATGCTGTTTCTTAACCGCCTCGACGCGCTCATTGCGGTCGAGGTGCGCTCAGCACCGCAGGGCGGGCTCGAGCTAGGAGCGGTGCATCTGGCCCAACTGGCACCACCGACCTCGGATCAGGAGGACTGGCTGATCGAACGCCCACTGAGCATGCGCGAGGCCGAGACGCTGGATCTGTTGGCGCGGATTTGGGCGCTCGAAGAGGAGCTAGCCACCGCGGGGCGCGGGCGCGAGGTTAAGCGCAGCAGCCAAGAGCGCGCTCTGCTGGTCGGGCTTAACACCGGCGAGAGCGAACATGACAGCGATGCCCGCTTGCAGGAGCTAGCCGAATTGGCCCGCAGCGCTGGGGCGGTGGTGGCTTATACCAGCCGCTCTCAGCGTAACAGCCCCGACCCGCGCACCTTGATCGGGCGCGGCAAGTTGCAGGAGCTGGTCTCCAAGGCCTATCACCAAGACGCCGACCTGCTGATCTTCGACCGCGAACTTAACCCGGCGCAGGCCCGCGAGATCGAGCGGGAGACCCAGCTCAAGGTGTTGGATCGCACCCAGTTGATCCTCGACATCTTTGCTCAGAACGCCCGCGGCCGCGAGTCCCAACTCCAGGTCGAACTGGCCCAGCTCCACTATCAGGTAACGCGGCTGACCGGCCGTGGTCAGGCTATGAGCCGCTTGGGCGGCGGGATCGGCACCCGCGGCCCCGGTGAGACCAAGCTAGAGGTCGATCGGCGCCGCATCCGCGACCGGATCGGCGCGCTCGAGCGCGAAGTCGATCAGCTCGTGCGCCAGCGCAGCGAAGCGCGCAAAGCCCGCGCCCTCTCGGCCATTCCGGTCATCGCCCTGGTCGGCTACACCAACGCCGGCAAGTCGGCCCTGTTCAACGCTCTTAGCAAGTCGCAGGCACTCAGCCAGAACCGCCTGTTCGCTACCTTGCGCCCCACTACCCGCGAGGGCTGGCTGCCGGAGCTTGGCGCCTGGGGCGAGAAGGTGATCTTTACTGACACCGTCGGTTTTATCCGCGACCTCCCCGATGAGCTGCTCAACGCCTTTAGAGCTACGCTCGAAGAGCTGCACGACGCCACCTTGCTACTGCATGTCGTCGATGCCGCCAGCCCTGGTGCTCCCGACCGTGCCAGAGCGGTCAACCGCATCCTGGACGAACTCGGCCTTACGCAACAGCGCGTGGTGGTGCTCAATAAGAGCGACATCGCCGAAGCCGATGTGCTGCATCAACTCGAGCAGCGCTTTGAGGCGTTGAGCGTGTCGGCGCTGACTGGCACCGGGTTAGCAGCGCTCAAGGCCCGCCTGGCTGCCGTCATCGAGGGTCTGCGTGCGCCACCGAGTCGCGCCGCCACCCCGTCAGAGCGTAAACTTCACCTCGTACCCTGAATCACCACCGGCCCGCCTGTCTCTTGCACCTGGACCTCATAGCCGTCGAGGGTGCTGGGGAGCTGCTCGGTTAGCGCCGCCGTGGCGTGCGTAACCAGCAGGAGATGGCGCTAGTCTGCCACTGCTTCAGGGTAGACGCAGTGACGGCTGCTGTGGAGGCCCCTTCACCTAGCAGCCTTTGGTAGGCTAAGCAGCATGCTCGAGCCCAAATTCATCCGCGACAATCCCGAAGCGGTGCGCCAGGCCATTCGCGCCAAGCAGCTCCACAGCAGCCTAGCCAAGTTGGATAGCTACCTGCTGCTGGAGGAGGAGTACCGCCTGCTCAGAACCGACCTGGAGGCCAAGCAGGCGCGCCGTAACGCCGATAGCAAACGGATCGGCGAGCTTAAGCGCCAAGGCCAGAGCGCCGAGGCGCTGATGCGCGACATGGCGCTGCTCTCCGCTGAGGTCAAGAAGCTCGAGGAGCGCTCACGCAGCCTCCAAGAGCAGCTTCAGGCGCTGCTCTTGGAGATCCCGAACCTTCCCCACCCGAGCGTGCCGTATGGCGAAAGCGAGCACGACAACGTAGTCGTCAAGGAGTGGGGTGAAAAGTCCGCGCCTGCCTTCACCCCCAAGCCGAGCTGGGAGCTAGCCACTCAGCAGGGCTGGATCGACCTAGAAGCCGGCGTCAAGCTGGCCGGGACCGGCTTTCCGGTCTTCCGCGGCCTCGGGGCGCGGCTGGTGCGGGCCTTAAGCAGCTTTTTCCTGAGCACCCTGGCTGAGCACGGCTACGAAGAGGTCATTCCGCCGCTGTTGGTCAACGCCGCTACCGCCACCGCCACCGGCCAACTCCCCGACAAGGAGGGGCAGATGTACCAGGTCGAGGGCGGCCTCTATTTAATTCCGACCTCCGAAGTGCCGGTCACCAACCTCTTCCGCGACCAGATTCTGGATGAAGCGCTCCTGCCGCTTAAGCTCTGCGCCTATACGCCGTGCTTCCGGCGCGAGGCGGGCAGTTACGGCAAGGAGGTGCGCGGCATCAACCGGGTGCATCAGTTCGACAAGGTAGAGATGGTGCAGTTCACTCATCCCGAGGCGAGCTATCAAGCGCTCGAAGCGATGACGCAGTTGGCTGAAGGGTTGTTAGCGGCCCTTGCACTCCCCTATCGCCGCCTCTTGATGTGTAGCGGCGACATGGGCTTTACCCAGGCCAAGAAGTACGACCTAGAAGTGTGGGCTGCCGGTCAGGAGCGCTGGCTCGAAGTCAGCAGCGTCAGCAACATGGAGGCGTTTCAGGCCCGGCGCTTAGCTACCCGCTTCCGCTCGGCAGGCAAGGGAAAAATCGAGTTGGTGCATACCTTAAACGGGAGCGCCCTGGCCCTGCCGCGCACCATTGCAGCGCTGCTGGAGACCCATCAGAATCAGGACGGCAGCGTGAACATCCCCACAGCGTTGCGCCCCTTCTTTGGCGCCGAGCGGATGGCGTGAGCTACTCGATGGTGCGCGGCACCCTAAAAAAGCCGTCCTGAGCCTCGATAGCCAGCCCTAGCACCGAGTCTTGCGGCAGGCCGTCCTGGACTACGTCGTCCCGGAACACGTTCACCGCGTCAATCGGACGGACGAGCGGCTGAGCGCCCTCGGTATCGAGGTCGCGAAGTTGCTCAAAATACGCAAGTATCGCGTTCAGATCGGCCTTGAGCGCCTGCGTCTCCTCGGCGCTTAGCTCGAGCCTGGCCAACATTTTGAGATGCTCCATCTCCTGGTCGCTGATCATGCTGTCAGTTTATACTCCAAAGCAGCTAGTCAGAAAAGGGCTTGGGGGTTAAAGGCTTCGCCCGAAGAGCCGTGGGATTTTTCCTCCCACTGCCTACTTCCCTCGCGCTGACAAACCGATCCAGGCCAGACCAGCTACGTTCTAAACAGCACATTCTCCCGGCGGAAGTTTCGGTAGGCAAAGCCAAGCAGCAGCGCGGTGTAGACCAGGCTCGAGCCCCAGGTGAGGATGAGCTGTAAAGGGGTGGCGCTGGCTTTAATAATGCCATCCATCACCAGCAGAGCGTTTAACACCGGCACCAGGTAGATGGGCGCTGCCAGGGCAAAAAAGTCCGCGAACTGCAAGCCGATCACCGGCACGATCAGGATGATCGAGAGCGGCGCCACGTAGGACTGGGCCTCCTTAAAGGAGCGGGCGAACATGGTGATGCCAATCAGCAGCGCCGCCATCAGCGCCGCTGTCAGTACCGAGGTGAGCACCAGCAGCGCGATACCGCCAGGGCTGACATTGAGGGTGCCGCCCATAATCTGTATCATCTCGCCCATCTCCTCGCCAAGGAGCCGCCGCAGCAAGGTGCCGCTCAGCAGGTAGCCAAGAATAGCCATCAGCCCCGCTGAGAGGCCGAACACCGTGGTGGCCAGAAACTTGCCCAAGACCACTTCGAGGCGCCGGATAGGAGCGACCAACAACACCTCCAGCGTGCCGCGCTCCTTCTCGCCGGCGGTGGCGTCGATGGCGGTCATCTGCGCACCGGCCAGCATCCAAATGACGATGAAAAAGGGGATCAGCCAGCCGAGCTGACCGGCGGCGCGCTCCGCCGGCAGGCTGGCGTCGATGTTGCTCAGCGTTAACGGCTCGAGCACCGCCGGATCGAGCCCGGCGGCGGCCAGCCGCTGTGCCACCAGCATCTCTCGGTAGGCGCCTACCGCGCTTTGTAACCTGCGGGCGGCCAGCTCGCTGCGCATGTTGCCGTGCTTGCTGAAAATCTCTACGGTGACGCGCTCACCGCCATCTAGCGCCTCGGCCAAACCCGCTGGGACAGCCAGGGCAGCCAGATACTGGTCGGTCTCAACGCTGGCGAACGGGTCGGCAACCTCTTCCAGGCTAATGTTATGGACCATCAGCAAGCTGCGCAGTTCACTGGGGATGTCGTTAAGCCCTCTCACGCCAACTACGGTAACCGCTTCGGCCTCACGCTGAAACAGCCCGCCCAGAAAGTAAGGGAGGCCAAATATGACGATGGGCAGCACCAAAAAGGGGATTAGCAGGTTGCTGATAATGGCCCGCCGGTCGCGCAGGGTCGAGAGGATCTCTTTTCTGGCTACGTGTAGGATCAGCTCACGCCTCATGCCAAGACCTCCTGGCTCCCTTCCACAATGGCAAAAAAGGCTTGCTCAAGGCTCTTAGCGCCGTGTTGGGCTTTGAGCGCCGCGACATTGTCCAACGCTACTAGCCGGCCCTGGTAGATGATGGCGGCGCGGTCGCACAGCTCCTCGACCTCGCTCATCACATGGGTGGAGTAGACCACGGTACGGGTTTCGCTAGGGTAGCGCTTAACGAAGTTGATAACCGCCCGCCGCGCCATCACATCCAGTCCGACGGTGGCCTCGTCGAAAAAGATAATGGGCGGGTCGTGGATCACCGCCCGGGCGATGACGATCTTCTGCTTCATGCCGGTTGAGAACTCATCGCAGCGGCGCTTCAGGGTGTCGCCAAGCTCGAGCAGCGCGTCAAGCATCTCGATGCGGGCTTCGATCTGCGGCGGGGTTAAGCGATAGAGCTTACCGAAGTAGTGGAGCACCTCGCGGCCGGTCAGGCGGTCATAGAGCCCCATGCCGCCGTTGACTACGCCGATGCTGGAGCGCACCTGCTCGGCCTGGGTCAAAACATCAAAGCCGCCCACCGTAGCCTGCCCCCGATCCGGCTTAAGCAGCGTGGCCAGGATGCGCAAGGTGGTGGTCTTGCCGGCACCGTTAGGGCCCAAGAGCCCAAAGACCTCACCGGCTGCAACCGAAAAGCTCAGATCGGTCACGGCATGCACCGGGCCGAACGACTTGTGGAGGTTCTTGACGTCGATCATAGCAGCCCTTCTCCACTAAGCACTATAGCCCGAGAGGACCAAGCTTTGCTGGGATTTGCCAGCGGGTCACGCCCTCTCGAATGTGAACTTGAACCGATACCTCCGCAACGACACATTTGGGACAGCCAGGGCTGCATAGACTACACGTTGGTGAAAGCCGCCGGCAACGAGGATCCCACGGACTGGGGTGCTCTCTTCTTGCTCTATGACGCCCATATACGCCAGTAGCTGTGTCAGCGCGTCTGGCGCGGCGGCGCCGGCCTTCAACTCAATCACCACGATTACGCCATCAGGGTCTCGCGCCATGATGTCGACTCGACCAGCCTCGGTGGTCCGCTCCTTGCCACCGTCGAGGATCACCAGGTCAGGTTCTAGCTGCTCGATGTTAGCGCGGAGGGCGGCCTGTAGATCCCGCTCGAGACCAAAGGTCACTTCCTCGGCTTCGATGACCTGCTCGAGCGCATCAGAGGCCATGGCTGCGGCTTGCTGGTCATAGCTGCCCATGGTGAGGTGCGACCGCATGGCGCTGACCGTGCCCGGCGATACACCGCCGACCTTTACAGCGATCTCGGCGTTGCGCAACACTCCCTCGCGCAGAAGAGCGATGATTTGAGCCCTCTGCTCTTCGGTAATCGCCATATAGACCTCAGTTATAGCATAGCCGGAGACGACCCACCTACGGCGTTTCCTAGTTGGGTGACATACACTTCATCGTGCAGCCGGCGCCGCACCTCCTCCACAGGGGCAACCTCAAAGAAGAGATCAAGCGCCTCACGGAGGTTATTCCGGGCCTCCTCTATCGTCTCACCTTGACTTGCGATGTCCAGCTCGGAGCACAAAGCCACATAGCCCTCGCGCTCGCGCTCGACAATAGCGGTGAGCCTTTTTGTCATGACCCTCTCCATCTGCGGTGCAGCGTCTGGTGTGGCGCAGGGGATGCATGCAGAGTCAGGACTCTGGCCCGCCTTCTTGAGTCAGGATCTGGTCGATAGTGTCCTTCAGAGCCGCCGCATGATTGGCAGCCACGTCCCACACGATGTCGTAGTCTACCGTGAAGTAGCCGTGGATCAAACGATCTCGCATGCCAGCCATAACACGCCACGGCACCTGCGCATGCTTTGCCCGGAAATCCTCCGGGATCTGCTTCGCGGCCTCACCCATGATCTCGATGCTACGGACAAAGCCTCGTCGCAGCAGCTCATCCTTCAGGAAGTCCGCCTTGGAGAGCGTAGCCGCTCGTTCCGCAAGGAACTCGGCCTCCTCCCGGATGTGACGCCGGTACTCAAGTGGCCCGAAGGACATCCTCCGCCTCACGAAGAATGTGCGGGCCAATGTATGGACTGAGTGCCTCCGTCGTGACAACATCGACACGCCGCCCAAGAACTTCATCCAGCAGAAAAGCTAACTCCATGAAGCTGTCCAGCGTCTTCATCGCGGGGTCGAACTCCACCAGCACATCGACGTCACTCGCTGGTGTGGCTTGGTTCCGGAGAACCGAGCCGAATAGCGCCAGGCGCCGCACACCGAGGCGTCGGATAGCCGCCTCGGCGGATCGCAGGCGCTCAATCGCCTGCTCACGGGTGAGGGTTCCACCGTCCATACGCACAATCTACCTGAGGATCACACTCACCTCAAGGACCACAGCGTCGGACACTCGTACTTGCACTATATCGTTGATTTCATCAGGTTCCACGGCAAGAGTCTAACTGCATCCAAGTCCATACCCAATAAGGCAACGGATCCGCCCCCCCTAGGCTCCCCTAAACGACTCCAACAGCCGCCACAGCGCCCGGTAGCCTAAGAGCAACGAGGCGGGCTCGAGCCACTCCGATAGGCGGTGTGCATCACCACCATGATAGACGCCAAAGGCAACAGCAGGCAGCCCTACCGCCATAGCGGCGTTAGCATCGGTACTGCTGGCGCTGAGGCGGGGCGCAAGACCGACCTCTGATAGCGCCGCTTGGGCCGCGGCCACCAGCTGCTCATTAGGAACGGTGGCGGCAGGCCGATTACCGACTACGCGCAGTGTGAGCTCTACGCCGTGGCGCTTGGCCACCCGGCGGATCCGCGCTACTGCCTCGGCTTCCAGGCTGGCCAGCACGTCGGCGTCAAGGCTGCGCAGGTCGAGGTTAAACCCGGCCCGCTGGGCGATGGCGTTAATGCTGGTGCCGCCCCACACCTGCCCCACGTTGAAAGAAGTGCGCGGTGCGCTTGGTACAGTAAGCCGGTTGAGCGCATGAACCGCTTCGCCCAGGGCATGGACCGCGCTGGGGCTGGGGAAGTCGCCCCAGGAGTGGCCGCCCTTGGCGCTTAGCTCCACCTCGTAGCGCTTGGAGCCCACCGCGGCATGGGCGATGGTCCCTAGGTGACCGTCTACCGCTATCACCAGGTCGAACTCCTGGGCGCGCTCAGAGAGCAGCTGGCGAATACCGCGCAGGTCGCCCAGCCCCTCTTCGCCCACCGTAGCTGCCAGCGTGAGGCACGGGCGGGATACCTCGGGGGCCGCTTGCAACGCCTGCAGCAGTGCGGTGACGACTGCCAGGCTGGCGCTGTTGTCACCGATGCCCGGCGCGCAAAGTCGGCCTTCGCTCTCTTTCACGGTGACATCGGTTGCAGCGTCAAAGACCGTATCGAGATGGGCCGCAAGCAGCACCCGCGGCCCACTGCCAGCTAGCTCAGCAATGACGTTGCCTACGCTATCGCGGCTTACCTCAACCCCTGCTTGCTGCCACAGCTCGGCAATCAGCTCGCCCCGCGCCGCTTCAGCAAAGGTCGGCGCCGGAGTCTGGCAGATACGCCTGAGCAAGGCGATCAGTGTCTCTTGGCTAGGCAGCGGGATGGTCATTGCTCAGCGGTTAAGTGTCACATCTCGTCCTTGAGCGTGGCAATCCCTTCCCGCAGGGCGTACAGCGCCGCCTGGGTGCGGTTATTGAGGCGCAGTTTGGAAAATATCTCCGACAAGCGATTGCGCACCGTCTTTTCGCTAACATTTAGCGCCTCGGCGATCTGCTGATTGGAGTCGCCGCGGGCCAAGTAGCGCAAGATCATCGCCTCGCGCTCAGTTAGCTCGGAA
>Ga0208733_100170_pt1 | contig 33921 bp, 22 predicted proteins | sample SubbioR11Jul_8B1_FD_184816 | JGI IMG/M metagenome (GOLD analysis project Ga0208733, IMG submission 184816) | Serpentinite rock and fluid subsurface biosphere microbial communities from McLaughlin Reserve, California, USA - CR11Jul_8B1 (SPAdes) | ecosystem: Environmental > Terrestrial > Deep... | reverse complement strand
CGCAGCCGTTGCCAAGCCAGGTCGCGGTTGCTGTGCTGGCTGCGGCTGTCTTGGCACTGCACCACGATGCCGGTGGGGAGGTGCGTCAGGCGCACGGCCGAATCGGTTTTGTTGATGTGCTGGCCGCCGGCGCCGCTGGCGCGGTAGGTGTCGGTGCGCACGTCGGCGGGGTTGATGTCGATCTCGATCGAGTCGTCGATTTCGGGATAGACAAACACCGAGGCGAACGAGGTGTGGCGCCCGCCCGAGGAGTCGAAGGGGCTTTTGCGCACCAGCCGGTGCACGCCGGTTTCGCTGCGCAACAGGCCAAAGGCGTAGTCGCCCTCGATCTTGATGCTGGCGCCCTTGATGCCGGCGCTGTCGCCCGCGGTTTCGTCTTCGATCGTGGTGGTAAAGCCCTTGCGTTCGGCGTAGCGCAGGTACTGGCGCAGCAACATGCTGGCCCAGTCGCAGGCCTCGGTGCCGCCGGCGCCGGCCTGGATGTCAAGGAAGCAGTTGAGCGGGTCGGCGGGCTGGTTGAACATGCGCCGGAATTCGAGCTGCTCGACCTGGGCGCGCAAGCCCGCCGCTTCGGCTTCGATGGTCGCTAGGGCCTCGGTGTCGGCGTCGGCGGCGGCGAGCTCGAACAGCTCGGAGTGGTCAGCCAGATCGCGCCCGATCTGGTCCAGCACGTGCACCACGTTCTCGAGGCTGCGCTTTTCTTTGCCCAGCTCTTGGGCGCGCTTGGGGTTGTTCCAGACCGTCGGGTCTTCGAGCGCGCTTTCGACTTCGGACAGTTTCAGGGCTTTGGCATCGTAGTCAAAGATACCTCCGCAGCTCAAGCGTGCGCGCGCTCAGGTCGGCAAGCAGGGCAGAGAGGGCGTTTTGTTGTTCGGCATCCATGATCGGTCGCGTAGGCATTCGGGTAAAACGCGCATTTTCTCATGCGGCAAGCACCGCTGCCACGCCAAGTGCCTCCGCAGCCGGACCGCTCAAGCCCCATCGGCAAAAAATGCCTGCAACAAAGCGGCCAAGGCCGCCGGTTGGTCGTGGTGCAGCATGTGGCCGGCGTCGGGCAGCTGCTCGATGCGGCACTGGGGCTGCGCGGCTTGCAGGCGCTGGTGGAACTGCTCGCGGGTGTATTCGCCTTGGCGGTACCACTGGCCCAGGCTGTCGGCTTGGGCCTCGACCACCAGCAGCGGGGCGCGGATGCTGCGCCAGACCGCCAGCACCTCGTCGGCCCGGTACAGGTGCGGGTTGACGATTTTGTGCGCCGCATGGCCCAGCACCTGCCACTGGCCGCTGGCGTCGGGCGCGGCCCAGTGACTGGCCAACCAGTCGGCTTTCTCGGGTGCGAGGCGGGGGTTGGTTTTGCGCAAGCGCTGCGCCACGGCTTGCGCGTTGGGGTAGCTTTTGAGTGCCAGCGTGCCTTGGCGCAGTGCGCCGATCTCATCGAGCCAGCGCGCGTAGCGCTGCGGGGCTTGTTCGGGCTGGCTGGCTGGCATGCCAAAGCCTTCTACGTTCACCAGGCGGCGCACCAGCGCCGGCCGCACGCCGGCGTAGAGCATGGCCACGTTGCCCCCCATGCTGTGGCCCACCACGTCGAAGGCGGCCCCGGCGGGGCGGCCCAGCTCGGCGTTGAGGTGCGCGATCAGGGCATCGAGGTCGGCCAGATAGTCGGCAAACTGGTAGTGGTCGGCGCTGCCGTAGGCGAGCGGGTCGGAGGGCGTGGCGCACTCCAGCGGGCGCGAGTGGCCAAAGCCGCGCCAGTCCGGGGCAACGATCAGGCGCTCGGCCAGCCAAGCTGGGGGCAGGGCATCGACCATGAACTGCCACGAGGCCGAGACATCCATCCAGCCGTGCAACAGCAGCAACGGTGTGGCGTCCGGCCGGTGCTGGCCCCACTGGCGCAGGTGGAGGTGGTGCCCACGCAGGGGCAAAAATAGGCTGTGGCTGGGGTGGCGGATTGGGTACATTGCAGGGATTATCAGGAGACCAGCCATGCCCAGGAGTCAAACAGCGGACAAGCCACGCGCCAAACCCGAACAATCGACGGCGACCCGAGCGGCCAAACAGCCGCCCCAGACCGATTCCTACGCCGCCTTGCACGCCGATTTTCACTGGCAGGTGCCGGAGTTTTTCAACATCGCCCAAGCCTGCTCGCGCCGCTGGGCCGAGCAGGCGCAGACCGCCGTGATCGCCGACGGCCCCGACTGCGCCCAGCCGCGCCACCACAGCTACGCCGAGCTGCAGCAGGCTGCGAATCGGCTCTCGAACGGCTTGCGCCTGCTCGGGGTGCGGCGCGGCGAGCGGGTGGCGATCGCGCTGCCGCAGCGCTTCGAGACCGCCGTCGCCTACATCGCGGTGCTGCAGCTGGGGGCGGTGGCGGTGCCGCTGTCGCAGCTGTTTGGCCCCGAGGCGCTGGAGTATCGGCTGCAAGACAGCGCCGCCAGCGTGGCGCTGGTGGACCAGCACAGCGGCGCGCTGGTGCAGGCGTTGCGCGCCCAGTGCCCGGCGCTGCGCCACGTGCTGGGCCTGACTGGCCCACTGGATCCCGAGGTAATCGACTGGGCTGCGGTGCAGGAGGCGGCGAGCGCCGAATGCGCGCTGGTGCCCACCCGCGCCGAAGACCCAGCGCTGCTGATCTACACCAGCGGCACCACCGGCAACCCCAAGGGGGCGCTGATCCCGCACCGGGCCCTGATCGGCAACTTGAGCGGCTTCATTTGCAGCCAGAACTGGTTTGGCTTTGACCCCCACGAGGCCAGCACGCCCTCGCAGGCGGTGTTCTGGAGCCCGGCCGACTGGGCTTGGACCGGGGGGCTGCTCGATGCCTTGTTGCCGACGCTGTATTTTGGCCGCCCGATCGTGGCTTGGAACGGGCGCTTTGCGGCGGCGACGGCCTTTGCGCTGCTGCAACGGCACCGCGTCACGCACACCTTTTTGTTCCCGACCGCGCTCAAGGCCATGATGAAAGACTGCCCACAGCCGCGCCAGCGCTACCGGCTGCGCCTGCAGGCCATCATGAGCGCGGGCGAAGCGGTGGGCGATGCGGTGTTCGACTACTGCCGCCAGCAGCTCGGCGTGACGCTCAACGAGATGTTTGGCCAGACCGAAATCAACTACGTGGTGGGCAACTGTGCGCGCCTGTGGCCGGCGCGCCCCGGCAGCATGGGCCGCGCCTACCCCGGCCACCGGGTGGCGCTGCTCGACGAGCAAGGCCACGAATGCGCCCAAGGGCAGATCGGCGAGGTGGCGGTGCACCGGCTGGACCGGCACGGCGTGCCCGACCCGGTGTTTTTTCTGGGCTACTGGAACAACCCCGGGGCCACGCGCGCCAAGTTCAGCGCCGACCCGGCCTCCAGCTGGTGCCGCACCGGCGACTTGGCCGTGCGCGACGCCGACGGCTACCTGTGGTACCAAGGCCGCGCCGACGACATTTTCAAGTCGGCAGGGTACCGCATCGGGCCGGGCGAGATCGAGAACTGCCTCATCAAGCACCCTTCGGTGCTCTACGCCGCCGTGGTGCCCAAACCCGACGCGCAGCGCGGCGCCTTGGTCAAGGCCTACGTGGTGTTGGCGCACGAGGCGGCGCAGCAGCGCACGCGCTGCATCAACCCGGAGCAGGCGTTCGATCCGGCGCTGGTGGCCGAGCTGCAGGCGCACGTCAGGCAGCGGCTGGCGCCCTACGAGTACCCCAAAGAGATCGAGTTCATCGACGCCCTGCCCATGACCAGCAGCGGCAAGGTGCAGCGCCGCCTGCTGCGGCTGCAAGAGCGGGAGCGGCAGGGTTTAGGGGCACTCTGAAAAATCCAAAAACAAGCCCGCTGCGCGCATGATGTGTATCATGTGGTGTTATTCTGAGCGACTTTTGACCCGATCTGAGCCAGAACGCGCCCTTGAATAGTCCTGTTTTTATCTTTTTAAAGGCGCTCAACTGGGTAAGCTCGCTTTACAGCGGTGTGTCGAAGAAGGCTTCTTCTATGGCCGGGTCTGACAGGTTGAACCATTGCTGCAGGAAGTGCACGCGCAGCATGGTCTCGAGGGCTAAGGGGGGCGACCGTTGCGACCATCGCTGTAGTACGGGGCTATGAGCTTGACCAAGGCAGCCGAAGGAAATCAGGGGTGACGAATTATGAGTGGATGCCGGAGATGGGTCGTCTGCGGTGATTTCGACACCTCGTGTGTCAGCATCTGCCTTGGGTCTGACTTGGGCACACTCCCTATAGAATTGGCTAAAATATTTGGTTGCCATAATTGTGTCCGGCGTATCCCTGTCGTACCTTGCTTGGCGCTCCATCGAACGCTTTCGAAGGTTCCAGGATTGACAACGAGAAAAAGATTCAATGACGCGGCGCTGTGAGATTCCGGTGATTGACTTGTTCGCCGGGCCGGGGGGGTTTTGTGAAGGTTTTTCCTCCATCTATGACGACGCCGGCGCGCGTCGCTTCGCCGTGAAGGTGTCAGTGGAGAAGGACCCCGTCGCCCACAGGACTTTGCTGCTGCGCGCGATCTTCCGAAAATTCCCCAAGGGCAAGGTACCCGCTTGCTACTACGAATATGTCCAGGGGAAGATCACCCGCGAAGCGTTCCTGGCTCACCCGGACATCAGGGACGCCACCGAGCACGCTGCAAAGGAGGCTAGGTGCGCGGAGCTTGGGTTGACCCCGCACAAGGAAGTAGACTCTTGGATTCGGGAGGCCCTGGGCGATGAGATCGATTGGGTACTCATCGGAGGCCCGCCTTGCCAAGCCTACTCGCTGGCCGGTCGGTCGCGGCTGCGCAGCAAGGACCCGAAGAAGTTCGAGGCCGATGCCAAGCATTTCCTCTACACCGAATACCTGCGGATCATTCAGGAGTTCGCCCCGGCCGTTTTCGTGATGGAGAACGTCAAGGGGATGCTCAATTCCAAGAATGCCGGAAAGCATATCTTCGAGCGCATACTCGCCGACCTCAAGGAGCCACGCCAGGACCTGCGCTATGTAATCAGGTCACTGGTGGTGAACAAAGAGGAGTTCAAACCCAACGACTACGTGATCGAGGCCGATGACCACGGCATCCCGCAAAGCCGACACCGTGTGATCCTTTTCGGCATTCGCTCGGACTTGGCGGAAGCGACCACCGCGCTTACCGAGAACCCGGATCGGTTCCTGCTCGCGAAATTAAGGAAGAAAGTTGGCGTGAGCGCTGCGCTGGCTGGTTTGCCGCCGTTGCGCAGCCGATTGTCCAAGGAGCCTGATTCGCAGGAAGCATGGATAAAGGCTTTGCGCGAGGCGCCGCAAACACTCAAAGGGTGGCGCATCCCATTGCGAAATGTCATTGAGACCGCGATGGCGAAGTTCACCAAGCAGGCCGAGAAGCAAACCACTTTTGGCTCGACGTTCATCCCCATGGATGTCGACCCTGGTGAGGCCATGCCCAAGGACCTTCGGGCGTGGTATCTGGACTCGAAGCTCGCCGGCGTTCTCCAGCACGAGACTCGCAGCCACATGCGATCAGACCTGCACCGCTACATGTTCGTCACCTGCTTTGCCGCAACTCAGAAATATTCGCCTGACCTGAGTAACTTTCCGCCCAATCTCCTGCCGAATCACGTGAATGTCGACGAGGAGACCATTCCGTTCAAGGATCGCTTTCGCGTGCAGATGGGCAAATTTCCAGCGTCCACGGTGGTGGCCCACATTAAGAAGGATGGGCACTACTACATCCACCCGGACCCCGCGCAGTGCCGCAGCCTGACGGTGCGTGAGGCTGCTCGCTTGCAGACCTTCCCCGACAACTACTTCTTCGAGGGGAGTCGCACGGAGCAATACGGACAGATCGGCAACGCGGTTCCGCCGCTGCTCGCCAAGCAGATCGCCGAGATCATCTTCAGCTTCATGGCGTCGCCTCGCAAGTGAGCGTGCGGCGCCGAGAGCGCCTGCTCAACACGCGATTCGAAACCACCGCGACTTGGCCGGAACTTCAATCTTGATCCCATAGGTGGCCGTGCCGCACCGCGCCGTTACGTTGTAGCGTGCGGTATAGGCACCCGAGCGAAGCCATCGCCTCATGTCTTGGCTTCGACTTCGTCGGTCAGAGCCCCAAGATCGCGAATGTGGAGCGTCGCGCCGGCCTACTTCACTTCCGGGATGCTGGTCGCCGGGGCCGAGTAGCTCGCGCCCATTACGGCTTCTTTGCACTCCGGCCGCTTGGCCCATTCAGAGACCATCTTGCCGCCGGACGATGAGTGCAGCACGTCGTTGACTTCTCTAGCCCAAACGGCAATCTGCGCGAGCAGCTCTGGCGAGATCGCCTGCTTTGACCAAATTTTGTCGAGGTCGATTCGGTCGCCGAGCTTCTCGGCCACCAGCGACACTGTGTAGGCGGTGATGTTGGCTTGGAAGGCTTGGAACATCGGCCGCAAGAGCTTCTGGGTGTTGCGGTAAATCATGGCCTTGGAGATCATGGCCTTGAAGTCGGCGACGGTGGGCAGCGGAGCCTCTTGCCCATCGGCGGGCGTGAGGCCCGCCATGAACTTGTCGAAGTTTTTCTGCGAGCCGAGGCTGACGATGTCGGGCTTCTTGTCCCAGGCGGTGATGTATTTGGCTAGGTCGGTCTTGGTGATGCGGCGCGCGGCGGGGATGGCATCCTTCAAGGCCTTGTGTTTGGCGACGGTAGTACCTTCGCGGGCGAGCAGCGTGTTGTAGCTGCCAGAGGCGCGCTCGTAGAACCATTGGCAGACGCCATCCGGGCAGTAGACCGAGCGGGACAGCTTCTCGATTTCGACGTGGAACGGCTTGTTGGCCGACAGGTCCGATTGCCGCACTGCGTTCTGGCTGTTGGCGAAGCGGGAAATGTCCGAGACGAGTGCCTCTTCCTTGGCTGAGTCCTGGGCGCGCATGACAATGATCTTGGCGGGAACGCGCACGCGGCTGAGGTCCGTATCGGGATACTTCTTCTTAGCGAAGTAGATTGAGGCCGTGGTTTGCCCGCCATTGACGATTTGCAAGCCTTTGAGCCAGGCGATGCCGGCGGAGCCGTCACCAAGCTTGCCTAGGCGCATCTCGTCAGCCACGATCACGATGCCATTGTTGTAAGCCATGAAGCGCTCGGGCGCTGAGCGCAGCGTGTTTTGGATGCCGGCGTTAACCCCCTTGCCCTTAACACTCAGGAAGGAGCGGACGTTGGCCTCCAGCAGGCGCGAGCCGAACTTCTCGTAGAGCAGCCGGAGCGCCTCAGCCGGAATAGCCGTCAGGGCGTAGTCGTAGTCGTCGTTTTCGCTAGGTACGAAGACGCAGGGCAGGGGCGCGCCAGAGACCTCGGCGAAATCAACCACGAGCTCGTCGCGGGGCTTGCCCTCGGACCAGTGTCGGTGCAGTCGCTCGATGTCCATGACTTCTAGGCGCACGGCCTTGCCGCCGATGTCTCGGGTTTTGAAGCTCTTGGACTTGGCGACGCGGTCGGTGATGACGTAGACGCGAATCTGCTCCAAGTCGTCATAGATCGCCTGCAGCGTCTCGGCCAGCGAGCGCACGTCGCTCGACGGGTCGAGCTTGGGCGCCATCTTGCCCTCGGCGCACAGCGACAGAAAGCGTAAGCACTGCTCGACGGCAGTCTTGGTCTCGGAGTCCGGGACTGGCGTGGGAATATCAACATTCGCGTAGAGGCTCACGAATAAGTCGATCTGATCGTTTTCCTCTGACAGCGAATAGCCGCTCAGGCGCAGGTTCGCATGGCCAACCTTACCCTCGTAGTAGCATTCGACGGGCTCGAAAGTCATGCCGATGTCCGACATGTGGTCCATCACGATGCCGGAGAACACCAGCTCGCCGTATAGTGCGCCGTCTCGCATTTGCGAGCGGACGGTAGCCTGCGTCTCGCGCAGGAATTCAGGCAAATTCATTTTTAGATGGCTCCCAATTTCTTTAGCGCTTCCTCGGCGCTGACGTTGTCGCCGGTCGTCTTGTCGAGGTCGATTTCATACATGGCCCTCATGATGCCCGTTGGCACCGTGCCTGAGGTCAGGCGGGGGAAGTCGTCGCCGACCTCGAAGACTCGGATTCCAGCGAGCGCGAACCGGCGCGGGTAGCGGTCGGCGTGCGCGTCGAAGTAGCCCGCAGCGAGCAGGCGCTCGGACAGCAGCCTCTCGGCTTCCGCCTCGCCCTTGATCGCCAGCCGTATTGCTTCGACGAACTCGGGCAGGCTCCGTCCACTGTCGGTTTGCCGCAGCCGGGCTCCGGCCACAAACAACGGCTGGCGCGTGGAGTCGTCGAGTTGCTCGAGCGAGCCGATCTTGGTCGGGAATCCTGTCGCCGACAGCGTGGCCTTGACCTCCAAGGCGCCAGTGCCGAGCTCGAAGTCTTGGATGCCGTCGAGCGGACCCACCCATGATTCGATGGCAAGGGCCTGCGCGACGCCCGCGTCGATGATGGCCTGCAGCAGCGTAAGCTCACCAATCAAGCCGATCTCGGCCTCGGGGCTCAGGGCTTGCGCGCCCTTGCGCATGAACTCCTGCCAAGCCCGAATCCGGCCGAGAAAGATGCGCAGCAGCCGTTGCTCGTCGGCACCGGACTCGTGGCCCATCGCGGTAACCACGTCGGCGGCCATCGCGGCAAAGAGCTCTAGGCTGCCATGGGGGTTGCGCGTGAGCGCGAGCCAAGTCATCCCGTCGCCTGTGGGATCGACGCGCGCCACAGTGAAGCCTTGGCCTTCAGGAAGCTTCTCGGCGGCCGGAACGGTGGAGGAGGTGAAGCCCGCGAGCAGGGCCTCACTCTTGTCGGGGAAGCTGCGCCCGGCCCGCAATGAGCACGATCCCACAGTCGCGATGGAGATGCTGCGCCAACCCGAGGTGTCCGCGCTGTCACGCAGCGAGCTCCACGCGAGCTCGATGTCATTAATCGGCAGGGCCATATTCTTGTGTCCAAAGCAGGTGATCTACTGCGTATTCGACTTTCACGCCGGAGTCGCTAGAGGGAAAGCTGACGCCGAAGGCCATGACCGGGTCGGTCCGCCCGGCTAGGGCCGCGCTGCCCGATTGCTGCGGATCGAGAGGGTAGAGCAGCAGGAGGCCGCGTTGCGGCGCCGGGGCGATGCGGTCAGGCTCAGAACCCTTGCCGCGAATTTGTCGAATGGACGGGCCGTTGGGGACTTCGGGCTTGCTGGGTTTAACGCCATCCTTTTGCCGGCCGGCGTCCGGATTAAAGGTTTTCTGGGTCTTTGCCAGCGCGGCGGTCCATGCGGCGTTGTCGAGGTCGATGGCTTCGTCGCGAGGCGACAGCAGCCTGCCAATGGCATACCGATCCGTGATTTCCTTGTCGGCCGTGCGCCTTGTCATGGCCTCGATGGTGAGCCCGCCAACGAAGGTGTGGGCCGTGCCCGAACCGCCACCGAGCAGCACCACGGTCCACGAGGTCAGCTCGCCAGTCGCCGCCATGGAGCGGACGAAGTCGCGAAGCAGGGCGCTGTTGACTTTGCGGGCCTTCGGGTGTGTGATGAATGACTCAAAAAATTCGGCGATGTGGTCGGCCGACACGCCATTCCACAGAAATCCATCCCATTGCTGCTCCGCGTCTCCGCGCATGCGTTTGGGGTTGGGTTCATCCGGCGCGCCGCATGCGGCGATGAGCCTGTTGGCGGCATCGAGGTTCCGCTCAAGAATCTTGTCATCGCTGTGCATCGACACCGTTTCGAGCAGCTCTCCGCTGAACGACAGTTGCAGGTTCTTCGCAGTCCGCATCTTCAGCGGCGATGTTACAAGTAGCACCGGATGCGATTGCACGCGCAGGCCATAGTCGCGCGGCGTCGCGCCGCTTTCAGCCATTGCGTCGAACTCTTCGCGCAGCTCCTCGGAGGCGTCGGCAATGTGCCCGAACCACTCGACCAACTCATCGGTCGTGTAGAGGCGGCACAGGTCGATGTAGCCGGGCCGGTAGCCGAACCAGCGGCCCATCTGCATCAGGGTGTCATACATCTTGGTCGTGCGGACGAAGTAGCTGGTGCAGAGGCCTTCGAGCGTGAGGCCGCGCGCGAGCTTGTCGCCGCCGATGGCGATGACTTTGAGACCCTTGGGGCCATCCTCCGCGAAGTCGAGCGCGTCCTTGGCTTTGCCGTTGACCATGCGCACCTCGATGTCCGAGAGCGCGTCGGGAAGCTTGGCCAGAACAGACTCCCAAGGCACGGCGACTGGTTGCTCCTCCGATTCGGTGAGCTGGTGGGCAATGGCGGCGGTCGTGGGGACGAAGTCCGTCTTCCACAGCTCGTGCAGTTCGTCAAGACAAGCCTGGTGGTCGATCTCCCTTGTGACGCGCAGCTTCATCTTTTTGACGAAGTCCTCAACCTGACGATGCACTTCCTTTTGAACAAGGGTGTATCGGGTCACATGCACGAGCATGGATGAGTGCTTGGCGCCTTGGCCGCGCGCCTCTCGGGCCGCGCACGCGAGGACAAACGAGAGGACGGCCGAGCGCAGGGACGGCGGCAGAATGTCTTGGCCCATGTGGGCGGGCGCGTGGTCCTTCGGATGCTTTGGTGGCATCCAACCGTAGAGCCCATCCTCGCTGGCGTGATCCTTGAAGACACGGATCAGCGGTAGGCCGGTCCGCCCCTCGGGCGTCTGCAGGCCAAAAACGCGAGCCGGGCCGACGTAGTTGGACGGCGCCGCGAGGTTGATGATGAACGACTGTGGGAACAGGTCGGGGCCTTCCTCGGGCGTGGCGTTCTGGCGGTGGATGAAGATGTTGGCGAACGGAGTGGCCGTGTAGCCGACATAGGCCTTCTTGGCGAAGGTGTTGAGGATTTTGCGAATCCTGCTGTTGATGGCCTTCGGCTCGTGGTCCTCGTCGGGCTTGCCGTCGGCGCCGATGTGCTGCTCGCCAGTGTCCACTGAGGCGTGGTCGGCCTCGTCGTCGATGAGCAACAGCGGCAGGTTGGACACGAACCGCTTGCCGGTATCGGCCTCGGTGGCATCGGCCACATGGCCCCTGATCCATTTGAGCAGCCGCTCGAGCACGATCTTGTGCTTCTTGACGACGAAGAGCCATGGGCGCTGCTCAGGCGAGATGGCCAGGTGCCTAGCGATCTTGGTGTTGAAGTCACCGGTGTTGGTGCGGTTGGTCGCGCAGTTGGGCTTGATTTCGAAGTCGCGCCCATGCTCGCCCACGCCAATGAGCTTGACGATGTCGCCGGTAGCAGAGGTCTCATAGCCGAGAAAGCCCTCTTCGAGGCGAATTTGCGTTTGCGAGCGCAGGTTGTTGTGGAGGCCTGCTAGGATGATGATGATCTTGTAGCCCGAGTCCGCCGCCTTGCAGATCAGGCCGGAATAGTTGGCGGTCTTGCCCGACTGGACGTGTCCCACGACCAAGCCGCGCCGGTCCCATGCGCCGGCACGCGCCGGGTCTTCCATCAGACCAAGGATACGGTCGGTGGACACGTTCACAGCCTCGACGGCGGTGGACGACATCTTCCGTTCGAGCATGTCTTGGTAGCGCGGCCAGTAGCGCCAATCCTTCTTGCGGGCAGATCCCAGCCAAGCCTCGTGGCCCGTTGTATCCGACAGCGCGGTGTCTTGGCCGATCCACAGGCTGAACCTGCGAATCAATTCGGAGATGGCCGCTGCCGTGTCGATGGATTGCGCGTTGCCTAGCGCCACGGCTGCGGTGGCGCAGTGGACTTTCTCCGTGATGAGGGCAGCGGTGATTGGCCCATTGTCCTTCTCCATCATCAACAGGCTTTGGGCGATGGTGATGACGGTTGCCGTCGCGGTGCTGAATTCTGGCATTCGGTCTCCTTGTTCTATGGTTTCTTGCTTTTGGGCTCGCCCTGGCTTGCAAGCCTGGCGATAAGCCCCTGATAGTTCTGAAACGGCTCAGTTGAGAGCAGCGCGCGTTTGGCCGCCTCGACGCTCATGCCCCTGCGGCCAATCATGTCGGTGAACAAGGGGTTAAGGACTGCGACGACGGCCTCGGGCGGCTCGCCCGCGAAGCCCGTGCGCGGCGTCTCCTTTTGCTCGGCGGTGTCGAGCCAGATGCGCTGTACGGGGACGGTCTCTTCGATGACCCGCAGCATCGCCTTCACCAACGGCACTAGGTCTCCGACGTTGCCAAGGACGGCAGCGACGGATGGGTGGGACTCCTCGATCCGATACCGCATTCCGTCCTTCACGCGCTCGACGCGCCAGGCTTGCTCAATGGGGGTGTTGCCCTGCGTGGGTGTGGGCGTGCCGCGATAGGCAAACACGCGCCGCGCGCGATCACGGGTATTCTCGGCCAGCAGCGTGAGCCAAGGACGGAGCGACACAGGCGGGCGGGCCGTCGATTTACGAACGTCGATCTTCCAGTCGGCGTCGGCCGTGTTGGGGATGTCTAGGCTGATGCGGGCAAGCCGGTGGGCCTCTTCCCGATTCCATGCCCGGGAACTGCCAAGGCCGAGCCAGCCGCCTGCGACCAATAGCCGCTCGTTTCGGTAAACGTAGAAGCCCTGTTGGGCCGTCCAGCCGGCGGGTCCGCCGTTGACTTCAAACTCGGCGGCGGTCAGCCTGTCGCGGTGGGGCAGGACATGGCACTGCACGGCCACTAAACCGTAGTCTGTGGTTTGCTTGGTCACTGGCGAGGTCCACGGCTTGGCTGCGTTCCCGGACATGAACGGGTCCCACGGCGCTACAGATCGGCCATTCAAGAGCAATTTAAGCCGAACTTTCGGCCCTTGCAGCAGGCGATGGAACACCATCGCCAAATGAGCTTCGACCTCAATCGTCAAAGCCAAGTAATCGTCGGCGGTATAGCCGGATGTGACGATGCGGTCCATCGTTTCCCAAAGCACTACGGTTCCGGCCCTCTTGCCCTTCAAGTCCGCTATGAAGGGCATCGACCCTTGGGCCGGCCCCTCGAACAGAAGCCAGCCGCCATCGGGATCTGCAGCGAGCTTGTCGAGGTCCCAGCGCAGGCAGCTCATGAAACCCCCTTTTATGGTGGCGACGGTGAGCCTGCGGCACTGGGAGAAGGATGCCGTTTTCAGCCCCATGCCGAAGCGCCCGAGGTCGTGCGCTGAACGGGCGTCTAGAGGATTCTTGTCGCCTAGGCGCATGGCGCTCTCGAGCTCGGCGTCGTCCATGCCGCGCCCATCGTCGAGGATCGTGATTCGGCTGCTGGCGCCGTCCCAGGCGAAATCGAGCCGGACTTCACTGGCACCTGCCGAGATGCTGTTATCGATGATGTCGGCTAAGGCCGCGCCGGTCGAGTAGCCGAGACCCCGCAGGGATTCGAGCATCGCCATGGCGCGCGGCGGCGCGCTTCTTGTTTTGGATTTCATCGCCAATAGCCTTTCCCTGGCCAGAATTCGAATCCCAGTTCAATCAGCTTTCGGACGAGCTTGCTGGAGCGGTTGTTGGTCGAGTCTGTGATGTAGACCCACATCCTACGCGAGTCACCCTCGAGGTAGTCCTCGACGGCGACACCAGCCGCTCGCGCGTGGTCAAGGATTTTGTCGAGCGCCGCGGGCTCGGAGCCATTCGTCCGAGCGGGCCGCACGGCGAGTTGCGCTGCCTGCTTGGGTTTCGTCGCGACTTTCGCCTGCTCGGCTGGCGCTCCGCCATCGCCCTCATCTTCCAAATCGCCTCGCGTGTCGGCGCTATGAGGGGGCTTCGGAGTCAGGCCGAGTTCAACCGAGAATCGGTCGAGCCGAGCAGGTTGCTTCAACCGCCGCAGGGCCTTGGCCTCGATTTGCCGGATGCGCTCGCGCGTCACGTCGAGCCGTGCGCCGATCTCTTCGAGCGTCATCGAATCCTGAACGCCGATGCCAAAGCGCATGCGTACGATGTTCTCTTCTATGGGCTTGAGTGTGCCCAAGAGTCGGTCCACCGATCCAATCAGCTGCATGTCCTCGACGATGTCCATCGGGTCGTGGGCCGTGAATTGCTCCCTGGTGTCGGCTGCAATGAGGTCGTCAACGTCGTCGATCTCATGGATCGGCAGCGGCTCCAAGGATGCGAGGGAGAGGGCTACAACCTTGTGAATGGGGATTTCGACCAGCGCGGCGATCTCTTCGATGGTAGGGGCATGACCATGCCTGAGTTCGAAGACGCGGGCAGTCTGCGCGATGCGCTGTGTCTTCTCGTAGGCGTGGACCGGCAGGCGGATGGTCTTGCTCTTGTCGGCGACGTGGCGCCCGACCTGCTGGCGAATCCACCAAGTAGCATAGGTTGAGAACTTGAAGCCTCTGCGCCAGTCGTAGCGGTCCACTGCCTTGATGAGGCCAATGTTCCCCTCCTGCAGAAGGTCGTCCAAGGGTTGGCCGCTGAAAAGGTATTTCTTCGCGATGGCGAAGACGAGCTTCAAATTGGCGACGGTCATTTGGTCGCGCGCACATCGATAGGCATTTATCGCCTCGGCGAACGCAAGCGCAGGCTCGAGCTCTCCGGCCAACCCTGAGTCGGCCAGTTCCATGAGAAAGCCTCGAGTCAGGCCCAGCGAGGCGAGGGCGCCTCGGCAAGCGCTCCATTCAGGATCGTCTTGGATGGCACCGACGGCGAAACCTGACAATACCTTCGCGTTGGCGTAGAACTCCGCCAGTTCGTCGATGGACTCCTTGGCGTCGAGGCCAAATTGGGATTCGCCGTCGTCTTCAACGTCAACGGCTTCGGTCGGCAGATCAGACTCGGCGTCTGGCGTTGGTTCAAAGTCTAGGAGCTTGCCCTGCGGGCCGGACGACAGCCAGCGCATCCGCTTCGCGCCCGTCTCCACCTTCTTGGCTGCGTCCAGCACTGCGTCGATGCCAGAAGGCCATGTGGCCAGCGCGTCGAGCGCCTTCTCTAGGCCGCGCTCCATGGCTTGACCCAGAGCGACTTCGGCCTCGGCCGTGAGAAGCGCTTCGCTCTGGAACTCCCGTTGGTAGATACGCAGGGGCTCATTGCGACGGCCAGCCAGTTCGTCCACGAACGCCAGGGCTTCGGCGACCGCGTCTTCCTCCTCAGGCTTTTCTTCGGGTGCGACAAACACCTCAAAGTTCTCGTTGGTAGCCGAATACTCGAATCTCTCGTCAGTCTCGGCGCCCAGATCGTTGATGACCATGCCCAAAAGCGCCCCCGCCTCATCGTTGGGTTCGCCGTCATCGTCGCGCGTCAAATCCTCAACCGCCGCATACGGGACGCTGCCCTCGCGGATGGCGCGAAGTAAAACTAGGCGCAGCCGCTCGCGGGCCTCGGCATCGTCGACGCGCGGCAGCGGCGTCGCCCGGTCAGGCAGGAACGCCTCAAAGTTATCCCAAGCGGCGGACGTGTCGATGGGCTGGTGCTCGGAAATTGCACTTTGGATTCCAAACGCCGCCGCGGAGAGGGTGGGATCGCCCACGGGCGGCGGTTGGTATTCTTCGGCCTCCCATCCAGTCAAGTCGAAGGAGTCGCAATCCTCGTCTGAGGCACATTCGATACTGGATGTGGCGGTTGTCCCAAGTCCGGCGATGACGGGGGGCTGCTCAGTGGAGTGCGCTGGGGCGGCATCTACGAGGAGGATGGTTGGCAGATCGCTGTCAGCCCCTTGTCGATCGAGCGCGACATGCGAGGGCTCACAAAAGACATCACCGTTGCACGAGGCAGCCAGTGACAGACAAGCGTCCTCGATGGCCGAGGCCGCTTCGCAGGATCCAGCAGCCTGCGCGATGCCCAGAGCATTCCGTCCTGAGGGATCGAGCAAGAAGGCATCGGCGCCGGCAGCAAGAAGGAGTTTGCAGATAGCGGCTTTGTTGCGGGCCGCCGAGAGCATAAGGGGCGTCTGGCCCTTGTCGTCGCGTGCATTGAGGTTGTCGCCACGGTCGATGTGGATTTGGACTGCGCTTTCGACGCCCGCGACGACGGCCATTCTAAGGAATCGGCTCAGGTGATGGGCATCTTGGTCCGTCATGTCCGCCATGCGCGCGCCGCATCCCGAAACGCCGAAACGGCGATTTCCGTGTTTAGCCGAAGGTTTCCTCTCCCCCTCGGTTCAAAGCGCTGGCCGTGGTCGAGCAGCGTAGTCATCTCTGCGGCCATTTTGACTCTGTTGAGTTTGAAATGTTACAAATTCTACAGGGACGGCATAGCGGGAACGGCGCTGCTGGATCATCGGGGATGCGACAGCTATGCTGAGCATACCAACTACCGACTCGGTCACCACCCCGGCAACTGCCCAGCCTAGCTGTACACAAAGCCGCTCTGCGGCCCTCGGACATGGGCTTTGAGGTAGGCTCGGGGGCATATGAATCCCCAAGCCCCTGCCCCTGCTTCTGGGCCTTTGCCCGCTCCACTGCCCCAGCCCTCGCAGCCACCCGCCACCCGCCCCGCCTCCTTTTGGGCCATAGGCTGGCGCGCGCTGCGCCGCGACGCCCGCGCCGGCGAGCTGCACCTGTTGTTGCTGGCCGTGGCCTTGGCGGTGGCGGCGCTCACGGCGGTGGGCTTTTTTGCCGACCGGCTGCAGCAGGGTTTGCAGCGCGATGCGCGCCATCTGCTGGGCGGCGACGCGGTGGTGCGCAGCGACCAGCCCTTGCCCGCCGCCTTTGTGCAGCAGGCGCAGGCGCTGGGGCTGGAGCTGACGCAGCACCTGGGCTTTCCCACCATGGCGCGCGCCGACGACGCCCAAGGCGGCGCTGCCCGGCTGGTGGCGCTCAAGGCGGTGCAAGACAACTACCCGCTGCGCGGCCAGCTGCTGGTGGGCTTGGCGCCGGGCGATGCCGGGCAGGCCACCACCGAGGTGCCGCGTCCGGGCACAGTTTGGGTCGATCCGGCCCTGCTGGCCGGGCTGGGGGTGCAAGTGGGGCAGGCGCTGTGGTTGGGCGACAGCCGCCTGACGATCGAGCGCCTGATCGTGCTCGAGCCCGACCGCGGCGGCGGCTTCATGAGCCTGCAGCCGCGGGTGCTGCTGCACCACAGCGATTTGGCCGCCACCGGGCTGCTGCAACCGGCCAGCCGGGTGAGCTACCGGCTGGTGCTGGCCGGGCCCGACGCAGCCGTGCAGCAATACAGCGCCTGGGCGCAGGCCGAGCTCGAGCGCAGCGGCGTGCGCGGGGCGCAGCTCGAATCGTTCGAGGCCGGGCGGCCCGAGCTGCAACAAACGCTGGAGCGCGCCGAGCAGTTCCTGGGGCTGGTGGCGCTGCTGGCGGCGCTGCTGTGTGCGGTGGCGGTGTCGATTGCGGCCCGGGTCTATGCCACGCGCCACCTCGACAGCTGCGCCATGCTGCGCGTGCTCGGTCTGTCGCAGGCCACCATGGCGCGCGCCTATGCGCTCTCGTTCGTGCTCGTCGGGTTGCTGGCGGGGCTGATCGGGGTGCTGCTGGGCTATCTGTTGCACCACGGTTTTGTAATCCTCCTGGCCGAGCTGCTGCGCGCCGAGCTGCCGCCACCCAGCGCTTGGCCGGCGTTGTTTGGCCTAGGGGTGGGCCTGACGCTGATGCTCGCCTTTGGGCTGCCGCCGGTGCTGCAGCTGGCGCAGGTGCCGCCGCTGCGCGTGATTCGGCGCGAAGTGGGCGGCATCAAACCGGCCTCGCTGGGTGTGTTGCTCTTGGGCGGGCTGGGCTTTGCCGCCTTGCTGCTGGCCGTGAGCCCAGACCTAAGGCTGGGCCTGATCGCGCTCGGTGGCGTGGCGCTGGCGGCGGCGCTGTTTGCTGCGGCCAGCTTCGGTGCGGTGCGCCTTCTGCGGCGCTGGGTCAACGAAGCCACGGCCCCGACTTGGCTGCGCCTGGCCACGCGCCAGATCGCGGCCCGGCCAGCGTATGCGGTGCTGCAAATCAGCGCCTTGGCCATCGGGCTGATGGCATTGCTGCTGCTGGTGCTGTTGCGCACCGACCTCATCAGCAGCTGGCAGCAAGCCACACCGCCCGATGCCCCGAACCGCTTTGCCATCAACATCCAGCCCGACCAAGCCGAGGCCTTTCAGGGCAGCTTGCGCGCGCAGGGCATCGAGCGTTTCGACTGGTACCCGATGTTTCGCGGCCGACTGGTGGCCATCAACGACCAGCCCATAGACCTAGCGGCGCTGCCCACCGACCGCGGCCGCCGCTTGGCCGAGCGCGAGTTCAACCTCTCGCACAGCGCGCAGCCGCCCAGCCACAACGCCATCGTCGCCGGGCGCTGGCAGCCCGAGGAGCCGGGCGCGATTAGCGTGGAAGATGGCCTAGCCGAAGATCTGGGGCTGCAACTGGGCGACCGGCTCACGTTCGAGATCGCTGGCGTGCCGGTGCAGGCGCGCATCAGCAGCTTGCGCGAAGTCGATTGGTCGTCGATGCGCGCCAACTTTTTTGTGCTGTTCCCGGTGTCCCAACTGCCCGAGGTGCCCGTGACCTACCTGAGCGCCTTTCGCGCCCCGGCTGCAGCCGGTTTCGATGCCGCGCTGGTGCGCGAATACCCGAACATCACGCTGATTGACCTGAGCGCCACGCTGGCGCAACTGCAGCAGGTGCTCGCGCAAGTCAGCCGCGCGGTGGAGTTTTTGTTTGCCTTTGCGCTCGCCGCCGGGCTGGTGGTGCTGTTTGCCGCCATCGGCGCCACGCGCGCCGAGCGCGAACGCGAGTACGCCATTTTGCGCGCCTTGGGCGCCCAAACCGCCCTGCTGCGGCGCGTGCAGCGCGCCGAATTGGCCGGCATCGGCCTGCTGGCCGGCCTGCTGGCGGCGCTGGCGGCGCTGGTCATCAACTGGGCGCTGGCGCGCTGGGTGTTTGGCTTTGACTGGACGCCGGCGCTGTGGGCCCCCGCAGCCGGCGCACTGGCCGGGGCCGCGCTGGCGCTGGCCGCCGGCTGGGCCGGGCTGCGCGCCGTGCTGCGCACACCGGTGGTGCAGACGCTGCGCGCGGCGGCGCAGTAGTGCTTGCGGGCGCGGCTGGTGTGGGAGAATGATGCGGATCGTCGGGCGGCGGAGTTGGGTCGGCGCAGACAGCGAAGCGCTGGAGCGCAAACAGCAGCCGAAGGCAGGGCTGGCCGAACACCGGCGCGACGCAGATGGCTGCGCAGCGGCTACCCGACGCTGACGCACGGCGGCATATCGTTGCTGCAGGTGCAGTCGCCGTTTGTTGAACCATCCAAGACAGGGGTGCAATGGCTTCCACCAACTTCAATACTGAAAATCGCACCTACAGGCAATTGCTGGGCAATGGACTGACCTATTGCATTCCGCGCTTCCAGCGTGATTATTCTTGGGCCGAGGAAGAATGGGAAGACCTTTGGGCCGATATTCAAAGCACCCTACCAGCCGATGGTGAGCTCGCTCATTACATGGGGTATCTGGTGCTGCAAACAGCAGACAATCGCGTGTATGAAGTCATCGATGGCCAGCAGCGCTTGACAACCATCAGCCTGATCGTTCTGGCGGCGATGCGCTTGCTCAGCAAACCGGCTGCAGAAGGCAGGGTGGCTGAAGAAAACCGCAGGCGCCTAGATCAACTGCGCGCCACCTATATAGGCTACCTCGACCCAGTGACGCTGACCACGCGCAATAAGCTATCGTTGAATCGCAACAACGACAGCTATTACCGCGACTATCTCGTGGCACTGGCTGACCATTTGCCCCAACGCGGCTTCCCTGCCTCTACGCATGCCATGCGCAAGGGTTTCGAATGGTTCGAGCGTCGTTTGCGTGAGCAAATCAAGGGGGCCGCTGATCCCGGCATGGCACTGGCGCAGTTTGTTGAAACCATCAGCGACAAGCTGTTCTTTACCGTCATCACGGTTGCCGATCAACTCAATGCCTACAAAGTATTTGAAACCCTCAATGCCCGAGGTGTGCGCCTATCGGCTACCGATCTGCTGAAAAATTACTTATTTTCTGTATTGGCGCGCGGTCAGGAGGCCTTGCGCGAAATGGACGAATTGGAGCGACGCTGGGAAGTGATCGTGGATCGCCTGGGGAGTGAAAGTTTTCCGGATTTCTTGCGGATGCACTGGAATAGTCGCCACAACTTCGCGCGGCAAACAGAGTTGTTCAAGGTAGTCCGCAACCGCATACAGGCCCGCGATGCGGTGTTTGCCCTCTTGCGCGAAATGGATGAAGATATTGACACCTATTTGGCACTCACTCAGCCTGAGGGTGCTCAATGGCCCCCGGCGTGGAAGCAAAGCGCGCAAGAGTTGCGGATGTTCTCGGTGCGACAACCCTATCCGATGCTGATGGCCGCCAAACGCAGTTTGGCCGATGCTGATTTTGGCAGTCTATTGCGCGCAACGGTCATCATCGCCTTCCGTTACAACGTGATTGGTGCACAGCATACCGGCGAGCAAGAAAGGGTGTATCACACGGCTGCCATGCAGTTGTCCAGCGACCAGGCCTACAACTTTGCTCAGGTATTGGCCACCTTGCGACAAGTTTATCCAAGTGACGAAGCATTCAAGGCGGATTTCGCTGAAAAGGTCATCAAAACAACCCAGAGCCGAAACGCAAAAATCGTGCGCTATATCCTGTGCAAGCTGGAAAAACAGGCTGGAGGCATCGACTTTGACGCCGATTCCTCCAGTTACACCATCGAACACGTGCTGCCGCAATCACCGGAGGCCGGTTGGGATGCATTCAACGATCGCGATCTGGAGACCTTTGTTTATCGGCTTGCAAACATGGCGATGCTGGAGTCTGGAAAAAATAAGGAACTCAGCAACAAGCCCTACGCCGAAAAACGCCCGGTGTTGCAGCAAAGCAGCCTGTATTTGACCAAAAAACTGGCAGAAGAAAACACCGACTGGCAGCCTGAGCGCTTGGCCGCTCGACAAAAACAACTCGCCCATCTTGCGTCCACCGTTTGGCGCATAGCCCAGCTTGCTTGAATTGACCAATGCCAAGCCAAGGCAGCGCTCAAGCCCTCACCACATCACCGGCCCGCCCTTGGCGAGTGCGCGCTGGTAGGCGGCGCGCGCGTGCACGCGCTCCAGCCAAGCGTGTAGGTGCGGCCATTTTTTGCTGGCGCTGTTGGGGCTGCCGGCCAAGCGGGTGAGCGCGGCTTCGATGGGGTAGCTCATCTGGAAGTCGGCCAGGCTCAGGTGCTCGCCGGCGAACCAGGGGCGCTGCGCCAGTTCTTGCTCGATGAAGGGCAGGGCGCGTTGCAGGTTGGGGTCGATGAGCTTGAACTGCACCTGCTGGCAGATGTAGTGCACGATCGGCTGCACCAGCGGGCGCACGAAAAACGGCATGGGCTGGCGCGGCAGCATCTGGAACACCAGCTTCATCAGCAGCCACGGCATCAGCGAGCCTTCGGCGTAGTGCAGCCAGAAGCGGCAGCGCCGGTGTTCGGGTGTGCCGGGGGCGGGCACGAGCTGCGAAAGATCGCCTTGGGCGCGGTCGGCAAAGGTCTCGGCCAAGTATTCCAGAATGGCGGCCGATTCGGCCACGACTTCGCTGCCGTGCACCAGCACCGGCGACTTGCCCAGCGGATGCACCGCTTTGAGCTCGGGCGGCGCCAGCCGGTTGCCGCGCTGGCGGGCGTAGGTTTTGAGCTCGTAGGGCAGCCCCATCTCTTCCAGCAGCCAGAGCACGCGCTGCGAGCGCGACTGCTCGAGGTGGTGCAGCACCAGCGTGTGGCTGTGGGGGTCGGCGGGCGTGGAGGTTGTGCTGGGCGTGTCCATGGTGCGATTCTGCAAGGTGGGGCAGGATATGGGGCGCGTCTGGGGTTCAACCCGTATTGCGCAGCCCGGCGGCGATGCCGTTGATGGTCAAGTGGATGCCGCGCTTGACCTTTTCCGCCGTGTTGCCGCTGCGGTGGCGCGCGATCAGCTCGACTTGCAGGTGGTGCAGCGGGTCGATGTAGGGGAAGCGCTGCTCGATCGAGCGCGCCAGCGCCGGGTTGTCGGCCAGGCGCTCGCTGTGGCCGGTGATGAGCGCGAGCGCCGCTTGGGTGCGCTGCCATTCGGCCTCGATGCGCTCGACGATGCGCTGGCGCAGCGCGGCCTCGGGCAGCAGCTCGGCGTAACGGCGCGCCAGGGCGAGGTCGGCCTTGGCCAGCACCATGTCGATGTTGGAGAGCAGGGTGCTGAAAAACGGCCAGCGCTGGTGCATCTGGCGCAGCAAACGCTCGGCCTGCGCTTGGCCCAGTTCGGCGCACAGCGCCTCGATGGCGCTGCCCAAGCCGTACCAGCCCGGCAGCATCAGGCGGCACTGGCCCCAGCTGAAGCTCCAGGGAATGGCGCGCAGGTCTTCGATGCGCTGGTTGGCTTTGCGCGAGGCCGGGCGCGAGCCGATGTGCAGTTCGGCGATTTCGCGGATCGGGGTGGCGTTGAAAAAATAATCGGCAAAACCCGGTGTCTCATAGACCAGTTCGCGGTAGGCCGCCATGCTGGCGTCAGACAGGCGCTGGGCGGCGCGCAAAAAGCGCTCGGGCACCGGCTGCTCGGCGGGCAGCAAGGTGGCTTCGAGGGTGGCGGCCACCAGCGTTTCGAGGTTGCGCCGGCCGATGTCGGGGTTGGCGTATTTGGAGCCGATCACCTCGCCTTGCTCGGTCAGGCGGATCTGGCCGCGCACGGTGCCCGGGGGTTGCGCCAGAATGGCTTGGTAGCTCGGGCCGCCGCCGCGCCCGACGGTGCCGCCGCGGCCATGGAACAGGCGCAGCCGGATCGGCGCACCAAACTCGGCCCCGAGCCGATCGAACAGCGCCGCCAGCGCCGTTTCGGCTTGGTACAGCTCCCAGTTGCTGCTGATGATGCCGCCGTCTTTGTTGCTGTCGGAGTAGCCCAGCATCACCTCTTGCTCGCCGTACTCGAGCGCGCTGGCGCGGCGCAGCATGGGCTCGATGCCGGGCAGGCGCAGATAGTCCTGCATGATCGCGCTGGCCTGGCGCAGGTCGGTGATGGTCTCAAACAGCGGCACCACGATCAGTTCGGCGCGCGCGTGGGCGTCGAGCGTGCCGTGCAGCAGCCCGACTTCTTTTTGCAGCAGCAGCACCTCGAGCAGGTCGCTCACGCTCTCGGTGTGGCTGATGATGGCATGGCGGATCGCGGCCGCGCCGTAGCGCTGGCGCGCTTGGCGCGCGGCCTCGAAGATCGCCAGCTCGCTCAGGGTGTGCGGCTGGTACGGCGCTTCGGGGATGCGCAGCGGCCGCACATCATTGAGTAGGCGCAGCAGCAGCGCCTGTTTGGCGGCTTCGGGCAGGGCGCTGTAATCGGCTTCGATGCGTGCCTGCGCCAGCAGATCGGCCAAGGCGGCCTCGTGCCGATCCGAGCTTTGGCGCAAGTCCAGCGTGGCCAGATGGAAACCAAACACCTCGACGGTGCGCAGCAGCGGCCGCAGGCGCGCCTCGGCCAGCGCAGCGCAACCCTGGGCGCTCAAAGCGGAGTCGATCAGGCGCAGATCGGCCAGAAAGGCCTCGGCGTTGGGGTACGGGTCTTGCGGGGCCACGGCGTGGCGCGTGGCGTGGCCGCCGGTGAGCGCGGTCAGGGTGGCGGCCAAGCGGGCGTAGATGCCGGTGAGGGCGCGCCGGTAGGGTTCGTCCTGGCGGTGCGCGTTGGTGTCGGGCGAGCGCTCGGCCAGCGCCTGCATGGCGGGGGGCACGGGCAGCAGCATGGCCGAGAGCGAGAGCTCGCTGCCGAGCAGGTGCACTTCGGTCAGGTGGTGGCGCAAAATCAGGTCGGCTTGGCGCTGCAGCGCCAGCTCGAGCGTGGCCGCGGTCACGTTGGGGTTGCCGTCGCGGTCGCCCCCGATCCACTGGCCTAGGCGCAAAAAAGGCGGCACGCGCTGGCCCTCGCCCGCGAGCGCCGCTTCCACGCTGCGGTAGAGCCGGGGCAGTTCGGGGATGAAGGTGCTTTGGTAGTAGCCCAGCGCGTTTTCAATCTCGTCGGCCACGCTCAGTTTGGTAAAGCGCAGCAAACGGGTGTGCCACAGTTGCAGGATGCGCGCGCGCATCTGCGCTTCGTTGTCGGCCAAGCTGCGCTCATGGGCAAGGGTGTCGCGCTGGGCCAGCAGGCGCGCGAGTTCGCGCTCGGCGTCCAGAATGCTCTTGCGCTGCACCTCGGTCGGGTGCGCGGTGAGCACCGGCGCCACATGGGCGGTCTGCAGCGCCTGTGCCAGCTGTGCCGCGCCCACGCCGGCTTGCTGCAAACGGCCCCAGGTGTGCGCCAAGCTGCCGCGCTGGATGCGCCCGGCCTGCTCGTGCACCGCGCGGCGGCGGATGTGGTGCCGGTCTTCGGCCAAGTTGGCCAAGTGGCTGAAGTAGGTGAAGGCGCGGATCACGCTCACCGCCTGGTCGTCGCTCAGGGCTTGCAGCAAGGCTTTGAGCTGGCGGTCGGCGGCTTGGTCGGCGTCGCGCCTGAAGGCCACAGACAGTTGGCGGATCTGCTCGATCAACTCGAAGGTCTGCGCGCCTTCCTGCTCGCGGATCACGTCGCCGAGCAGGCGGCCGAGCAAGCGGATGTCGTCGATCAGGGGTTGGTCTTTTTTGGCCATCGGATGCTGCGCTGCGCGTTGGATTAAGGCGGTGGGTGGGGGGTGGTGTCTGCGGCGTGCTCCATGGCTTTGGCCAGCGTTTTGCCCAGCTCCACGCCCCATTGATCATAGGGGTTGATGCCCCAGATGGCGGCTTGGCAAAACACCTTGTGCTCGTACAGCGCCACCAGCGCCCCCAGCGTGTGCGGCGTGAGCGCCGGCAGCCACAGGGTGTTGCTGGGCACGTTGCCGGCAAAGGTGCGGTGCGGCAGCAGGCGCTGCACCTCGGCGGCGCTGCAGCCCTCAAGCCGCATGTGGCTGGCGGTGGCAGCGGCGTCGCGCCCCAGGGCCAGCGCGTCGGCTTGGGCGCGCAGGCTCAGGTTCACCAGCCGGTGCTGGGTCTGGGCTTCGGGCAGGGGCGTGTCGTCGCTGTCGATGCCGATGAAGTCGAGCGTCACCCGGTGCCGGCCTTGGTGCAGCAGTTGGAAAAAGGCGTGCTGCCCCTCCACGCCCAGCCCGCCCCAGACGATGGGCCCAGTGTCGATTTGCACCGCAGAGCCGTCGATGTGGGTGCTCTTGCCGTTCGATTCCATATCCAGTTGGCGCAAAAAGTGCGCCAAGTGCTGCAGCCGGCTGGAGTAGGCGGCCAGACACAGCGTGGGGGTGTCGAGGAAGTTGCGGTTCCACAGCCCCAGCAAAGCCAGCAGCAGCGGCAGGTTGTGCCGCGCCGGGCTGTGCCAGAAGTGCTGGTCCATGGCGTGGCCGCCGGCCAAAAACTCGCCAAAAGCCGCGGCCCCCACCGCCGCCGCCACCGGCAGCCCAATGGCGGACCAGACCGAGTAGCGCCCGCCCACCCAGTCCCAGAAGGTGTAGGTGTGCTGCGGCAGGTAGCCTTGCGCGTGCGCGAGCTCGGGGACGGCGGTGACGGCGATCAGGTGCGCGCCTTGGGCCGGGCCGTCGATGCCGTGGCGGCTCAACCAGGCCCGCGCCGCCGCCGCCAGCAGCAGGGTTTCGGGGGTGGTGAAGCTCTTGCTTTGCACCACGAACAGGGTTTGGGCCGCATCCAGCGGGCGCAAGGTCTGGTACAGGCTCCAAGGGTCGGGGTTGGAGACGAAGTGCAGTTGCAGCTCGGGGCTGCTGTGCGCCGCCAGCGCGGTGCAGACCATGTGCGGCCCGAGGTCGGAGCCGCCGATGCCGAGGTTGACCACGTGGCGGATGGGGCGACCACCGTGGCCTAGCCATTGGCCTTGGTGCAGGGTTTGGGCGGCGTGCAAGAAGCGCTCGCGTTCGGCGGCGATCTGCGCCGTGAGCGCGTCGCCCCAAGGGTGTCCGGGCTGTGCCGGCGCGCGCAGGGCCGGGTGCAGCGCGGCGCGGCCTTCGGTGGCGTTGACCAGCGCCCCGCAGCGCTGGGCTTCGATCTGGGCTGGCAAGGCAGATTCATCGGCCAAATCGTACAGGGCGTCGAGAACGGCGTCGGTCAGGCGCTGGCGCCGGGCGTCGAGCCGCAGGCCGCAGGCTTGCAGCTGCAGGTTGGCGCGGCGCGCATCCGGCTGCTGCAGCAGCGTGCGCAGATCCGGCAGAGGTTGTTGCGCCAGCGCTTGCAGGCGTTGCCAACTGCGGCGCTCTTGGGGGGGCAGAAAGGAATCGGGCATGGTTGCTTAAGGTGCAGTGGCTTCAGCGCGCCGCCGCAATCAGTTGCTCGAGCCGCACCGAATCGGCGCAAAAGGCGCGGATGCCTTCGGCCAGTTTTTCGCTCGCCATGGCGTCTTCGTTGAGCGCCAAGCGAAAGCTGGCTTGGTCGTGCTGCACCGGTTGCAGATCGAGCTCGCGCGCGGCGTCGGCGTCGAGGGCGCGCGGCAGCGCGTCGGTGCTGGCGGCGAGTTGCGCCAGCAGCTCGGGGCTGATGGTGAGCAGGTCGCAGCCGGCCAGCGCCACGATCTGGCCGCAGTTGCGAAAGCTCGCGCCCATGATCTCGGTGCCAATGCCAAAGCGCTTGTAGTACTCGAAAATGCGCCGCACCGACTGCACGCCGGGGTCGTGCTCGCCGGCGCGGGCGGCTTCGTCCCACTGGCTGCCGGCTTGTTTTTTGTGCCAGTCGTAAATCCGGCCCACGAAGGGCGAAATGAGCTGCACCCGGGCCTGCGCGCAGGCCAGCGCCTGGCAAAACGCAAAGAGCAGTGTCAGGTTGGTGCGGATGCCGCGGCGCTCGAGCTGCGCTGCGGCCTCGATGCCCTCCCAGGTGGCGGCGATCTTGATCAGCACCCGGTCGCTGGGCACGCCTTCGGCTTGGTAGAGCGCCATCAGGCGCTCGGCGCGCGCGATGGTGGCGGCGGTGTCGAAGCTCAGGCGCGCATCGACTTCGGTCGATACCCGGCCGGGGACGATGGCCAGAATCTCGCAGCCGAAACGCACCAGCAGCCGATCGACGATCTCGTCGCTGGGCCGGCCGCCAAAGCGCGCCACGGTCTGCGTCAGCAGCGGGGCGTAGTCGGGTTTTTGCACCGATTTGAGGATCAGCGAGGGGTTGGTGGTCGCGTCTTGCGGCTGGAACTGCGCCAGTTGCAAAAAATCGCCGGTGTCGGCAACCACGGTGCTGTGCTGTTTGAGGGCTTCGAGCTGGTTCATGGTGGGGTGCGTTTAGTTCAGGGGCACGCTCAGGCGCTGGATGAGCTCTTTGGTTTCGGGGCGCACGCCGCGCCACCAGGCAAAGGCTTCGGCGGCCTGCTCGACCAGCATGCCCACGCCGTCGGCGAGCTGGCGCACGCCGGCTTGCTGGGCTTGGCGCAAAAAGGGCGTCAGGCCCTGGCCATAGACCATGTCGTAGGCCAAGCCCTCGGGCTTGAAGGCGTGGGCAGGCAGCGGCAGCGCCTCAGCGCTCAGGCTGGCCGAGGTGGCGTTGAGCACCAGGTCGAAACTCTGGGGTTGCGCCAGCGCCGCAAAACCTCCGCCGTGCAGCACCGCGGCATCGGCCCCCAGAGCGACGAACTCGCGCACCAGCGCCTCGGCCTTGGCGGCGTTGCGGTTGAGCACCCACAGCTGCGCCGGCTGGGCGCGCAGCAGCGGCAAAATGGCCCCGCGGCTGGCCCCGCCGGCCCCGAGCAGCAACATCGTGCGCCCGGCCAGCGGCTGGCCCAGGTTGTGGCTCAGGTCGCGCACCAAGCCGCTGCCGTCGAAGTTTTCGGCCAGGCAGCGCGTGCCCTCAAACTTGAGCGCATTGGCGGCGCCGGCGCAGCGCGCGCTCTCGGCCAGGTCGGTGGCGTAGGCGCAGGCGTCGAGCTTGAAGGGCAGCGTCACGTTGACGCCGCGGCCGCCGCTGGCGCGAAAGCGCTCCACGGTGGCGGCAAACTGGCCCGCCCCCAAGGGGGCTTCGATGGCTTCGTAGCTTAAAGTTTGGCCCGTGGCAGCGGCAAAAGCGCGGTGGATGGTGGGCGATTTGCTGTGGCCTATGGGGTGGCCGATGACGGCGTAGCGGTCCATGCGCAGGCAGATAGTGGAGTGGCGATCAAAATGGCGATCGGGGCAGGTGCCGCATTGTCGCCGATGCGCTGGGCCTGTTTGGTGCAGCGCACCAGCGCGGCGGCTGAATTGCGCTACATTGGCAATGTTACGTTCCCGGTCAAACCGATGCAGTCTGCAACCAGTTCCCACACCAGCCCCAGCCGCGTCCCCAGCTCCGAGCCGCTGCGGCAGGCCACAGCCGCAAGCCAAGCACGCCCCAGCCCGGCGCTGTTCATTTCGCACGGCTCGCCCATGCTGGCGCTGGAGCCCGGCCAGACCGGCCCGGCGCTGGCGGCTTGGGCGCAAGCCGAGTGCGCGCGCCAGCGGCCCAACGCGGTGCTGGTGCTGTCGCCGCACTGGATGGCCGATTGCGCCGCTGTAATGACGCACCCCCAGCCCGCCACCTGGCACGATTTTGGCGGCTTCCCCGAGCCGCTGTACCGCTTGCAGTATCCGGCCCCAGGCGCACCGGCGCTGGCGCAGCAGGTGCTGCAGCTGCTGCAAGCAGCGGGCATCGCCACCCGGCCCGACGCGCAGCGCCCCTTCGACCACGGCGCTTGGGTGCCGCTGCGCTACCTGCTGCCCAAGGCCGAGGTGCCGGTGCTGCAAGTGGCCTTGCCCCACGGCTACGGGCCGGCCGAGGTCTATGCCATGGGGCAGGCGCTGGCCCCTTTGCGCCAGCAGGGCGTGTGGCTCGTGGGCTCGGGCAGCATGACGCACAATTTGCACGAGTTTTTTTCCAGCCGCCCGGCGCAGGATGCCGAACCTGCCGACTACGTGAGCGCTTTTGCGCGCTGGGTCGAGCAGCGGCTGCTGGCGCACGAGCGCGAGGCGCTGCTGAACTACCGCGAGTTGGCACCGCAAGCCGCGCGCGCCCACCCCACCGACGAGCATTTTTTGCCGCTGTTTTTTGCCCTCGGGGCCGCAGCTTGGGGCCAGAGCGCAGCCCCGCAGGCCGAGCCGGTGCCGCCGCACTACCTGACGCGCGAGGTCATGCACCGCTATCTGGCCATGGATGCGCTGGTGTTGCAATGAAGCCGCGCATCATCGCCGTCATCGGCACCGGCGGCACCATCGCCGGCCGCGCGCAAAATCCGGGCGATGCGCTGAACTACCGCGCCGCGGTGCGGCCGGTGCAGGATTTGTTGGCTGGGCTGGCGCTGGCGCCGGGTTTGGCCATCGAGGCGCAGCAATTGGCGCAGATCGACAGCAAAGACGTGTCCGAAGCCCATTGGCGCGCCCTGTTGCGGGCGGTGCAGCACCAGCTCGAACGGCCCGAGGTGCAGGCGGTGCTGGTCACGCACGGCACCGACACGCTCGAAGAAAGCGCTTTTTTGCTGCAAGCGGTGCTGCAGCCGACCAAGCCGGTGCTGCTGGTGGGGGCCATGCGCCCGAGCACGGCCTTGCTGAGCGACGGCGCGCAAAACCTAGCCGACGCCCTGCAGCTGGCCGCCACGCCCGGCGCGCGCGGGGTGCTGGTGCCGTGCGCGGGCCGGATTTATGCTGGGCACGAGGTGCGCAAGCTCCATCCGCATCGGCTCGAGGCCTTCGGCGCCGGCGACGCCGGTGCGCTCGCCGCGCTGGCGGGTGGGCGTTTGCAGCGCTGGCGGCCGTGGCCGGGTGAGGGCCCACCCCAATCCCCACGCCTGCTGCCGCGCCTGCTGGCCGCAGCGCCTTGGCCGCGGGTGGAGTGGCTCAGCAGCCACGGCGCACAGAGCGGGGCGCTGGTGCGTGCGTTGCTGCTGCAGCGCGCTCAGGCCGATGGCAGCGAGGCACCACTGCGCGGCTTGGTGGTGGCTGGCACGGGCAACGCCACGCTGCACGAGGCGCTGGCGCAGGCGCTGCAGCAGGCCGAGCAGGCTGGGGTGGTGGTCTGGCGCTGTTCGCGCATCGGCGCGTGCGTACCCGCTGGGCCAGATGCCGCGCGCTGGGTGCTGGGGGCGTTGCTGGGTGGGGCAGGTGAAGCGCTGGACACCGGTGCTGATGATGCGGCCGATGCGACAGCAACCGCTCCAACCTCCGAAGGAACTTCCGTGGCCGCCACAGCCAAGGTTGCCACAGGCGGCTTTGCCGCCACCGCGCTGCCAGCGCCGCAGGCGCGGCTGGCGCTGCAGCTGCATTTGCTGGCGGCAGGCTAGGCCGGCAGCCCAGCCCGTCACTTTAGCTCTGCAAAGCGGCGAAGGCGCGGGCGGTGATGGCTTCGACCGTGCCGCTGCCGCTGATCGAGCGGTATTTGGGCGCCACGGCGGGTTCTGCGGCGGCCCAAGCCGAGTAGTAATCGACCAGCGGGCGCGTTTGGGCGCTATAGACCTCGAGCCGCTTGCGCACCGTGTCTTCTTGGTCGTCGGCGCGCTGCACCAGCGGCTCGCCCGTGAGGTCGTCGATCCCGGCGACTTTGGGCGGGTTGAACTTGAGGTGGTAGGTGCGCCCCGAGGCCGGGTGCGAGCGCCGCCCGCTCATGCGCTCGATGATGGCCTCGAAGGGCACGTCGATTTCGAGCACGTAGTCGAGCCGCACGCCGGCGGCCTTGAGGGCGTCGGCCTGCGGCAGGGTGCGCGGAAAGCCGTCAAACAAAAAACCCTGGGCGCAGTCGGGCTGGCTGATGCGGTCTTTGACCAAGCCGATGATCAGGTCGTCCGAAACCAAGCCGCCCGATTCCATCACCGCTTTGGCTTGCAGCCCCAAGGGGGTGCCGGCCTTGACGGCGGCGCGCAGCATGTCGCCGGTGGAGATCTGGGGAATGCCAAACTTTTGGCAAATGAAGGTTGCCTGGGTGCCTTTGCCGGCACCGGGGGCACCCAACAGGATCAGTCTCATGGGTTTCCTTTTTTGGGAGTCGTGATTGCGCATCGGCACGGCGCTGCCGTGCCTGCCCGCTGCCGCTTGGGCTGCAAGGGTTTCAACCTTGCGAGGATAGCACGGCACAACTTGAGGCTGGCTTACAGGCGGCCAGCGGTTGCGTTCCACAACGCGCGCACCCGCTGCAGGTCGGCCTCGGTGTCCACACCCGGCCCAGGTGCTTGTTCGGTGACGTGCACCGCGATGCGCTCGCCGTGCCAGAGCACGCGCAGCTGCTCCAGCGCCTCGCACTGCTCCAGCGGCGCGGCCTGCAGCTGCGGGAAGCGGCGCAAAAACCCGGCCCGGTAGCCGTACAGGCCGATGTGGCGCAGCGGTGCAGGCTGCGGCACTAGGGGGGTGCCCGCTGCGGCGGGCTGCCCGGGCAGGGGCGTGGCGGCAAGAAGGTCAGCGGGTGGTTCGGCAGACAGATCGACAGTCAGGCCGGCAGGACGGTCGCGCCAGTGGGGGATCGGGGCGCGGCTAAAGTACAGCGCCCGCCCTTGGGCGTCGAGCACCACTTTGACCACGTTCGGGTTTAGGAATTCGGCGGCGCTGTGCAAGGGGTGCGCGGCGGTGCTCATGGCGCAGTCGGGGCGCAGTTGCAGCTGCTGCGCCACCGCCGCCAGCAGAGCGGGGGCCATGAGCGGTTCGTCGCCTTGCAGGTTGATGACCAAGGCCTCGTCGGGCCAGCCCAGCAGGGTGCAGGCTTCGGCCAGCCGGTCGCTGCCGCTGGCGTGGTCGGGGCGCGTCAGGATCGCCTCGATGCCGTGCTGCCGGCAGGCTTGCACGATGCAGGGGTCGTCAGCCGCCACCGTGACCGACAGCGCTTGGCTGGCCAGCGCCCGCTGCGCCACGCGCACCACCATCGGCGCGCCGCCGATGTCGGCCAAGGGTTTGCGCGGCAGCCGGGTCGAGCCGAGCCGGGCCGGAATCAGGACGTGAAAGGGGGCGGCGGCGTGCAAGTGGCTGTGTGAGGGGATGCGTTAGGGGCGCATCAAAGCGCGGCTCTGGGCGGGTCGGGCCGCGCGGCTTCTTCGGCGCTGATCGGGCGCGCCTCGTTTTCCAGCATGATCGGGATGCCGTCGCGGATCGGGTAGGCCAGCCGGGCGCTGCGCGAAATCAGCTCTTGCTGTTCGGGCTTGTAAACCAGCGGCCCCTTGGTGACGGGGCAGACCAAGAGTGAGAGCAGTTTGGCGTCCATGGCCGGGATGATACCCGCTTGCTGCGCGCCATGGCGCAGGCGTTATGGGTGGCGGCAGCAGCGAAAGTCGGCGCTGGCTCGCAGCTGCTGGGCCCAATCGCCTGCCAGCCTTTTAGGGCGAGGGCGCAGCAACCCGGCCTAGGGCCTGATCGATCGCCGCGTAAAAACCGCTCTCTGGCTCTTGCTCCAGCGCCACGGCCCAGACGCGGTGCGCCGGCGCGCCGGGCTGGCGCAGGGCGGCAAAGAGCTTGACCGCGTCTTTTTCGGTGCACAGCCAATCGAGGTCGCTGGGGTAGGGCGCAAGCGCCTGCAGCAAGGTGGCGCCGTCGGCGTGGTCGGGCAGGGCCAAGGTGTGTTGCAGCACCAGATCGCGCTGGCGCAGCAGGGCAAAGAAGGCCTCGGGCTGAGCGATGCCGGCCAGCGCGGCGCAGCGCAAGGTCGCTGGCACCGGGGCCGGGGCCGGGGCCGCCCCCACCTCGCCTTGCTCGCCGTGGCCGTGCGCGGGCGACTGCACCCAGCGCTGCAGCGCCAGCCGCCGCCCGTGGGCGTCGTAAGCCTGTTCGGCCAGCCGGCGCGTGGCGGCAAAAGCCGGGGCGCCCGCAGCCAGCGCCGGGTCGGGGCGGGCGCCGGCAGGTAGCCCGGTTTGCAGCATCAGCAGCGGCCCACCGCCCCAGACCGGCGCCGGCCAAGGCTGGCGCAGCATCCCGGCCGGCAGCAGCCAGCCGTTGCCGCAGCCGCGGGCGTCGAACACCAGCACGGTGAGGTCGCGCGCCAGCGCCCAGTGCTGCATGCCGTCGTCGCACAGCAGCAGGTTGACGCCGGGGTGCGCCGCCAGCAGCGCCCGCCCGGCGGCGGCGCGGTCGCGACCCACGTACACCGGCACGCCCGTGGCCAGTGCAATGAGCAGCGGCTCGTCGCCCGTTTGGTCGGCGCGGCTGTCGGCGTGCACCGGCAAGCACCCCGTGCTGCGCCGGCCGTGGCCGCGCGAGAGCACGCCCGGGCGCCAGCCTTGGGCCTGCAGGTGTTGCACCAAGCCGATCAGGGTGGGGGTTTTGCCACTGCCACCCACCACCACATTGCCCACCACCAGCACCGGCACCGGCAGCCGGCTGGAGCGCTTGAGGCCGCTGCGGTAGAGCGCGCTGCGCAGCGCCCAAGCGGCGCGGTAAAGCAGCGAGAGCGGCCACAGCAGGCAGGCCAACGCGCCGCGCGCCAGCCAGGCGCGCTGCAGCGCGTGCACCCAAGTGGCGCGGACGGGGGGTGACGAAGGGCGGTGGCGTTCAGCGCTCACGCGGCTGCTGGGTGGCAAAGGTGATGCGCTGCAAACCGGCGTTGCGCGCCGCCTCCATCGCGTTGATGACCGATTGGTGCGTGGCTGCCGCATCGGCGTTGATCACCAGCGTGGGCTCGGTTTGGCCAAGGGCTGCTTGTTGCAGCGCCGCTGTGAGTGCCTGCACGCTGGGCGCCGCGAGCACTTGCCCGGCCACGGCATAGCGGCCGTCGGCCCCGATGGCGACCACGATCTCGTGCGCTTGCGTTTGCGCCGCCTCGGCGTCGGCTTCGGGCAGGCGCACCTGCAGCTGGGTGTAACGGCTGAAGGTGGCGGTGAGCATGAGGAAAATCAGCACCACCAACAATATATCGATGAACGGGATCAGGTTGATTTCGGGTTCTTCCCGATCGCGGCGGCTAAAGCGGATGGCCATGCTCAGCTCCTAGGGCCGTGTCAGGGGCGGCGCAGCGTCAGCAGGTGCTGGGCAAAGCGTTCGGCGGCCACCTCCATCTGCAGCAGCCACGCTTCGTTGCGGGCACGAAAGTAGCGCCAAAACATCAGCGCCGGAATGGCAATGATCAGGCCAAAGGCGGTGTTGTAGAGCGCGATCGAGATGCCGTGTGCGAGCTGCTCCGGGTTGCCACCGCCCGGTGTGAGGCCGCCCGGCCCGGCTTGGGAGGCAAAAATCTCGATCATGCCCACCACCGTGCCCAGCAGGCCGATGAGCGGCGCGACCGATGCAATGGTGGCCAGCGCCCCGAGGTGTTTTTCCAGCTTGGCGGCGGCAAAGCGCCCGGCGG
>Ga0208733_100169_pt1 | contig 33955 bp, 37 predicted proteins | sample SubbioR11Jul_8B1_FD_184816 | JGI IMG/M metagenome (GOLD analysis project Ga0208733, IMG submission 184816) | Serpentinite rock and fluid subsurface biosphere microbial communities from McLaughlin Reserve, California, USA - CR11Jul_8B1 (SPAdes) | ecosystem: Environmental > Terrestrial > Deep... | reverse complement strand
AATCTTATTGGACAAGAAATTATTTAAGGCCGTTGTGAAGAAGGGAATGGATTCGCAATATGACAGCTATTCAGGCTTTCATGACGATGGCGGGAAAAAAACAGAGATGGACAAAATTTTGAAGAAAGATAAGATCAAAAAGGTCGTTGTCTACGGCATTGCTACTGATTACTGCGTCAGAGCAACCGCCCTCGATGCAGTTGCCGCGGGTTATAAGGTCATCATGGTTAAAAATTTAAGCCGTGGGGTTGCTCCGGACACCTCTCAGAAAGCGATCGATGAGATGAAGGCGAAAGGTATTGTTGTTCTCGATGATCTGGATTTGGAAAAAATCAAAGCCAATTGATCGGTGGAGAGAAGATTAGGGTCTGCGCATGAATAATATGAACAACCAACCCGTTCACCCTGAGCCTGTCGAAGGGTGCCGTTCATCCTTCGAGAGCCTCAGGACGAACGGCGCGTCAAAGAACTCACCACGAACGGTCATTGGCAAATGCACTTGTTCAAGTTATTTGTACGCAGCCACTCAGTAGTAGCGTTTCTCTTCGATGTGGTTCTCGGCTAGGTCGATGCCCCATTCGGTGAGGATCTTTGAAACAGCCCTTTCGCCGCTCTCAACGCAGTTTGGAAGCCCCACCCCCCTGTAACATCCGCCCGCAAGGGCGAGGCCCGAAATCATGGCGCTCCGCTCCTCGATCAGTTCAACGCGACTGAGGTGCCCCATGGTGTATTGTGGCATACCGAGGCGCCACCGGAAAACTCGTGTGAAGAGCGGTTTCGCATTCCGGTTGAGGCCCAGGATATCACGGAACTCGCTGTGGACTATCTGCACAAGCTCCTCATCCGATCGTTCCATAACCTCCTGATTGTGCGGACCGCCGACAAAACCGCGCAGCAGAACCTTCCCCTCTGGCGCGCGGCCCGGCCACTTGGTGGATGAGTAAGTGGCCGCCATGAGCGCGCGACCCTCTGCAAGGGGACACAGTACCCCGAACGCATTCAGATCGAAGCCGACCTCGTTCTCGTTAAAGGCGATCGAGATAGTCGCAGAGGAAGAGCATGGTATGTTGACAAGCGCATCCGCAATGGCCTGGTCGTGCGGCCGGACAATCGGTTCGGCGGCCCATGATTCGGTGGCAATGATGACCGCGTCCCCGTCGATGGCGGACCCATCAGAGAGCAAACTACGCCATCCGCCGGCGGAGGTATGCTGGAGCGAACTGACGGCCACGCCCGTGCGCATTCTCTCGCGGCCTGCGGCGTCAGCCATCCGGTCCGTCAGGTGCTGCATCCCATTGACAAACGAGGTGAAGAAGGTGCGAGGTTTCTCGCCCGGCTTCGTCGGATATTTGCGCCGCATCTCCTCCACCATGCGACGGGCAGCGATGAAACCCTTCATGAGCGACCCATACTTCTGCTCCATCTCAAGGAGGCGGGGGAAGGTCGCGGCCAGTGACATCTTTGCAGGATCGGACGCATGAATTCCGCCCACGAGCGGTTCGGCAAGGCGATCAAGGCACTCACGCCCCATCCGGCGGACGACAAAGCTCTCGAGCGTCTCCTCGTTCAACTCGCCTGGGGCAACTTTCTTTGGCGGAATGAAGAACTCCATGCCCATCCGGATCTTGCCGGGCCATGAGAACAACCCTGTTGTGGCGAACGGTATGAACTTTGTGGGCGCAAACATCATGACGCCATCGGGCATCTGGTGAAGTTTACCACGGGACAGAATCCATGTCTTCCTCCTTGAATCATCTGTGGGTAACTCGTCGTCGAAAATCCCTGTGAGTTTAGCGATGCGGTGACAGGCAGGCTTTTCAGTCAGGAAACAGTCCGGCCCGCCGTCCACGATGAATTTGCCCTCGCCCGAGGGATCCGGCACGATCTCCGTCAGGATCTTGCCGCCGAGGCGCAGGTCCTTCTCAACAAGAATAAACTCGACTTTTTGGCCGACGGATGCGGCTCTGGTCACCTTATACGCCGCGCCAAGCCCGGCAATGCCGCCGCCGATGATGATGATTCGTTTCATAGAGATCCTAAACCCAAAAATAACTTGAACATTGGCTATCAGGTTATCAGAAAATCAGGAGGCAGGACAACAGGATATCGGGATATCAGTGAGACAAAAAATAATTCTTTAACCTGATGCCCTGATCTTCTGATATCTTCATCCTGGTAACCTGGTATCCTGATGTCCTTTACCTTTAACCCATAACCATATGTTCTTCCACAATGGTTGCCAGAGCCTCGATAAATCTCTCGGAACAGTTGAGCGAGGGAGAACGCTTCAATATCATTCCCAACGATTCAGCCTTTTCCTTATAAAGGATATCGATATCGTAGAGGACCTCAATATGATCCGATACAAAACCAATGGGTACGATGAGAACCTCTCGAATCCCTATCTTGTTAATCTCCACCAGAATGCTTTCAACATCCGGAGCGATCCACCTCCCTGTCCCCCCGCCTTTGCTCTGGAAAGCCAAATGCCAGGGAAAAGGCCCGACCCTTTTCAGAACCTCATCTACACTCTCCTTCATATCTTGAACATAGGGATCGGTTCCAATGACTGACTCCGGAAGGCTATGGGCAGTAAAAATAAGGTGGACCCTCCTTCTTTCTTCCGGAGTAAATTGTTTCAACCCCTCTTCCACCCTTTCTGTAACGGCTTGTAAAAAGAGCGGATGGGCGCACCATCCCTCGATAAAAGTGATTGTTAATTTTTCTCCTGAGGTTTTATTGGCTCGATTCAACTCCTCCTTATAAGCGACTGTGCTGAATCGAGACCGGAAAGGGGCCATTGGAATAGCAACAACCTCTTTGATTCCATCTCGAAGGATCTCCTTCAATGTCTCCTCAATCAACGGCTGGCTGTATCGCATTCCCACATAGAATTTGAACAAATAACCCCTGGAATTCAGTTTTTCTTCCAGGGCCCTGGCCTGCCTCTCCGTGACAGCGGGAAGAGGGGAACAACCTCCAATTAAGCGATAGCGTTGCTTAACCCTTTCAAGCAGTTCAGGAGAAGGTTTCCGCCCGAAGAGACAGGTCAGCAGAAATTCAACCTCCTCTAATGAACGGGGTCCACCAAAAGCTAAAAGAAGAAGGGCTTTCATTAAAATCTCTGCTCTTGATGAAGCATTATTGCCTTACGATACATCGTCTTCAATTAAGCCTGAATAATAACCAATCACCAATTCACAATAATCAAATAATACCCAAATTCCAATAATCTAAATATCGTTTGGTTATTGGTTATTCGAATTTATTTGTTGTTTGGAATTTGGGTATTGGAATTTCTCTTCCTTGAACTATACTCATGGACCATATCGACCAGGGCAGCCACATGTTCAACGGGAGTATTGGGAAGGATGCCGTGGCCCAGGTTGAAGATATGGCCGGGCCGGCCTTTCGCTTGATCAAGAATCCGTTTTACTTCCTTCTTAATCAAATCGACAGGGCCAAACAAAACAACCGGGTCGAGATTCCCCTGGATACCGACATCATAACCTATTCGCGTCCAGGCCTCGCCCAGATCAACTCTCCAATCCACCCCGATCACGTCGCCTCCTGCCTGTTTCATCCGCTCCAAAAGGGTGGAAGAGGATGTGGCGAAATGAATGAGCGGAACACTTTTGTTTACTCCATCCATCACCCTTTTAGAGTAAGGGAGAACATACTCTTCGTAATCACCCGGGGTTAAGCATCCCACCCAGGAGTCAAAAATCTGGAGGGCTTGCGCGCCTGCCCGGACCTGGGCGTTGAGATATCGAATCAGCGCTTCTGAAATCTTCTCCATCAGAAGATCCCAGGCCGGGCGATTCTGATACATCAACCCTTTTGTGAGGGTGTAGTCCCTGGAATGGCCTCCCTCGATCATATAACTCGCAAGGGTGAAAGGAGCTCCTGAAAATCCGATGAGAGGGATTTTCCCCTCCAGATCTCTCCGGACAATGCGAATCGCCTGCATGAGAAAAGGAATCTCCTCTTCAGGTTCGATGATCTTCAACCGCTCCACATCCTTCATCTCCCGAAGGGGACGATGAAAGACAGGGCCTTCTCCTTTTGCAAATTCAAATTCCACTCCCATCGGTTCCAGAGGAATAAGGATATCCGAAAAGATGATGGCCGCATCGAGCTTAAACTTGTCAATAGGTTGAAGCGTGACCTGTGCTGCCATTTCAGGATTCTTACACATTTCTAAGAAGGAATATTTCTTCCGGAGGGCCCGATACTCCTTCATATACCGGCCTGCCTGACGCATCAGCCAGATGGGGGTATAAGGAGTGGGCTGTTTACGACAAGCCAAAAGGAATGGGTATTGATTCTCAGGTTTTTCCATATTCGGTTTTCTCCAATCAATCACCAATAACCAATGATCAAATAATAACCAATATCCAATTTTCAATATTGAAACTTCGTTTGATTATTGGGTATTGGAATTTATTTGGAGCTTGGAATTTGGTTATTGGAATTTCAGCTATTCCAATCTCTTAACAGTTGGACCAATAACCTCACCCCTACCCCTGTTCCTCCCTTGGGTATGTAAGGTCTTTCTTTTTCAATAAAGGCAGGGCCGGCAATATCCAGGTGAACCCAGGGCGTCTTCTCCACAAATTTGCTTAGAAAGATTCCTCCGATAATAGCGCCTGCGGCCCTCGTCCCGACATTTCTAAAATCAGCCACATCGCTCTTGATATATTCGAAATACTCATCCCAGAGAGGAAATCTCCATGCCTTTTCCCCTGATTTCGCTGCGGCATCTTCAATCCGTTTCAAAAGAGCCTCGTCATTTCCAAAGAGGCCCATCACATAATCTCCCAGGGCGACCACACAGGCTCCGGTCAGGGTGGCAAGATCGATGATTGCTTTTGGTTTGTAACGAAGGCTGTACGTCAGGGCGTCGGATAGGATCAGCCTTCCCTCTGCATCCGTGCTGATGACCTCAACGGTCTGACCTGAAAGGGTCTTTAACACATCACCCGGCTTATAGGCCTTTCCGCTCGGAAGGTTTTCCGTAGCGGGAATGATTCCCACCAGGTGAAGGGGAAGTTGAAGTTTTGAAGCTGCCTCCATTGCCCCCAAAACAGCAGCCGCGCCCGACATATCGGCCTTCATCTGCTCCATCCGCTCCGCGGGTTTGATCGAGATGCCGCCGCTGTCAAAGGTAATCCCCTTCCCTGCCAGGACAATCGTATCCAGACCTTTTCCCTTGTTATATTCGAGTATGATGAACTTTGCCGGCTCCTGACTCCCCTTGGCCACTGCAACAAACGCCCCCATTCCCATGGCCTCGGCCTCGCTCAAATCAAGAACTTCAATCCCTAAGCCCTCATTTCTTGCAATCTCCTGGGCTTTCTCGGCGAGAGCGTTCGGGGTTGCCTGATTGCTCGGGGCATTAGCCAGATCTCTTGCCAGACAGACCGCATTTGAAATGATTCGCCCTCTCTCCAGTCCCTGGCCGATTCGGCTGGTCTCCTGCTCGGTCTCACCGAGAAGCGCCGCCTCCTCAATCTTCCTGATTTTGTCTCTCTCCAGGGTCTTAAATTCATTGAACTGGTAAGTTCCAAGAAGAAGTCCTGTGACAAAAGATTCAGTGATCTCCTCCTCGGATAGACCTTTGAATCGTTTTATCTGAAAGACGAACTGTTTGACCCCCGAATCCCTTATAAATTGCCCGGCTTTCGAAACCGCCCCTCTCCATTTCTCCAGGTCGAACTCCTCTTTTTTGCCAAGACCTGTCAGCAATACCCTTCTCGCGGGAAGCGCCCCCTGGGTATGAAAGAGCCGGCATTGGAATAACTCCCCCTTGAAATCACCCTGGCTGATAAGTGTGGAGAGGTACCCCTTCCATTCCAGATCAACGCTTTTGATTGGCCCCTCCAGGGGCTCCGGCGATTCAAAAGAAAAGAGAAGGAGAAGTTCGCAGGGAAACTTTTCGGATCTGCCTTTTTCGACTTTTATCTCCATATCATCCCCTTTAGTTCTTGTCATATATTTTTAAAAGTTCATGGAAGAATGGAATGATGGAACAGTGGAATATTGGGTTAAGAAAAAACTATTTTCGCTTTTAAACATTATTCCAACATTCCATTATTCCAGAATTACCCTTAATCAATGGTTAATCTCTCTCTTTCAATTTCGATAGGGCAATCGAACGGTTTTTCTCGACAGTGGAAAATTCCCTTACCTTTTTTGCCAAAGAGGGAGGCCATCCTCCCCGTTCGAGAATCCTTGCCAGCATCCAGGGGTTCAGATCAGAAACTTCCATCCACTTTCCGGCATTTTTGATGAACTCATCCAACGCCCTCCGATTCGGATCCCCCTTCAAAGGATACTTTTCTTTCGTCTCCGTCTTAATCTTGGCAACATGATCAATCCCGTAGATGGCCTCCAACTCTTCCTTCTGGGCATATGCGAAGAGACCTTCCTCCACCCTGGCCAGCTCCGCATCAATCTCTCCAATTAAAATCCCCTTCTTTTCTTTCAACTCCACATATCGGTTGACCAGGTTCACTCCCTCTTCCTGAAGATATTCATTCGGAGGAAGGCTCTCCGCCGCAATCCGATGTCTTCGTTTCGGACAAAGACTCTGATAATCACACCAGTCACAGAGGGGGCTCTCCCTGGGAGAAAAATCCCTGTCCGACTCGATCTTCTTGATAAGTTCCATGGTCTCCTGCCGGAGTTCTTGCAGTTCCTCAGGAGTTCTCAGAGATTGGACCTCCTCATCGAAAACAAGATAGTGCCAGATCAATTTGATTTCCTTGATATCTTTCCATTTCCCCTCTACCCCCATTTGGTAGAAAGCCAGCTGCCGGTCTGATTGGACATTCGCCTGGGTCGGGAGTCTATTCGAGGTTTTATAATCATGGATCTCGAGGATGGAGTGATCCAGAAGCGAAAGACGATCAACCACTCCCCTGATCCAGTACCCCGTTTCCTCTTCAAGGGGAAAATAGATGGTCTCTTCAAGGCCCAATGTCCTTCCCTGGTCAAAGGGATAATAACGTTTGTAATAGTCCGTGATGCATTTCTCTCCCAGACGGCGATAGTCCCCGGCGCTGTATTCCTTTCGGATAATCTGAACCGTCTCGCTCCAATTCTTCTCCCAGCATTGATGATAAAAGGCAAGAAGTTCCTCCAGGGTATTCAGTTTGGTCATCTTCAAGTCCCGGTAGAGTTTCTCCAGGACATCGTGAACCCTCGAACCCATGAAAGCCTCAATTCCCTCTGTGTCAACCTTAATTTTCTGGATGTAGTGAAGTCGATATTGATGGGGACAGGTTTCATAGGTGGAGAGCTGGGAATGCGAATAAGTCGGCAAGGTTTACCTCCTTTGGCGATCTCTTACAAAATATGTTTAACAAACATTCTTCCCACTGTCAAAAAACATTTCTCCTTGAAAAATGAAACGGAAGTGTGATACGAGATGAATCGGATCCGATCAGAAGGCAAATTGAAACCATAAAGGGTTCGGAACATTTGACTCATGACCCGAACTAAGATGGATGATTGTAAAGATTCCCATAGAAGACTGGATTGATCTTCACACCTTCTCACCTAAAGAGATCCCTTCTCTTTTGGAGGAATACCTTTCGGAATGTCAAAAGAAGGGGTTCAAAGAGGTCCGGATCATTCACGGAAAAGGCAAGGGAGTGCAACAAAATATCGTTCATTCCTTTCTCAGAAAAAGTCCTTTTGTTGAATCATTTACAATTGCCCCTCTTGAGGCAGGGGGTTGGGGAGCTACGATTGCCTGTCTGAAAAGGAACAGATAAAAACTTCTTTTAAAAATCAGGATGGGTCATCCATTCAATAAAAAAGGTCTCAAGCAAAGATACTTGAGACCTCTCGATTCTAACGATTGACATTTTTTGAACTAAATCCTTTTAATGCCCTTTCGCCAGCTTCTCCTTCTCTTTTTCGTAGGCTTCCTTGCCGGCCTCAATGGCTGTGGTCACAATTGATTTCTTTTCCTCAAAAACTTCCTTGCCTTTTTCTACCGCAGAGGTTACCTTAACCTTCGCCTGCTCGATCACTTCTTCTGCCTTCCCTTTGGCTTCCCCGGCTAACTCCTTAATCCTCTCCCTTGTCTCCCTCCCTGATTTCGGGGCTAATAAAAGCGCGACGCCTGCCCCGACTAAACCTCCGAGGAAAAAAGAAAAGATCAATGGACCGGGACAATAACTTCCTTCTTCATGTTTCATAGACTGCCTCCTTTCTGCCGTCCAAAGATTTCATTCCTTAGACTGGCCTTTATGTTGTCCGAATAAACTTTTCAAAAAAGCCTGGCAACTTGCCCTGACCCCCGCCTTCATGCTTGAGGCCTCAACTCTCGCTAATGAACTCATATCTCCAACCATTTCGCTCACACGCCTTACATTCTCGCTCGCCGTTCTTACGCTTTCGCTGACCCCTCTGACCGAGTCTGAAAAATCTCTTACATCCTCAGCCACCTCATTGATATTGTCGGTAAAATTTCGAAGACTTTTAAGAGTCCCCTGAAGTTCGATCAGGGTCGGTTTAATTGATTTCTCCGTCGTCCGGATCAATTCTTTTAATTCTTTGACGGCGCCCTTCAGTTCGATCATCACGACGATAAAGATGACGACTCCGGCTGTAAAACCAAAAACAATAAGACCTAAAAGGATCGTATTCATCTCCCCTCCGATCTAAGCCTATTGACGACATTATAACATAAAACTTTGATCTTTGAAAAACTTTTTTTCAAGGGCAGGGACGACCTCGAATGCCATCCGGGTTACTTTTTAGATTCCTTAAAGAGATTTCTGGATTTTTTCAGAAATCTCTAAAAAAACACTTGACAATAATAATTCTAATATGATAAGTATTCTATTACAATGGGCGCAGAGGGGATGGAAAAGTATAAAGAGGCGGGAATAAAACTAACGCCCCAGAGACTGGCGATTCTGAAGTATCTTGAAGGGAATAAGGAACATCCGTCCGCAGATGAAATCTATAAGGCGGTATCAAAAAAGTTCCCCACTATGTCCTTCGCCACCGTATATAACACCCTGGAGACATTAAGAAGGCATGGTCAGGTCATGGAGCTAAACTTCGATCCCTATAAGAAACGTTTCGATCCTAATCACAAACCCCATCATCACGTCATCTGTGTCAGTTGCCAGAAAATTCTCGATGTTCAAAATGATTTTTCTCTCAAACCGCCAAAGATCGAATCTGAGGAGTTTGAAATTATCGGCAGCCACATCGAATTTTATGGGATCTGTTCAAAGTGCAAGGATAAGAGAGGATCCTAAAAAGTCAATGCTTTAATCCCGGCAGCAAACTTACCGAAAAGACAAAAAAGAAAGGAGGAACGTTATCATGTCGAAGACAGAACAGTTTTTAAAGGAGGCCTTTGCAGGAGAATCCCAGGCAAACCGGAAATACCTCGCCTTTGCGGCAAAAGCCGACCAGGAGGGTTATCCTCAGGTGGCGCGTCTTTTCCGCGCCGCAGCCGAGGCAGAGACAATTCATGCCCATAACCATCTGAGGGCGCTTAAGGGGATTAAAAGCACGAAAGAAAATCTTCAGGAAGCCGTCGCTGGGGAGACCCATGAGTTTAAGAAGATGTATCCGGAGATGATCGACGCGGCTAAGGCGGAAGGGCAAAAAGATGGAGAACGGAGTTTCAACTTCGCCAATGAAGTCGAGAAGGTCCATGCCCAGCTCTATCAGAAGTTGTTAGACGACCTGGGAAAATCTCAGGAGAACTACTCCTATTATATCTGCCCGGTCTGCGGATACACCGCTGAGAAGACCCCGCCAGGAACCTGCCCTGTCTGCGGAATAAAAGGAGAGATGTTTAAAAAGATAGAATAAAAGTCAAAGTTCAAGTGGGATTCTGAACTGAATTCAGAATGACATTCTCGTCATGCCGAACTTGTTTCGGCATCTCCTTCGGGCTTTGGATTTGATTTGACATTTACCTTTCTGCGGTAGGCAAGAGCTTTATTTTTGGGGTTTATTATTGTTTCGCTTGCCTGGCGCAGGCACCTATTTCGAATTTTCTAACTTAAAGGAGGCCTCAATGAAAGAACGAACAGGAATTGTAACGATGATGGGAAATCCACTCACTCTGGTGGGAAACGAACCCAAAGTGGGCGATGTTGCCCCTGATTTTACTGTTCTTGACAATAATCTTTCCCCAGTCCAATTCTCTTCATTCCGTGGTAAAACCTGTATTCTCTCGTCTGTCCCTTCGCTTGATACACCTGTATGTGACATGGAGACGCGTCGATTCAATGAAGAGGCTCGGCGCTTAGGCGTCAATGAGGTCATTTTGACCATTAGCATGGATCTTCCCTTTGCGCAGAAACGCTGGTGTGCGGCAAGCGGAGCGGATAAAGTTCAGACATTGTCCGACCACCGGGACGCCGCTTTCGGCGTTTCCTATGGGGCGTTGATTAAGGAGCTAAGGCTTCTTGCCAGGGCCGTATTTATAGTGGACCCAAAAGGCATCCTTCAATACATCCAGATTGTCAAGGAGATGACGAGCGAGCCGGACTACGGAGCCATATTGGAGGCTTTAAAAAAAATATCATAAAGAGCGTTTAGAATGAGCACACCCAGACATTGCCCGGGTTTTGAACAATTTAAGAATTTAAAATCTTTTTTCTGCACATGTCCAAACTGCGGTAGGGAAATGGAAATCTTTTCTGACGAATTTGATAGGAAACATATCTGTAGGGGGTGTAATCAGAAGATCGATTTTACAATGTGCGCCCTCCATGCGGGGGCATCAGATACATCGCCACGGTAAGGGGCGAGAGAACGAGTAATTAAATCTCGATGATTTCCCCCTCGATCTTCTCCGCAATGCGAAGGATGCCGAGCGTGGCATGATGCAAAAAAGATCGGGTTGGAGAACCCGGATTAAAGAAAAAGACGCCCTTTTTTCGGTGATTGGCAGGAGCATGGGTATGGCCATAAACGATCGCATCCACTTCATCAAATTCGTCTCTGATCCTCGACTCGATTCCGAAGGGCGCCCCGCCTCCATGAATCAAACCTACTCGAAATCCCCCGAATGCAATGACCTGCTTCTGCGGAAAGGCTTTCCGGATTTCATAGGGGTCCATATTCCCGCAGACAGCAATCAACTCTTTTAGACCTGAAAGGTATTCCGCAACAGACCAGTCGACAAAGTCTCCTGCATGGACAATCTTCTCCACATCCCCGAAATGGAATTCGATCATCTTCTTAAATTCAGGATGGGGCTCCCTTAAATGGGTATCTGAAATCACGCCAATCTTCATGGAAAATTAGGGACACTTCCCTATTTTTTTACCATCCTACTCTTTTTCGGACGACCAACTCCTTTAGTAAAAATAGCCCGATCAATTATTCTCCCAATATTTTTTATAAATTCCTCCCGTCCAAGAGGCCTGCCTGTTGATGTTATTTTTCTAATAAAATTATCTATTTCATTATCTTCTTTCCTTAAAAAATTATGATATGCATTCATCTCGCTTTCATTCAACCAGCTGGCACCAGAAAGAATATTATCCTTTGCCCTTAATACATGAGCCTTGGCGCTTGACCAATGATAATCTTCCGCTTTCTTAACAATATCAACCCTGACGGGATTTCTTTCGATATAACGGGCCACCGCCCATAAATAAGGTTCTCTCTCTATAATCGTAGAAAAGAAGCGGTTCTGCCAAAGCCTTCCACTTCTATCGTATCGGCGATTAAAATACTGTGTGTAGACTAAGTTCGTAATGCCTATCCCTTTTGCAAGAGATTCTTCTTTTCTTGGCACCGCAAGAATATGAACATGATTGGTCATTAAACAGTAAGCCCATATCTCAAAATCCCATTCATCGCTATATTTGCTAAGGATCCTTAAATAAAATTTTCTATCTTCATCATCGAAAAAGACGGTTTCTCTATTATTCCCACGCTGGGTGATATGGTGGGGATAATTGATAGCACAAACTCTTGCTATTCTCGGCATGAGATGAAAGTATTAGAAAAGAGACCAATTGTCAAGAAAAATAGGGAAGTGTCCCTAATTTTAATTTCCCCCTTTTTTTCTGATCTGGGTTATAATGAGGTTGTGGCGATTGGTCGCAAAAAGAAGGCCCTTGTCCATATCGCGAAAGAGGACCTCCACCTCGATGAGGAATCTTATCGCCGGATTCTTAAGGGAGTGGCAGGGGTGGAGAGTTCAACCCAGTTGAACAAGGAGGGGTTTGAAAAGGTGATGAGACGTTTTCAGGAGATGGGATTTAAAGGTCTCCTTCCCCATCCCTACCATCCCACCCCAAAGGGCAGACTCATTCCTTCAGACAGCCCCCAGGGGCTGGAATTGATCACCCAGAGCCAGAACGATTTTATTTCTTATCTTCTGGAAGAATTGAAGTGGGAGGAGGGACATTACCACGCCTTCTGCCAGCGCATCATCAAAAGCCCCGAACCGCGGACCAAAAGGGACGGCCAGAAGATCATCATCGGTCTCATGGCCATATTGAGAAAGAGGTCTTTAGCCGAGAAAAGGAGAGAGTCATGAAAAAATATATCATGATCGGTCTTGCAGTTCTATTGATTGCTTCTTTAGGGCTTGTCACCCTAAGCAAGGAAAAAACTTCTCCCTTCATTGAAATGGAGGTGAAGGGAGTAAGGATAGATCCCATCGGGCAGAGCCCGGTCGTCATCCTTGCAGATAAGGACGGGAAAAAAGCGCTCCCCATCTGGGTCGGCCTTCTTGAAGCCAATGCCATCAATAAAGAGATCAACCAGGTCTCCTCTCCCAGGCCAATGACCCATGATCTCCTCCATTCCATTCTGACACAGACACAGGTGAAAGTGAAGGAGATAAAGATCGTCGATCTCAAAGAACAAACCTATTTTGCCACCCTCTTTCTTATTTTAAACAAGGGGCTGATCGAAGTCGATGCCCGACCGAGCGACGCCATCATCCTCGCACTCAAATCGAAAGTCCCGATCCTCGTCTCTGCCAAGATTTTGGAGCAACAGGGACTCGCTTTATCCATGCAGGAAGGGAGCGAGCAACGGCATGGAATTCGGATTCAGGAACTCACCCCCTCTTTGGCCTCTCACTTCAACTTCAAAGGGAAAAAGGGGGTGCTGGTTTCTGAGGTGCTGACAGGGAGCATCTCGGAAACCTCCGGAATCAAGGCGGGAGATATCATTACCAAGATCAATGCAAAAGAGGTGGGAAGCATTCAGGAATTTGAAGAAATCTTTGACGCTCTTAAGGCGGGGCCTATGATTCGGATTCTCTTTTTCAGAGATGAAAAATTTCAGGAGGCCAATCTCTCTTTAAAACCTTAAGCCTCAGAGGGTGTGAAAAAATTACATTCCCAGAATCGGCATCGTTCCGGCCCACAGGGTTGGGGGGATTGGAGAAGCTTTAGGGCGGAACCTCTGAGATTATACCACGTTCCCTAAACCTGGGTCACACCGCTATCTTACCGAAAACGAAGGTTACCCATAACATCTAATGACCCGCATTCTAATGCTTGGACAAGACGCCCAACCCTGTGGGCCGAGACGCAGTCCTCCAATTTTTTCACAGCTTCTCAGTTCAGAAGCCGTTTGATAATGGGCACCTTGAAGAACTGGACTCCTTCTTCCTTCAGGATGACTTCCTCCTCGGTCGTGGCCGTTCCCCGGATGTTTCTCTTCTCTTCTTCTCCCTGGTGAATTTTGAGCGCTTCCTGGGCAAATTTGGCTCCCACATCTTCGAAATGTTTATCCACATACTCATGGATTATTTGCAGGGCCTGCTGGGCGGCCTCCTCGCCTTTTTTTCTCTCTCCATCGCTCTTCTTGATCATGAATGGAGAAAAGGTTTTCACCACCTGGGTATCATCGCAGATGGGGCAGTTGATGATGCCGGCAGACTGCTGCTCCTCAAAGCAGGAGCTGTCCTTAAACCAGCACTCAAAAAGATGGCCATTGGAACAGATGAGATCGTAAGCAATCATGTTTTCACCTTGAAATAATTTAACACGCTTCTAAGGATTTTTACAAGGTTTTTCCCCTCACCCTCCACTCCCCCTAACTCAGGGGTTGCCTAACCGAAAAAAATAGTTTGACAACCAAAATGATTGCAGGATAAGATAAATCATAAACTGGAACGATTCCGAATTGAAAACAACGTTCTCAGCCATTCCAGGAAACGCCAAACAGTATTTTATGAAAGGAGGTGATCAGAGCTACCAAGGCCTAAATTGAGCGATTCTTTCACAAACCTTTTAGGCAACGATGGGTCACCGTTGCGTCAGAAAGACAGGAGGATAAGACATGAGAACAGGAAAAATAAAATTTAAAGGAACGCTGTTAGTAATGTTTGTTACCATTTTTATTTCCCTGGGCATCATCTATGCCCAGGGACCGAGCAAGAAACCATCGAGTTATTCTCCCGTAGTCATCACGGAAGACTTCGCCGCAACCATGGCTCGGATGAAAGCGGCAAAACCGGAGGTGATGAAAAAGCATATGGATTTGCTCAGTGAGCGGTATGATTTGAGCAATCGACCGGCCCGTGGTATGACAATGTCCCGGGGAAAACCGATCCAGGAAGGCGTTCGGGTCAAACTTCCAAAGGGGATGACCTGGCAGGCGCTGGCTTCTATGACTCCCGAAGAAATCCGCGAGAAAAACTTATTTCCTGCGGGATTCTTTCCCCTTCCACATCCCAATCATGCGGAAGGAGGAATGGTTTTCCCAAAATTTCTTATAGAAGAGATAAAAAAGCAGGAAGGCCGTGACCTGACCCGCTTTGACCTCGATTTTGACCTTCCCGACCATTTTTTGCCAGAATTTCCAGCCCCTATTTTCCTGACGACGCGACTCGACCTGGGTGACGTTTCTAAGGGGAAATTGGTGACGATTGACAATTACTACGAGCTTTTCAATGGGATTCTTAACCCCAAGCAGATTGAAGGTTTGAGGCTTTTGGTCACTCCATTTCCGCAACAGCAGTTCAACCAGACCGAAGACCGTCGCTCCGAAAAGGCAAGCCGTGGGGTCGCCTGCTTCGACTGCCATGCCAACGGCCACACAAACGCTGCAACCCACCTTGTTGGAGACATCCGCCCCCAGGAGTTTCGACATCGCATTGATACGCCCCCATTAAGGGGAGTGAATATCCAGCGCCTTTTCGGGTCTCAACGAGCATTAAAGTCGATCGAAGATTTTACCGAATTTGAACAGAGAGCCGCTTATTTTGATGGCGACCCTGTAATCGCTACAAAGAAGGGGGCGAACATCCTTGAACGAGGCAGCCAGGTCCACGCAATGGCGGAATTTCAGGCGCTTCTTGACTTCCCGCCTGCTCCGAAACTTGACCTCTTCGGCAAACTCAATCCAAAGAAGGCAACCCAGGCCGAGTTGCGAGGCCAGACGGTCTTCTTTGAGAAGGGGAAATGCGGTGTCTGCCACCCGGCTCCCTACTACACAGACAATTTAATGCACGATCTCAAGGTGGAGCGGTTCTATAAACCTCGGATGATCAATGGGCGGATGGCCGGCACGGATGGTCCCATCAAGACCTTCCCGCTGCGGGGCATCAAAGATTCTCCAACTTATCTCCACGATGGACGGCTGCTGACATTAGAGGATACCGTGGATTTCTTCAACCTGATCCTTGAACTCAAACTGAGCGAACAGGAAAAGAAGGATTTGGTGGAATTTATGAGAACCCTTTAATATTTGTCAATGGCAAAGAAAAGGAAAATGGGTTAAGATTAATAGTCTCGTAAAAAGTCGAAAAATCCTAATGATCGTCATTCCGGCCCCGTATCAAGTACGGGGTGAACTCCAGCCGGAATCCAGTAATCTTAGACACTTATGAAAATACTGGACACCGGTTCCTGCGGCAGGACCGGTGAGACGACTTTTTACGAGACCATCAAGATTCTCTTATTAAAATCAGAAAGGAGGCTATTATGGTCAAAAAGAACCGCTTGAGATGGTTGTCGTTGCCCTTGCTCCTGTTTATCCTCCTCCCTCTTTCCAACGTGGAAGCGAAGAAAAAGGTGGATTTGGTCGGAAGAGAGATACTTAATTTTACACTGCCTTCCACCCATGACCGGCTGATCACCTATGCTGACGAGTATTATGGCAAGCATCACCTGGTCATCACCTTTTCCCCTGCGGCCTTCACCCCTGTCTGAACGGCCGAGATGGAGGGCCATGAGAGGAACCTCTACCTCTATGAGCGCTTCAACGCCCGGGTCCTGGGCGTCACTCGAGATGATGTCATAACATTAAAGTACTGGGCCAAGAATCTGGATTTAACCTTTCCTATCCTATCCAATATCACCTCTTTTCTGGGTGTCAGTGTGGATGCTCAAGTTGAGGGCAGGGCCATCTTCAGCAGGCGAACGATTATCATCGACAAGACGGGTATCATTCGTTATGTAAGGGATGGTTCGCCGAATTTCAGGGATATTCTCCTCTTCCTTAAAAAACTGAACCAGGAAGGTCGATTAGACCCGACCACGGGAGGAAAACCATGAAGAGAATAAGTCTTTTGCTCATGTGCCTGTTTTTAGTGATGGCCTGGCTTTCCGGATGCGCAACCTTTGAAACAGAGAAAAAGGCTGTTCCCTATCGGTTGACCGCCCAGGGAACGGTGGTCTGGGAGGACGAGTTCGAGTTCTTGCCTCCCCCTCCAGACTGGAAACTCCTCAGGGTGGAGGAAGAAGGAGGGGACATTAACTTCGGTTTTACGCGATCAGACCCCGGAGGCTTCCCTTCGATGACCTCATTCGCTTACGATGAGGAACCCTTCGGCTGCTCGACCAAATTTGAGGACAGGGAAAAAGAGTTTTTTAAACGGTTTCTCTTCAATGCCATCCTCGATTTCCGGATCTTAGAGAAGAGAAAGGCTCAAGCGCTGGGTGGAGAAAGTCTGGAGGTGGTCGTTGAGGGAAAGGACCCTGTCAAAAAAGAGAAGGTCAGGGCCAAAGTCGTCTTTGGCAAACGGGCCGAACGGATCGTGGGTTTTTATATTACCCAGTGGAGACCTATTGACGGAACCTATGACCTGTCCGCTTTTGAAGTCTTTGACAAATTTGTGAAGTCTTTTAAGTTTCTGAAAAAATCTTTTTATGAAACCTTATGAAAGGTTGGGTTGTTGATTTATCCAGCAAAGTCATGCCCAGACAGAGGACAAATCCGATCAACGAGGCAAAAAGGGTCAACTGAAAAGAACCGCCTTAGGTATCCTCAAATATAGTCTCGTAAAAAGTCCCGAGATGCTGAAACAAGTTCAGCATGACATTTTTCCTGTTTCTTGACTTTTTGCGAGTCTATCATCTTTGATGATTTCGTTAAAAGTTGTCTCACCGGTGAAAACCGGTGCCCAGCATTTTCTTAAGTGTTTGAGATTACTGGATTCCGGCTGGAGTTTATCCCGATGAAAATCGGGGCCGGAATGACGATCATTAGGATTTTTTGACTTTTTGCGAGATCATCAAATTTATAAACAGACTCTAATTAGAGTCTGTTTATAAATTCAGTTTGTTCGTCATACCCGCAAAGGCGGGGATCCAGAACGTATTGAAAAGACTGGATTCCCGTTTTCACGCCTGCGCGCTGAAGCGCTATGGCGCGCAAGCACGGGAATGACAAAAAAGAAAATTGGGGCATTTACAAACAGACTCTAATTATAAATTGTCAACCATTAGAATACTCTCCTATCATCACCCTAATATCTTTTTCAGGGCCTCCTCGGTCTTTCTTCCTCTTGGCCCTTCACCCGGGAGATAGAGCATCACTCCTTTTCCGCTCTTTAAGGGGATGATCTCGATCTTGCCCTCCAAAACCATCTTTCCGGTGAATTCAATCGGATCTTTATTAAAATGTTTCCGGAAGGCATCATTGAATCCGCTGAAAACGCTATGGATTCCTTTATAAGGCTCTTTCCTTAATTTCTTTATCCCCCCAATGACAAACTCCTCTTCTGTAAAAGAACGGCCCCCCACTTCTAATATCAGCTGGATGATTTCTTCTGCGGAAGGTCTTTTAGGAGCCTCTCCTGGAAGAAAGAGCATCATTCCTCCCTTAACGGGCCGGGTCTCTATCTTTCCCTCTGCAGCCAACCGGTTAGTGGCTTCCACCGGATTGGCATTAAAATATTTTCGGAAAGCCTCGTTAAAGCCACTGTAGACACTGTGGATGCCCCGAAAGGGGTCTTTCCTCAATTTCTTAATGGCTTCAACAACAAACTCTTCTTCGCTGAGCCTCTTTTCCTCCTCTGCCATAACCCACCTCCTTTTGAAATTGGATTAAATCCAGCCCGATTGCTGTAATAAGATTAAAAACTTTTAATCTTATTTTAATCCTCCTCTAATGTGAGTGGTGTATACTTATTCTCAACGAAAGAGAAAATTCTCTTTCCTCCTCCTCCTTAAAAACCTTAACCCAATTAAATCCACCAAGCCAAAGGCTCGGTGGATTTTTTATTTTAATTGATTGAAATCGAACCCATCTTTCAAGATGGAATTCTTGATCTCCTTGATATCCGCCTCCTTTTCGATAGCACTGAGTAGCTCTGCCCTTCCCCTGGTCTCTCCAAGCAGGATACAACCGACGATTTTATCCTCCTTGAATGTGACCTTGCAGTAACTGCATTTCTCACGATCGCTTCTCACCACACACTCGAACTTCCCCTCTGCATCGATTTCCCCTGTGGAGGTGAGATCAATTCCAACCACCTTAAGGGTATTGGAAGCAACCGTGCCTTCATAAGACTCATTTCCTCCTGCCATATTGACTCCGGCAATCTCGCCCTGCTTCTGGGCGGCAGGCCATATCCCATAAACTCGGCCCCGATGTTCTGCCACATCCCCTGCTGCAAAGATGCCTTCGCTTTTGGTCCCCAGTCTGTCATTGACCAGAATTCCATTCTTCATTTCCAGTCCCATCTTTTTGGCCAGTTCGATATTCGGCCTCACCCCTGCGGAGATGATCGCCATCTGGCCTTCAACCAACCTTCCATCTTTAAGGCGGACGCCCTCCACTTTCTCTTTCCCCAGAATCTTCTCGGACTGTCCATTGAGAAAGAAGGAAAAACCCATGGTTTCCATCTTGGCCTGAAGGATCTGCGCTCCTTCGGAATCCATCTGTCTTGGAAGAATCCTGGGGTTTTGCTCAATCACTGCTACTTTCAGCCCTCGCCTCAATAAGGCTCCCCCCACCTCTAGTCCGACCAGCCCTCCTCCGATCAGGATCGCCTCTTTTATCTTCTCTGAGAATGCCTTCATCTCAATGGCATCCCTCATAGTCCGAAGGGTAAACACACCCTTTTTCTCATTTCCCTGGATGGGCGGGACAAAGGCATTGCCGCCGGTTGCCACGAGCAGGCTATCATAAGAATAAATTTTCCCCTGTTTGCTCAAGACCTCTTTTTTGTCTGGACGAACCTCAACAATCGGCTCTTCCAGATGGAGAGAGATGTTTTTCCCCTGATAAAACTCTTTGGTGTGGATGGTAATCTCCTTGATCGTCACCTCTCCTGCCACCAGTTCCGGGAATCGAACCCGGTAGTAAAAGGGATGGGCCTCCCCTGTAAAGATGTGGATTTCACCTTCCGGGTCTTTTTCTCTGATCCTGACTGCCGCCCTTGCGCCTGCCACTCCGTTTCCGACGATGAGATACCGTTTCATTCACAGTCTCCTCTGAATTGGAATGTTGAAAGCAGAGAGTGGAGGGTGGTTTTTAAAAAATCTGCTTCTACTTTCCACATTCCACGCTCTGATGTTATAGATAACAAAATTTTTATGCTCAAACAAGAAGTTTTTAGTAATGCGTCACTTTTCCGTGGAAAATTACCGGCCTTCGGGCAGGCATGTTGGAGAAAATCTTATAGCGGAAACATCACCTTGTTCGCAAACCAAAAGGATGATCCCGTAGAACAAGGACTTTTCTACAATGGGCAATGTTGCCTTTGCCCTAAAAAATATAAACCATCCGCTTGATAAGATTTTCGGAGGCATGACTGCTCGATGGACGGATTTCCCCCACGCTTCAGTGACGCATTACAGTTTTTAGAAAACCACAACGGTATGGTATTTTTCACGAAAAAGGGTTAATATGGCAGTCATGTTTAATAGATCAATCAAGGAGGTGAAATGATGAAACTATTAACCCTCATCATATCTTTTTCGATGGCTATTGGATGGTTAACCCCTGCCTATTCTGCCGAGGCGCCCAGGATGACCAAAGAGGAGTTGAAGGCTTGGCTCGGCAATCCGGATCTCGTCATCATCGATGTCCGTTATGGCACGGATTGGACCAACAGTGATGTAAAGATTCAGGGCGCTGTTCGAGAAGACCCTGATGGGTTAAAATCCTGGGCAAACAAATACTCGCCGGATAAGACCATTGTCCTTTACTGAACCTGACCCCGTGAAGGGACCAGCGCCGGTCTGGCGCAGGAACTAATGGAGATGGGATTTAAGAAAGTCTTCGCTCTTAAAGGCGGCTGGAAAGAATGGTCTAAGGCAGGTTATCCGATAGAGAAGAAGTGATATTCTCGCCCATCATTCTCAATGCTGGATCGTCGCTAAAAGTCCCTCTGGATCAGCCCATTGATATTGCATTAACCCTTTCGATGGCTGACCTGAAAGCCCGGTTTATCGACCCGGAGAAAAGCATTGTCCGATATCATGCGATCCACAGCTCTGAGCCGTTTGAAAAGCATAAAGACCTAACAAAAGAATTGCGATCCTTCGATCTCCAATCCTTAAAAGGCCGCGGACAGAAACTCGCCTTCTGGATCAATATCTATAATGCGGCTGTGATCCACGGGGTCATCGATCTGGGGTTAAAGCATTCGGTCAAAGAGGTTTATCATTTTTTTGATCGAATCGCCTATGAGATCGGAGGATATCATTTCTCGTTAAACGATATGGAGCATGGCATCCTTCGGGGCAACCGGAGGCCGCCCTACCGGCTTTTGAAACCCTTCGGCAAAAAAGACCCACGGGGAAAATATGCCATCCTGCCGATCGATGCAAGAATCCACTTCGCATTGGTCTGTGGCGCAAGGTCGTGCCCCCCCATTGGCTTTTATGAATCCGGGCAGATTGACTTTCAGCTTCAACTTGCCGCAGAGAGCTTCATCAACAGTCCCCAGGTCAGAATCCTTCCGGAGAAAAACACGTTCTTGATTTCAATGATTTTCAAATGGTATAAGGCAGACTTCGGGGGAAGTGATCGGGCAATAGTCGATACGATTCTCAATTTCCTCGATGAGGGGGAGAAAAAGAATTTTTTAAGCGAGAACAGGGACAGGGTCCGAATTAAGCGCCAACCCTATGACTGGAATCTGAATCAGTAGGGGAAAAAAATGCAAAGTCGAGATCAATGGGGTCATGACCCTGCCGTTCAAATGATGCGCCGAATTTTCTCTCTCATGGAGAAATCTCAGAAAGATTTGCTGAGGGATCTGAAAATCTCATCATTTGATCCAAGGCTTCGTCGTGCCCGCTCCCGTGCGCGGGACCTCTTTGAACAAACCTGGCCACTTGCCACGAAGAAAAAGGTCGTTGTCAATGAAGGGGGCGCGGCTCTTCTCTATATGCATTGTTTGAGCCATGCTTTAAAGCTGAACGGGGTTGAGGTTTTGGGACAGGTATGGCCGGAGGATGCCGGAATCGTCAGGTTTCTCCGGGAGGAATTGAAATGACCCGTCTCCGCCTCTTTGGCCGTTGCCGCATCTATCACGATCCGGTCACCCCTGTGCTGCGGGCCCCTGCCCAGATTGGATGGGAGGCCTGGTTTCGCGGAATCGACCTGATCACACCCCAGAATCTCAAGGGTGAGGAACTCCTCTTTCGAACACGGGGCTGGTGGACCGTAGAGCCCGCCGAAGTGGCGGAGGTGGTTAAAAAACATGGCCGATTGGTTGTAGGGGATGATGGAGAGCTGATGGTGGAGTTCCCCGATGAGAAAGCGGTTGAAAATCTTGCCGTCGCTCTTGCCGAACGCTTCGGAAATCAGGTCTTAATCGCCCCCTGATGGGTGAGCAGAACTCTTGCGCATGCAAACAGGTTCAGGAGGTCATTCCGATGAGAAAAACTTCTTATCGAATCCATCGAAATCGACAGGCTAAAAAGGCGGACCCGAATAAATCCGTCGAAGAGATCGTCAGGGAATTGCAACAGACCCCTCTCAGAAAAAGCGATTACAGGGAACGATCTCTTGATATTCATGGTTTCATCTGTGCCCGATGCGGAAGGGAGTTTGATCACAAGACAAGCCATCTTCTCACCGTCCACCACAAAGACGGAAATCACCTGAACAACCCGCCGGACGGATCGAACTGGGAAAACCTCTGCGTTTACTGCCACGATGAAGAGCACAACTGGTAAACACAAGATGCTTAATCAGAGCATTGAGTAGTAGGGCTAAGGTCAGGGCAAGGATGGCAGTTTAGTCTATGGGCCAGGTCAATGGGTTTTGAATTAACAACCATAACCTTTGCCTTTTATCTAAACCGGCTTCATAGCCCTAACCTCTCCACCTCGCCTAAAAAAAAGAGAGGGTTATCTTCGCCGGGATTTTCTTTCAAATCTCCGGTGGATCCAGAGCCATTGATCAGGATACTGGCGGATGATCGACTCAAGCGCCCGGTTAAAGAGCTGGGTATTGGCTTCTATATCCTCTTTAAAATTCCCGGTATGGATCAATTCAAGCGGATTTTTGACGATCAGACGATGTTTCTGAAATCCCACTCTTATCATGAAAACCGGCAAAACAGGAGCGCCGCTTCTTAACGCCATGATAGCCAGACCGGAGGTGGTCGGCGCTTTCCTTCCGAAAAAGTCCGCCCATATTCCCTTGCTTCGCCTCCCCCTCTGATCAAACAGAATTCCCACCACTTTATTTTGAGAAAGCGCCTGGATCACCTTTGGGGTTGCATTCTTAGGTGGAATAATCTCAAGACCTATTTCTTCTCTGCTCTGTATGATCCATCGCTCCAACCATGGATTGTTTTTGATGGGTTTAGCAATGACCAGGATTGGTTTCTTGATGACCTTTGACATCAGAGCCATCAATTCCCAGTTTCCGAAATGTCCAAGGAGAAGAAGAGCGCCTTTATTCTCCTCAAGAACCTTCAACGCCTCATCGACCCCCTCCGCCTCCACCTTTTTCTGATAGGTCTCTAAATCCATATGAGGAATCCGGAAGAATTCAACGGCCATCATTCCCAGATTCTGGAAGTTCTTTCTGGCGATAGAACGCATCTCCTCTTTTGATTTTTCTTGCCCAAAAGCAATAAGAAGATTTTCAATGGCCACCCTTCGATGCTCCACATCGAGGCAATACATCACGTTCCCTAACTCCCTTCCGATCCAGAGGGCAAACCCCTCCGGCAGAAGATTGATGAAGAAGCCGAATATTCTTAGGAGTAAGTAGATAGGATAAGCAAACATTATCCAATATCCGAGGTGAATTTAATTGAACAGATTAAATCCCAATAACCAAACTTTAAATATTGGTCATTGGAATTTATTTGATGATCGGCCTGCCTGCGGTGGGCAGGCAAGGCTTGAGCCTTCCCCTACCAATCCTCCCCGGGCTATTTTAAAATTTGATTCCGCAATCCGCATTCCCCAATCCGCAATACTCACTCTTCCCCCCGGTAGGGCAGGGCCTCGTCAATCAGCATCACCGGGATATCGTCTTTGATCTGATAGAGCAATCGACAGGACTTACAGATCAACCCATCCCCTGCCTTGTTAAGGAAGATATCCCCCTTGCACTTCGGACAGGCTAAAATGTCGAGCAGTTCCTTGCTGAGCGCCATTGTTATCCTCCTTTAATCTCCTTTTTTCCTCGTTTCCTTATTTAAAACGGCCTCTTCCTGAAGCAGAATCCACCGGACTGCCTCAAAAAGGTCATGAGCTACATAATCCGGCTTTGACTTCCATTGTTCTCCGAAATATTCTAATTCCCCTTTGCCATATCCTGTGAGGACCAGAATGGTCCTTGCCCCGATCCGACGGCCAAATTCGACATCCGCTCCCCGGTCCCCGATCATATAACTTTTAGAACAGTCGATCTCCAGATCCTTCACAGCTTCTTCGATGAGACCTGTTTCAGGTTTTCGACACCGGCATTTCTGACGGTATGGAGGCTCTCCCGCATCGGGATGATGGGGACAGTAATAGATTCCGTCAAGATGTGCTCCTTCATCCATTAACTGGTCCTCCATCTTCCGGTGGACCAGGTGGATTAAGGACTCCGGGAAATATCCCCTCGCCACACCGGCCTGATTGGTGATGACGATGGCCTTGATGACGTTTTGGTTTAATAACCGGATGGCCTCACCTGTTCGTGGAAGGAGCCTAAACCGCTCGAGATGATTCACATACCCCACCTCCTCATTAATCGTTCCATCCCTGTCCAGAAAAACCGCTTTGTTTGTCCCCATCCCCCTATCTCCCTATCTCCCTATCTCTCCATCTCCCTAACTCAAACCGATCCGGGGGCGTGAACCTCAGGAAGGACCGGTGGACCATCCAGTCTCCCACATTGAAATAAAGACATTTCTTTCCGTCTATCCGCTCCTCCATCTCCTCCGGAAAGTGCGAGTGGCCAAGGATCACCATATCAAAACCCTCTAAAAATTTTTGATGGGCAAACCTTTTGAATTCCGGAGGAGGGCCGGAGATAGGGGCGGCATGATTTTTTTGATAACTCCTTTGACTTAGCCACGTCGCAACACGACGGGAGAACCCGGGGCCAACTCTCTCGATAAGACCATAGGTCCACCGGTTCTTGATCATTCTCCGGAAGGTCCGGTGTCTCCATAGTTTTGGATTGGATAAGTCTCCATGAGCGACAAAAACCCTTCTTCCCCCCAGCCTCTCCTCGTTCCCTTCAGCATAGACCTCCACCTCCATCCCGAATCTTTCTGAGAAGAAGGAGTGAAGAAAGAAATCGTGATTTCCCTCGAAATATTTGATTCGAATGCCCTGATGATACAGGTTTTGAAGTCCTTCCAGGATTGGGAGATAATCCGCAAAAGGGAAAACCTCACTGCTGAAGGGTTTATCTTTAAACCCGAATAGAAATTCGAACAGGTCGCCCAGAATGACCAGATGGCCCATCCGATCCTTCTCAGAATTTAAGAATCTGAGAAAGATTCCCATCGTCTCGGGTTCTCTTCCATTAAAATGGGCGTCGGAGACGAAGATCCAGTCCTTTTCAGTGTGGGTCAAAGTAAATCCTCTACCTTCCTACGCCGCAGTAACGAAAGCCCAGCCGCTTCATATGAGCGGGATCGTAAACATTTCTCAGGTCGATGAAGATGGGCTCCTTTAATAACGCTTTAATGCGAAGGAGGTCGAGTCGCCGAAATTGATTCCACTCGGTTGCCAGAACAAGGGCATCGGCTCCACTGGCCGCATCGTAAGCATCTTTTCCCCACTCCACTTCGGAAAGGATCGCCTTCGCTTCCTCCATGGCTGCCGGGTCGAAAGCCTTCACCTTTGCTTCCATTTCAAGAAGCCCCCGGATGATGGCAATCGAGGAGGACTCCCGGATATCGTTCGTATTCGGTTTAAAGGAAAGTCCAAGGATGCCGATTTTCTTTCCCCTGAGATCCCCGACCATCTCCTGAATCTTATCCACCATCCTCATCTTCTGATCCTCATTCGCCTGAATGACGGAATCGAGAACTCTAAAGGCGTATCCTTTTTCACGGGCTATTTTCGAAAGGGCGCGGGTGTCCTTCGGAAAGCACGAGCCTCCATAACCCGGACCCGGATGAAGAAATTTTTTACCAATCCTTCCGTCCAATCCCATGGCCTTTGCCACATGGTGGACATCCGCTCCCACCTTCTCGCAGAGATTGGCAATCTCATTGATGAAGGTCACCTTCGTGGCCAAAAAAGCGTTCGTCGCATATTTGATCATCTCCGCAGATTCGAGGGAGGTGAGGATAAACGGAGTCTCGATCAGGTATAAGGCGCTGTAAATATCCTTCATGATGGCCGCCGCCTGCTCACTTTCCGCGCCGATGACGACCCGGTCCGGCCGCATGAAGTCCTCTATGGCAGAGCCTTCCCTCAGAAATTCCGGATTGGAAACGATGTCGAAGGGAGCAGGCTGCGGTTGATGTTTTTGAATCAATTCCTTCAGCCGGCGGACCGTGCCTACCGGGACGGTCGATTTCATCACGACGACTTTGTAACCATCCATCCAGCGGGCAATCTCCTTGGCCGCTTCTTCAACGAACCGGAGATCGGCCGAACCGTCCTCATCGGGAGGCGTTCCCACGGCGATCAAGATTACCAGGCTTGATTTGACTCCCTCTTCGATGCTTGAGGAAAAACGGAGTCTGCCTTCCCTTGTGCCCTTCGCCACCAGGTTATCCAGCCCCGGTTCATAGATCGTGATCTTCCCCTGCTTGAGGAGACCGATCTTCTGGATATCGTTATCCACACAGATCAGATGCATTCCGAACTCTGCCAGACAGGCTCCTGTCACCAGCCCCACATAACCTGTTCCGATCACGCAGATATTCATTGCCGACTCCTTCTTTTATGAGCGCTCAAGCCCTTTTTAATTCAGATAAAAAATCTTTCAGGGCTTCAGACCAGGGCCGGAGTTTGATTCCGATCTCCTGCTTAAATTTCTCTGTGCTGAGGACCGAATAGGTTGGCCGGGCCGCTTTCCGGTTCAGCTCTCCGGAGGAGATGGGAAGGACTTCCACATCCTCCGCTCCCGATAGTCTTAGAATGGTCTGGCCGAAGTCATACCAGGAACAGATATCACTGTTGGTCACATGAAAAATGCCGCCGACTTTCTTCCTGACCAACAGAGAGATAACCCCGGCAAGATCAACTGTATAGGTGGGAGAGCCGATCTGGTCATTCACGATTGAGAGGGCTTTCTCGGAATCGAGTCGCACCGACTTCTCTTTGGCCTGGCGGAGAATGGCCGTGACGAAATTCTTTCCATATCTGCCATAGAGCCATTGGGTCCGGATGACCAATCCATCTCCGGCCAATTCCAGAGTATATTGTTCCCCTTTCCATTTTGAACGGCCGTAGATGTTGAGAGGATTGGGAGGGTCGTCTTCACGATAGGGCTCGCCTTTCTTCCCATCGAAGACATAGTCAGTGCTCAGATAGACCCCCCTGGCGCCGCATCGCCTGAGACCCATGGCGATATGTCTCATCCCATCCGCATTGACGGCAAACGCTTCCTGTTCGTTCGACTCACAACCATCCACATCCGTGTAGCCGGCCAAATTGATTGCGATGGCCGGTCGAACCCTCTCGATTTTGGCAATGGTCTCCTGATCCCTCCGGATATCGATCTCATCGATGTCCCACCCCAGAACTTCGTCGTCTGGAAAAGAAGACAGAAGTTCAGGGACAAGATCCCTTCCTAACATTCCCTTGGCGCCAATGACCAGTATGCGACTCATCTCTATCTCTTTAAGGTGGTTCAAAAATCTTTCATAAAATCCCTCCCCTGCCTTCGCCGAAGCGGCTTCGCGCAGGCAGGCCACCTCCCTTTGCTAAAGGCAGGAGAAACACCTCCCCCTTTGCAAAAGGGGGATTGAGGGGGATTTGGAGTGCTGTAAAAAATCCAAATAATTACCAATGTCCCAATATTCAAACCATTTGGAATTTGGATATTGGTGCTCAATTGGAATTTGGGATTTGTGATTTCCCGTTATCGATCCTGATACATCCGTTTGTAATAGTCGAGATACTCCCCTGTCTTGATCTTCTTCCACCATTCCCGGTGGGTTTGATACCATTCAAGCGTCCGATCTATCCCTTCTTCAAAAGAGACCGCGGGCGTCCACCCCAGTTCCCTCTTGATCTTGGAAAAGTCAATGGCATACCGCCGGTCGTGGCCGGGACGGTCCGCAACGAACCGGATCAGGGAATGGGGTTTCCCCAGGCGATCCAGGATGCTCTTCGCCACATAGAGATTGGTCCTCTCGCTTCCGCCCCCTATGTTGTAAACCTCCCCTTCCCTCCCCTGTCGCAGGACTTGATCCAGAGCCCTACAGTGGTCCTCCACATAGATCCAGTCCCGGATATACATCCCGTCGCCGTACATGGGAAGTTCCTTATCTTCCATGGCATTGGAAACCATCAGCGGGATCAGTTTTTCTGGAAATTGGCGGGGGCCGTAATTATTGGAACATCGCGTGATGACGGTGGGAAGGCCATAAGTATGGTAATAGGCCCGGACCATCATATCCGCCGCTGTCTTGCTTGCTGAATAGGGGCTATTGGGAGCCAGTGGGGTCTCCTCGGTAAAGGCGCCTGTCTCTCCCAGGGAGCCATAGACCTCATCGGTCGAGATATGGAGAAAACGGATCTTCTGCCCGTGGGAAACCTTTCTTACCGCCTCCAGAAGGGCAAACGTCCCGAAGACGTTCGTCTTCATAAAAGCGCCCGGATCTTCGATGGAGCGGTCTACGTGCGATTCAGCCGCAAAGTTGACAATGGCATCCACTCCTTTCCGGATCAATTCCTCCATGCGGGCCGCCTCGGCAATGTCTCCCCGGATGAAATGGTAACGGGAAGAATGGGAAAGGTCGGAAAGGTTTTCCAGGTTTCCGGCATAGGTCAGTTTATCGACATTGATGATCGATGCCTCCGGATAGTTCTTCAAATAATATCGAACGAAATTGCTACCAATAAATCCACAGCCGCCTGTCACCAAGATTCTCATGATTCACTCCGGTTAATAAATTGCTCGGCACAAATCATAGCAAAGAAGAAGCCGAATGGCCGGATAGTCACTTAGTCGTATAGTCAAAAGACGATAAGACGATGAGACTACAGGACTACGGGACCTTCGAATTTTAAAACGCTATGCCCTATGCGCTATGCCCCCTGCGGGCAGTTGTCAGCCATCCTTCCTCGCCCAATCATATGGGATATCCTTCCCGTGGGGAGGGAGACGGTATTCATCGGGCGCGTTGTAAGCATAAACGGCTGTCGGGATATTGATGATGATCGCCTCCCCCTCGCTGACGCACTTCCACCCATGATAGATCATATTGGGCACCTGGACCAGCATCGGGTGATGGACGCCAATGAAGAATTGATTGATCTCCCCCCGGGTGGGAGATTTTTCCCTTGGATCGTAGAGGACGAGCTTGATCATCCCCTGGACCGTGACGATATTGTCGGTCTGGATCTTGTGGTAGTGCCAGGCCTTCACCACCTGCGGATAGGTGGTAGTGACATAGACCTGACCGAATTTTAAGAAAAGATCATCGTCCGCACGGAGGATCTCCATCACCCTTCCCCGCTCATCCGGAATCACCTTCAATGTTTTGGTCTTCACCCCATTAATCATCACTCACCCCTCCGCAAATTCTATCCCTTGTCTCTGTTTTAACGTAGAAATCCTAAACTCGAAACCCTAAACCCTAACCAAAAATATTTGAAATTTCTTCGGTTTAATTCCCTCCCCCTTGATGGGGGAGGGTGAGGGTGGGGGTGGACAAAATAGAGACCGTTCAGTCCCCCCTCCCCTTCATCCCCTCCCGCCGGGGGAGGGGAAATTTTTTAGAGGACAATTTGTTAGAGACAAATTCTCAGAATTTATTACGTAAGAATCTAAACAAACTCAAATGTCCAAAACACAAACCTCAAAACGGTATAGTCATTTGACTTTTAAATTTTGGATTTGTTTAGGATTTAGAGTTTAGTGTTTAGAGTTTAAACCATTCCAATTTCGTATTTTGAAACTTTTCTTTAAAGTTTATTGGCTCCGGTTTGTGCCACCAGCTGATTGGCCCGATGCAGGGACTCGAAGGTCCCCGCATCGGTCCACCACCCTTCCAGAATATCATAGGTCATCGATCCTTTTCCAATATATCGATTGTTCACATCGGTGATTTCCAGCTCTCCCCGGTCCGAGGGCTTCAGAGTCTTAATGAAATCAAAGACTGTGGGATCGTAAAAATAGATTCCTATCACCGCATATTTTGATTTCGGCTGTTTGGGTTTCTCTTCAATCCGGACAATCCGTTCTCCATTCAATTCCGCAACGCCGAATCGGTGCGGGTCAGGGACCTCTTTGAGGAGGATCTTCGCCCCTTGCTTCTGTTTTTGGAAAGCCTCCGCCGCCCTTCGGATATTCCCCTCAATGATATTATCGCCCAATACCACGCAGATACCCTCTCCTGAAGCAAAAAATTCCGCAAGACCGAGAGCCTCGGCAATCCCTCCCTCTCCCTGCTGGTAGGTGTAGTTGATATGCTTAAGCCCGAACTCTTTTCCGTTTCCCAATAGCCTCAGAAAATCGCCGGCATTATTTCCGCCGGTGACAATCAGGATGTCATCGATGCCCGCATTAATCAGGATCTGGATCGGGTAATAGATCATCGGTTTGTCATAAACCGGAAGCAGATGTTTATTGGTCACCTTTGTTAATGGATGGAGTCGTGTTCCCAACCCTCCTGCCAAAATCACTCCCTTCATACTCTCCTCCTTGTGTCAAGCCCCTAACACGGCATAGCCGGAACCAAACAGGGGTTGAAGTTAAAAAATCCGAAATCCGAATATCGGGCGAAGCGTCCTCTTAGGACCAATCCGAAACAAATTCGAATTTTCAAAATCCAAATTCTCTAAACTTTTTGTTTGGAACATTTAAAATTTTGTCATTTGAGATTGTTTCGAATTTCGGATTTCGTGTTTCGGATTTAGACCCCTTTTACAGTAAATAACTTTGTTGCCATTTTGCACACCATTTTATTCATAAGAGACTAAAGCCCCATGAAATAAGGTTTCTTCCCCAACGAACCCAGGCCCAGTAGATTGAGATAGACCTGAAACTTCAATTCCTTCTCCTGGACACCATCAGGAGATCGCCCTTTATCTTCCACCATCAGTCCCAATGTCCAGCACTGCGCCTGATATTCCGCCCCATAGATATTCTCCACCTTCCAGTGATCTTTTAAATTATAGCGCATCGAGCCATAGAGATAGAGAGGGGAGATCGTCTTGACCCGGGCGCCCGCATTGATCTCTTTAATGTTGCGCTGGGCATATCGGTATTGAACCTGAAGCGCATCCCCCCGGTTATCCTTGATATTGATGGAGGCATTCCCCACTTCCAGATTTCCATGATAGGGACTGAACTCTCCGTCTAATTTTGCCAAAAGGTAAGGGCTGAAATTCCACCAGAGTTCTCCCTGAATATTTGAAAAGTATCTCCCTTTGCCCTTTGAATCCCGCGTGAAGGGGTCTCCGAGACTGTAGGACTGGAAGATTTTCAGCTTTGCGTATTCCAAAGGTCCGGAGCTCACCCCTTCCTTCTCGGGTTTTCCCACAAGCCGCTGGGTGAAACCATAGGTGATCTGATTTGAATATGGGATTCGATCCAGATCGTCGAAGATGGGAATATCCTTCTGGTTGACCCGGGGGCTGTAATGATAGCCGATCATGGGCTCGATGGTATGCATCCATTTTGCCACCTTATAAAGTCTTGAAATTCCCGGGACCGCTCTTGCCTCATAGACCCGGTAAATTTCGGTGGAGACCTCCGTGCTTGCCGCAACGGTCTCACGCAATTCCCATCCTTTAAATTGCCGGGCCGGATCATCAAAAGACTTATACAGGGTTCCCCTTGGCCCCACACTTGATTCCACCTTCAGGACATTGAAGAGTCTCATCGGATAGGAGAGTCTTGGAAAGAGGTTCCCCCGGTGCGCCTCCACGCCTTTTTCCCGCCAGAAATGAGTGTAAGAACCGCTTGCATCGAAGAAAAGCGGCGTATTGAAAAGGGGTTGGGGGTGGGCAGAAAAACTTATTTGCGGCAGTCTCTGAACCGTCTCATCATTGCTCTCTTTGGTCAGATCTTGAAAAACGGACGCCTCTGCCAGGAAACTGAATTGGTCCCAGTTTTTGCCTCCGAAGAGAGTGGACCTTAACTGTCCCCTGCTTCTTGAGTCGATCTTCGCCTCTCCTGGAAGGTCTTCATCAAAATCGCGGTGGTAGCGGATGTCGCTCACGCGATTGATATTGCCCTTTAAATAGAAGTCGTATGGAAATTTCTGTTGGTGCTGGGCGAAGAAGGCGTAGCGGTTCTTATTAAAAACTTGATCGTCGATGAAATGGAGGTTGGCCTGTCCCAGGGTCTCCGGAGTAAAGGCGTAGCGGTATTCCAAACCCTCTTTAAAACCCCTCTTCCCCAAATAATCCAGATAAAGAGTGGCATCCATGTCTTTCGTAATGGCCCAGAAGAAGGCGTTCTTCACCTCGGGACCGTACTTTTTCGAATACCCCACCCGGGGGAGGAGAAAGCCCGTCTGTCTCTCCCTCCCCACTGGAAAGAGTCCCCAGGGAAGATAGAGGAATGGAATGCCTTCGAGATAAAAGGTCGGACCCTTGGCAATCCCGTATCCTTCGACCGTGACCTCCAATTCTTTAACCGTAAATTTCCACGGGGGCCGCGCCGCATCGCAGGTGGTGAAAGAACCTTCTCGAATGCGATACCGGTTCTCTCCCAATTTCTCCGCCTCCTTGCTCGTGATATGAAAATTCTGATCCTTGAGAAAGAGTCTGGCCTGATAGATCTTACCCAACCTGGTATCGAGGTTGATCTCCAACCGCTCGCACTCGAGAACATCCTCTCCTTCCCTTAACACAACATTTCCCCAGGCCACGAGATCCTTCGTTGTCATATTCAGTTGAGCGTGATCTCCCTTGAGAAAGAGATCCCCTCTTTTCACTTCCACCCTTCCATGGGCTTCATAGACCTGCCTGTCCCGTTCATAAAAAAGCTCATCCGCCTCAATCTCCACAGGCCCTTCCCCTTTCTCCACCTTCACATCAGCGAACTTTCCATCGGAGACAGGAGGATGAAAAAGGGTGAGGAAAATGGATAAGGAGATCAAAACGAACCAGCGATATCTCATAATCCTCCCCTGGGCAGCAAGTAGGATCTGGCCTCTCCAACCGTATAGAGTGATCCGGTAATACAGAGGATATCTTCCTCGCCTGCGAGAGAGAGACCCCTGTCAATCGCCTTTCTGAAATCTTCGATGACCTCCGCCTTCTTTCCATTCCGTCCCAGCGCCTTTCTGAGCAAAGCAGGAGAGGCGGCGCGGTCCGTGGCGGGCCGGGTGAGAATGATGTGATCTGCAAGAGGAGACAGGGAATGGAGAATGGAGTGGACATCCTTGTCCTTCATGATCCCGATCAGAAGGATGAGACGGCGATACTGAAAATCTTTCTTTAGAGATTCTCTCAAAGAGAGAGCTCCTTCGGGATTATGGGCGCCGTCGAGGAGCACTCGAGGGGAGGAGCTTACCATTTCCAATCTCCCAGGCCATTCAACCGCCTTCAATCCTTCGGCGATGGCGTCGTTCGAAACACGGTATCCCAGATCGTCCAGGATTTCCATGGCTCCGAGGGCGGCTGTGGCATTGACCATCTGATGGGATCCCCTGAGGTTGAGTGAAAGGTCCCACAGTTTTCGATGAAGGCCTTCATAGCTGAAACTCCCCTCCCCTGCTAAAACATAACGGAATTCCTTGCCGACCCTGAAAAAAGGGGCCTTCTTCTCACGGCAGATTTTTGAAAAGAGGCGGAGCACCCTGGGCTGTGTCGCAGCCGTGATGAGGGGACGGCTCTCTTTGATGATCCCTGCCTTTTCTCCTGCAATCCTCAAAATGCCTTTGCCGAGAACATCTTCATGGTCTTTGCCGATATTTGTGATGACGGAGAGAAGAGGATCGATCACATTGGTCGAATCGAGTCTCCCTCCCAGACCCACCTCCAGGACAGCCAGATCAACCATCTTCTGCTTGAAATAGAGAAAAACCATCGCAGTGGTAAAATCGAAGAAGGTGAAGGGAGGGACAACGCCGGCCGTTTCAATTCTCTGCCGCATCCATTCCGTTAGACCTGCCACCTCCTCCTTCTCGATCTCCTTTTCATTCACCTTC
>Ga0208733_100168_pt1 | contig 34145 bp, 30 predicted proteins | sample SubbioR11Jul_8B1_FD_184816 | JGI IMG/M metagenome (GOLD analysis project Ga0208733, IMG submission 184816) | Serpentinite rock and fluid subsurface biosphere microbial communities from McLaughlin Reserve, California, USA - CR11Jul_8B1 (SPAdes) | ecosystem: Environmental > Terrestrial > Deep... | reverse complement strand
TAGAGGGGAGAAACCCGATTGAAACGATTGAAAATCCTTGCAACGGATTCGGAAAATAAATAGGTTGGAAAAGGATAGAGGGGAGAAACCCGATTGAAACCATTCAGCCTAAACATAGCCTGAGGCTGAAGGCTGAGGTTGGAAAAGGATAGAGGGGAGAAACCCGATTGAAACACTTTGCCGATTTTGCCAATCAATCTTGGATCAACAGTTGGAAAAGGAGACCGGATGGAAACGGGATTGAAACTTTGACCGAGAGATAAAGATGCAAAGTTTTTCTATTGCCATTTTCAGATTTTACTTTAACCCTTTGGAAGAGATTAGACTGCCGCCTTACAAGGGATCTGCTTTCCGTGGAGGATTTGGCTCGGTATTTAAACGAGTGGTATGTGTCAATAAGGAAGAGGATTGTAAAGATTGTCTGCTTAAATTTAAATGTGTGTATTCCTATGTTTTTGAAACTCCGATAGATGACAGAGTAGAATTCAAGACCACTCACATGCCTCACCCTTATGTTATTGAGCCTCCTTTAGAAAATAGGACACGTTACCTTCCAGGAGATCTTTTCTCTGTAAACCTAATCCTTGTAGGAAAAGCGATAGATTATTTACCTTACTTTATCTTTGTAATGGAAATGTTAGGAAAGAATGGAATTGGTAAGGGACGCGGCCGATTTCTTATAGAGAGGGCTGAAAATCTTTCTCATCCGTTCGATACCGAAGGAAAGGTTATTTTTGATGCAAAAACAAAGCGCCTTTTGTGTGACATGGACAGGATAACTTTTACCTGTAATAAAGGAGAAGAAGAGAATAATATCTGCAGGAGTCTAAGCCTTCATTTCCTCACACCTACCAGAATTACATTCAGAAATAGATTGACTACCCCCTCGGATTTTAATTTTCCGGTCTTCACAAGGAATCTATTGAGAAGGATCAATTTATTATCGCACCATTGCGATACAAGATTACAAATTGATTATAAAAACCTTCTGATTCAGGCAGAAAGTGTCCAAACAAACGAAAATCGCCTTTACTGGTATGATTGGGAGAGATATTCCGCCAGACAGGATACTCGAATGAAGTTGGGTGGATTTAAAGGCAAGGTTACTTTCTACGGTCCAATTTCGCCATTTCTCTCTCTTATAAAAATTGGGGAATATGTGCATGTGGGTAATGACACAAGTTTCGGTCTTGGAAGATATGTGATTGATAAGATTGTGGAAAAAACATGAAAAAAATCCTGATATTTTCCGTTGGCGGTTCTCCCGAACCCATAGTTAATGCCATCAAGACCTACAATCCGGATTTCGTCTATTTCTTCTGTTCTTCAGGCCCTAAGGGGAGCATTGTTACGATAGATAGCCCTGGAGATCCTTGCGGAGATAAAAGAAGAAGCAAATGCCCTAAATGCGGCAATGAATTTTATTTGGGAAACCCAGAGGGTAAGGCAATCGTTTTTCAAGCGGGCATGGACAGGCCCAGATATGAGACCGTAGTGATTGATGATCCTGATGACCTGAACGATTGCTATCTGAGGCTTCTTCACCTCGCTGGAGAAATCAAGGAGAAGCATGGCGAGAACTGTCAAATCATTGCCAATTATACAGGGGCAACTAAAACCATGTCTGTGGCAATGGTATTAGTAGGGCTAATGACAGAGGATTGGGACCTTTCTCTCAATATCGGCCCTAGATTGGATTTAATTAGTGTCTGTTTATAAACTGCCGATTTTTTGGATAAGCCAGCGTGACGAATGTGCCGGCTCAGATAAATTGTCAATTTCTTATATCCAGGAACGGCTTCAATGAGTCCTGAGGCGAAAAACCCCCGGATTTAAATGCACCTCTCCTGTCCGATTCTCTCTCTGTCGCATTCGAGATACAATTATTGAGGCTGCGGCATTAACTTCCCCAGCATGAAAGCGGTCATCACCCGGATGTTGTAGGCAATCACGCTCCATAAAACCTTCGCATCAAAATGCTCCCGACCTTTCCACTCACACCGGAACAGATTAAATCCCCTTTTGACATTCGAGATCACGGCCTCCATTCCGCTTCGCCATTTCTTCAACCGTGTCTCCATTTGAACACTGGTCACCACGTTCTTCAAGGACCCTACGATCTTGTTAAAAACGATATTCCTAATCCCATACTCTTTCGCCTTTTCCTGATTCCAAAGTGACGCATAGGCTCCATCCGTGACCATATCCCGTGGCCGAATCCCATAATCGTTCCGCACCCGATCCAAAACCCCCTCATAGAGTGTCGAGTCTTTTGGATTTCCATCTGCGATCTCACAGTCAAGAATCAGATTACTCCTTCCCGTCGATAAGTTCACCTTATGTCCAAAAGCAACCTCCCTCGCCCCCTTCACAATAATATCCGTATGGTCTTCATAGATCGAAAAAATCTTCTCGCTACTCGGAACACTCTCTCCCAAGAGCTCATGCCGATAACTGATGTCATAAACCTTTTCCATCTTCGCCAATAATCCCTTCAACTCTGCCATGATCGATAAAACACCCAAATCCACCCCCGGATTGATTTCTCCCACAACTTTCTTCACCTGGTTGATGCTCATCCGAAATAGCTTCAACTGCTTCTCAAATAGCTCCGCCCGCTTCTCTTTCTTCTTCGTAATGTTGATCTTAAACTCGTTCTTCTTCCCCTGTTTCTGATAATTCCGCACCTTCTTAATCTTCCCCGTCTCCTCCAACTTCTTCAACAACCGATGACTCGTCTTGATGCAATCCCAAATCAGAGCGTTGTTCGTCGGATAATGAATGTCTGTCTCCACCACCGTACTATCCGTCCTCAGACTCCTCCCGTCTTCGATCCCCTCTCCCTGCATCATGATCCGATTGATCTCTACCATCAACGCCCGAAGACTCTCCCCCCGGATACTCGATATGTATTTGTGGAATACTTCAAAAGAAAAGGGCGACCTCCCTTCGAGTTTGATAAACGCTCCACATAGCCGCGAATCCTCCTGCGCATATTCAAGCTCTCGATAATCCAGCTTCTTCATCTCCTTGTAAAGCGCTGCCCGTACCACCTGTTCTACGCTCGGACTGTCCTGCCGACCCACTTTACTGCTTCTGTTCAACTCCACAATGTCCGGGGCTATTATCTCATAAAGCCTCGGATTCTCATTCAAGATCGTATCGATTAATGCCAATTCCGGATCTAATGCCCAGAGCGGTTTCTCTAACTTCAACCTCAGATCATTGAGTATCTTCATCTCCCTCCTCCTGCAACTTGATTTTTGTGATAATCTCGTCTAACCTATTGTAATACATCATGTTGAAGTTTATAAACAGACTCTAATTAAAGTCAAGAGTGGGGATGTTCCGGTAGTTATCGATAAATGGCGCATCTTCTGCCAGAGCCAGTTGGTTTCAGTTAAAAAGTCCATAGAAAATTACAACTATGCTCATGCCTCCCAAATCATATCAGAGATGCTTATCCATCCCCTGGATAAATCGCTCAGAAAAACATTGATCGAGGCAAACCAGATCTGCCAGGCCTTCGATCTGTGGGATAAATTTCAGCACCAGAAAGCTTTAGAGTTGCTTATTCCCTATGGAGCGCGATTTTCTTCTTACATTGTTGTTGTAAAGAAAATCCTCGGGATGAAAGGGTCAACTGACTATGAAGTAGTTGGAGATCTTTTGAATAATGCCGAGCGTAAGGCCCACCAGAAATATTATGATGATGCCGTGGCGCGCCTCTATCGAGCCACAGAGCTATTCGCTCAGATAAGGTTAGAAAGAGAATATAAATATAAGTCAGGCGATTTGAAGCTGACTGACCTACCTGAAGATCTTAGAGATGAATATAAATCTCATGTCAGAGAAGGCGGCAAACTCATTTTAGGGCTAAGAGAAGATTATGAGTTACTCTACAAGCTCGGTGATCCTCTCGGATATAAATTTAAGGAGAGAGAGGAAAAAATTCTAAATGGCCTGACCCGCCGTAATCTTTCTATTGGTGCCCATGGTCTGAAACCTTTGAGCGAAGAAGATTATCTTTTAGTAAAAAACGCATTGAAGGATTTTATTTTGGATACATCCAAAGAGATCCGTATTGATCTTCAAATACCCCAATTACCACAGCGCGGAATCTTATGATGAGAATTGAAAAAGACCTCTGGCCGATGATCTGCAACGAAGAAACCTTTCAGCAGGCATGGCAGAAGGTCAGGGCCAATATGGGAGGTCCGGGAGTAGACCGCTTTTCACTGGAAGATTTCGAGTCAAATCTATCAGGAAACCTCTCCCTTTTGAGAGAGTTATTGCAGCAGGGTATCTATCAACCCCTTCCGCTGATGATAAAGGAGATTGAGGAGAAAGATGGGAGCAGAAGAATCCTGAAGATTCCTTCTATTCGGGATAGAATTGTTCAGGAGGCAGTGCTTCTTGTGATTCAACCTTTCGTCGATCGAAATTTTCTTGATTGTTGCTATGGTTATAGACCCAAGAGGTCTGCCCTTATGGTTGTAAAAAGGATCGAGAGGAATCTAAAAAAGGGAAGACAGTGGGTTGTGGATGCCGACATTAAAGATTTCTTCAATTCGGTTAATCAAAGGTTGCTGATAAATCTCTCCTCAGAATGGGTTTCCGATACACGAATACTTAAGCTGGTTAAGGATTGGATAGGATTTTCATCGGAAAACGAGATTGGCATTCCCCAGGGATCAGTGATCTCGCCACTTCTGGCAAATATCTACCTTCACTGTTTAGATGCAAAGATGATTAAAGGACCCGGGCATTACATAAGGTACTGCGATGATTTTATAATTCTTTGTCAGTCGCAAGACGAAGCTCAGACGTCACTGGAAAAAGTCAGAAAATGCCTAGAGGAAGAGTTATATCTAAAAATCAGTCAAGAGAAGACCAGAATTTGTCATATAGATGAGGGATTTGTTTTTCTTGGTTTTCAATTCACCAAAGGTGGAAAGAAGCCTTCTCCAAGATCGATAGATAGGCTCAAGGCGAAGATAAAGAAAGAATTTGAAGTGTTGGAAGCGCCTCAAGGATCTCCTAATGTAGACCTCTCGGGAAAAGTGAAGGTTATTATTCGAGGATGGCAAAACTACTTTCAGTTGGAGAGCTGTGAACAAGCAAATCTTCTGAAAGAGATTGATGCGATTATCATGGCCCACAATGAATCGATTCCTGCTCACATTCTTAAGGCGGCACTGTGTATCGAAAATGGACAGAGGGAGGAGGCTTGTGAGATTATTAATGAGAAAATGGATCTGCCTTCTGAGGACGAAGAAATCCATTATCAATGGGGAATTTTGTGCGATGCCATCGGGATGGAGGACGAGGCACGCGACAAATATTTTGAAAGCATCAAGAAAATGCCGGATCATAAAGAAAGTGTATTTCAACTTGGCCTTAGCTATTTCAAAGAAGGAAATACAGAGAAAGCCATTCGATTTTTCCAGAAGGCGGTTCATTTATCTCCTGAATCTCCAGAGGTCCACATGGCCTTAGGGGTGTCATTAGAAAAATGGGGTCTTCGTGGAGCGGCTCATAAAGCTTTTAACCAGGCTAAAGCATTAGATCCAAGCTTAAAAATAATTCATAGCGCACCTCGAAAGACCACATCTGAAGAGGTTGAACAAACCTTCACAACCCCTTTTTCTGAAGAGGATCTGAATCTATTCCTGAGGCTCTTCGCAGGGAGAGAAGGGGTTTACGCAAGGCAATGGGTAGACGGGACGGGTAGATCAGGGTATTACCCTGTAAACAAACATCTAAGCCGGAACGATGTTCTTGAACACCTCGAAGGGAAGTCAACTCTGGGCTTATATTTGATGAGAAATGATAATACAGTGAAAGCGGCTGTGATCGACATCGATGTTTCAAAAAAGACAATCGAAGCCAACCGTTCTGAGAATTCAAAAATCCCTGCGGAATGGCAAAGTTTGGTTCAGGGGGATGCCAAAAAGATAGTGAATCTTTTTCAAAATATAGGACTTCCTGCTTATACGGAAGTAAGCGGTTGGAAAGGGATGCACTGCTGGCTATTTTTTGAACAACCGGTGAGAGCTGTTGAAGTTAGGAATTTCTTAAAAGATGTCATGCGGAAGATAGGATCTCCACCTCCAGGGGTCCATAGGGAAATTTTTCCGAAACAGGATTCAGTGGACAAGGAGGGCTTAGGTTGCCTGATCAAACTTCCCCTCGGAATCCATATGATGACCCATCATCGGGCTCTGTTTGTGGATCTTGAAGGGAAACCCTATGAAAACCAGGTCGGTTGTTTATGGCAGATGAGCCAAATTTCACTAGATCGCCTTAGAGAAGCTATATCTAAACTTCGGACCTCAAAAAAAGAAGAGGAGGAGAGCGATCCAGCAGATATTGTTTTAGTTCAGAAAGTGCTGAATAGCTGCAATGTGTTAAGATACTTAGCCAAAAAGGCGGAGACAGAAAGAGATCTTAAACATTTCGAAAGATTAACCTTGCTCCATACACTGGGCCATCTGGGAAAAGTCGGCCGGCAGGCGATACACCGAATTGTTGGTTACTGCCTGAATTACAATTATAATCGGACTGAACGATGGATAAAACGGATGCATATTTTCCCGGTGAGTTGCCCCAGAATTAGAGAATGGCTAAGCGATATTACTCCCAGCGTCGGGTGTTATTGTGAGTTCCCTGTACCAGAAAAGGGTTATCCCTCGCCAATTCTCCATGCGGATTCGGAGGCTATTATTAGACTAAGAGAGGGAGGCAAAGCGGAAAAGATCGACTTACAAGAAAGAGTTTCAAAGATCGAAGAAGAAAAGTTTGTTGAGCCAGTTCCGCCTTCCCCTATGAAAGAATTGCCCCCAACGCCAGAAGATAATACTGACGAATTGGTCAAAACCTTTATCTGTTTGAAAAAGGAAAGGCAAGGAATCGAAGAGCGGCTTAAGGAAGTGGAGCGAAAATTGAACACGCTATTCCAGTCCAAGGGGATCGATTCCCTTCAGATTGATATAGGAAATTTAACAAGGATTCCAAAGGGCGATAAAACTTGCTGGGTGATTGAGCTGTAGAGGAGCTATGAAGGTCATTTACATCACCGAACAAGGCAGCGTCGTTAGAAAGACTTCAAGGAGATTGGTGGTATCAAAAGAAGAAAGGACTTTAGCAGAGATTCCTGCTATCGGTTTAGATGGGATCGTGATTTTTGGAAATATTCAGATGACCTCACAGGCAATGGGCTTTCTTCTGGATAGCGGGATTCATGTGAGTTTCTTATCATCAAAAGGGAAGTATAAAGGCACCCTTATCCCTGCCCAGTCCAAAAACGTGCTCCTTCGGATAGCACAGTATGAGAGATATCTGGACGAAGAATTCCAGAGGCAACACGCATCAGTTCTCGTTGAGGCAAAAATAAGAAATGGGAGAGGCCTGATAAAACGATATAGCAGAAACTACCCTGAGCTTGAATTCGATGATGAAATTTCAGGACTCGATTCTGCTTTAAAGAAACTTGAAGCCAAACCCGAGGTCCCGGTCCTTCTGGGAATCGAGGGCCAGGCGACAGCCACATATTTTCGTGCCTTTGGCAAGATGTTTCGTAAAGAAATGGATTTTTCAGTCAGGAGTAGAAGGCCACCGAAAGATCCGGTCAACGCCCTGTTAAGTTTTGGTTATACCCTTGTGACCAATGAGACCTTTTCATTGCTGCTCGCAATCGGCTTCGACCCCTACATCGGGTATCTCCATCAGATTGACTATGGAAGACCTTCCCTGGCACTGGATATGGTGGAAGAGTTTCGCCATCCAATTGTGGATCGATTTACCCTCTATTTAGTGAATAATCGTATTATATCGGGTGAGGATTTCTTCGAGAATGAAGAACGAGGATTTTTCTTAAAGCCTGAAGCCTTGAAACGATATTTTGAGCAATATGAAAAAAGGATGAATGAAGTATTTCAGAATCAATTTACTGGGGAAAAAGTGTCCTATCGTTCACTATTTCGACAGCAGGCTTATAAATTATCTAAAACAATACAGGCAAGGGTCCCTTATACACCTTACAGGATTGAATGAAATGTTTTTAGTCGTATCCTATGATGTGGTGGATGACCAGAAAAGAAGAAAACTTGCCGAAATTTTAAAGGACTACGGCCGACGGGTTCAGTATAGCGTTTTTGAGTGCAACCTGGAGAAGAAATATATTGAGCAGATGATTAAAGAGGCATCTGTCTTCATTGACGAAAATCAGGATAGTTTAAGGATCTATCGCCTATGCAATGAATGCGTAGAAAAAGTTGAAACGTTTGGGAACCAGAATCGGTTTGACACAGAAAAATCTATTGTGATATAGGTGGGATGCCTATCTGTCAAAACCCAGCCAAAAACGACCCCAAAAGAGGGGAGGTTAGCGGTTTTGGGTGGGTAACCCCCCTGAATTTATAAAAGAAAAAATTGGAGCTGTAGGAAAAGAAGGCCGGACTTAAACGGGGTCTGTTAACTGACAATAAACAATGAACTATGAATGATGAACAAAGGGTAATGGATAAAAATCAGGTACTAAAAAATAATGTCATGAAAAGAATATTGGAATTAAGAACTACACTATTGACACAAAGAAGAATACTTGCTTCCCTTGCCTTTGCTTTGTTCCTGAATGGCTGTGAGAGTCGGCCTGAGGTTCAAGGCTATTTACCCAAAAGAGCTGATATAGTGGTTTTTTTTAGATTAGACCGGATAGTCAGAGACAAAGACCTCTCCAGAGCCATAAATATAGAGGAATTTAAAAAGGAGATAAAAAAAGTGGACATTACCATAGAGGAAATTTCCCAGATGGTAGTTTTTATGGAATTGGGACCTAAAAAATATGCTGGAGCAATTCTTCAAGGAAATTATAATGCCAGAGAAAAAATTCAAAAACTAATTAAAAAAGGCTGGCATGAAAAACGGTATTCAAAAGACACATATTACTGCAATCGCAATTCTGAAGATTGCATAGGCCTGTTAAAAACGGATATACTTATAATCGGTTCTGATGAGGCGATTAAGGACACCTTCGATGTATACAAGGGCAAAGAAAGGGGAAAAACCTCCTATCCCTCTTATATTAAATTAGCTAAATCAATTAACCATCAAAATGCACCAGTAATTTTTTATTTTATTCCGTCTCAGACAGTAGTTGATATGGCTCAGGCGGGATTGGAGGCAACCAAGACTATTTTCGATATCCTTAATTTTGGAATTATAGGTGGAATTTTAGAAAAAGTCGGCATAGCAGAGGGATTATCGATGAGTCTTGATCCTTCTGGGGATAAGTTTAAGATTGAATTTTCCTCCCTTATGCAGAGCGAAACTGCTGCTTCTCTCATTTCAGGATCACTTAATCTCCTAAAAAGTATGTCGGGTTTTCTATCCTCAAGAGCAAATATGAGTCCTCAAGAAAGAGAGGCTATTAATACCTTTAAGAATATGGAAATAATAAGGATGGATGAAGTGATTAAAATAGAAATGACTGTTTCTCGAAGAACTCTTTTTATACATTGAATTTTTGATCTCAATTAACATCATAATAATATGCCTGACCATGAAGAAGAACCGAAAAAGGCCTCCAGATTAGAAAGTATAGGGAGGAATTTGACCCATCTTGCCTCTGAGGGAAGGATTGGACCAATTTATGAGCGGAAAGAGATTATCTCTGAACTCGCCTCTCAACTTCTCATCGATGGAAACAATGTACTCTTAGTGGGAGAACCTGGGACAGGCAAGAATGCTGTGGTGGAGGGGCTTGCTTGCTGGATTCCAAGAAATGAGGTGGATCTTCCTTATAAGGTTATCGTGGAATGCACCCATGTCTCATTCCAGGCTTTTTGTTTGTACGCTCACGAATTCGAGACAAAGTTACAGATGATTGTAGGGGAATTGCGGAAACATAAGGCCATCCTTTTCTTCGATCAGATTAATCTGGCTGTTGGTGCAGGAGCCCTCTCGGGATTTGAAGAGCGGACACTTGCAAACCTTTTAAACCCCTATCTTGCAAGAAATGAGATCACCATTATTGGGGCAACGACTCCGGATGGATATAAAGCCATTTTACGGAGAAACCCCTCATTTGCATCGAGATTTATTCGCCTCGATATACCTGTGATTAAGCCCGATCAGGCATTAACCATATTGGAAGATCTAAAAGTTGAGATAGAGGAGAAATATCAGGTGACTATTGAAGATGAGGCTTTAAGGACGATAATTGATATGTCGGACCGGTTCTATAGAGAGCGATTCTTTCCCGGGAAGGCATTTGAGGTGCTGAGAGATGTTATTGCATCTGAAGCCCATATTAGCAAAGAAAAAGGGGATGGCTTAGTTAAAAAAGAACATGTTTATAGTGTCTTTAAGAGAAGGACAGGATTACCAGATTTTATCATATACCGTGATCGATATATCAAAAAGGATGAGGTCAGGGATTATTTTGCTGAGAGAATTTTCGGTCAGGATGAAGCCGTAGAAGAAGTGGTGAATACAATTTTCAGCCTGAAGGCAGAATTGAATGACCCACAAAAGCCTGTAGCCGTTTTTCTCTTTGCCGGTCCTACCGGAGTAGGAAAGACTTATCTGGCTCGTCTTTTGGCGAATTATCTATTCGGGTCAGAGGAGAAACTTTTTCGTTACGATATGTCGGAATATTCGACCTCAGATAGTGTGGAAAGGTTAATCAATGGGCGGAGAGATGAGAAAAGGGGTAAATTGGTTGAAGATATTTTGGCAAGCCCGTTCTCAGTCATCCTTTTTGATGAGATTGAAAAGGCTCACCCGAATATTTTTAATCTGCTACTATCGCTCCTTGGCGAAGGTAGAATTACTGACGAAACGGGGCGGACTGTCAATTTCTGTAATACGATAATCATCATGACCTCAAATATTGGAGGAGAGCTTTATAGCCGCATTCCCATTGGACTAAGAACGGATGATGAGGTTGGTGTTACTGAAAAGGATTTATTCAGGAAAATTAAGGAATACTTTCGCCCAGAATTCATTGGTCGATTGACCAAGGTCATTCCCTTTAAGCCCCTTTCAAAGGAGCAGATCGAGCTAATTGCCAGAAAGGAAATCGATAAGCTGACAAAGAGGAAGGGAATTACCTTTCGTAGGCTAGAGATCAGTGTTTCTGAGAGAGTGATCGATTATCTAATTAAAATGGGCTACAGCCCTGAATATGGAGCCAGACCCATGCAGCGTGCCGTTGAGAGGCATATTGGTTTTCCTCTGGCCGAAGCTATCTCTTCTGGTCGAGTGCGTCAATCTGACAAAATTCATATAGATTTAGGTGAAGAGAGAATGATTTGCATTAGAAAGGATCATTGATGGAGTGGGTTTTAAAAATATTTGTTTGGATCGTATTTGCTTTGTTGTTGACGGCATTTCCGGCCTCCGTCTCATCAACCAAACAGAGATACCGACTTGTTGCCGTAATTACTTACTCTATAATCGCGATCAATGTCCTGGTTTTTTTGATTATGATTATTGGAAGTATCTTTTACAAACCAGGGTTTTATTCGTCTATGATCAATTCGTGGGGGTTCGTCCCTTATCATTTTCTCAACCCATTAGCCTCGGGGATCCGGAATCCTTTTGGAGGATTTGGTGCATACTTAACATTAATAACGAGTCTGTTCCTGCACGGCGGATTTTTCCACATTCTTGGGAACATGTATTACCTTCACCTTTTTGCTCCAGATATTGAGACGGGACAAAATATCAAATTTTATGGGAGGAGCCAGAGAGGATATAATAACTTGTATCCTTTTGCGGTTTTTTATATACTTTGTGGTATTGGCGCTACCCTCGCACATACCATCATTTTTGGATTAACTGAGATTGGAAAGATTGTTCTTATTGGAGCCTCGGGTGCAATTTCAGGGGTTCTTGCAGCTTTCTTGTACAAATTCTGGAAAGATTATAGAAAAATAACTCTATACATACTCTTCTTCTTCCGCAAAACAATAAGTGCTAATCTTTACTTGCTATTCTGGATTGTTTTGCAGTTTGCATTGGCTGTATATTATGGCAAAGGAACCTCTGTCAGCTACGTTGCTCATTTAGGGGGGGCTTTAGTTGGAATCATATTATCCGTTTTCGTGTTTCCCTGGACAGATATTATTGTCAAATCGAAAACCAGGGGTTGGTTTGGTAAGAGAGTAAGAACCTCATATACATAGGGAGGGACGATCTTGAAAAAAGTGCTAATGGTTTTTTTTGTCATCTTGAGTCTACTATTAACGTGGTACGCCTATCAAATGCTCTTTAAAAAGGAAAAAGAGGATGTTCTTGCCTTCCCACAGGTTCAGTTCGATATTTTTCTCGTTATAGATCAGTCAGGGAGCATGAAAGGGGACAAGATGGATCCGATTCCCTCTGATCCTGAGGGCATAAGGGTTAAGGCGGCTCATTATTTCGTTGAGTATCTTCAGTACTTCTTGGATCCTAAATCAAACAACAGAATAAGCGTCATTAACTTTGGAACCGATACTCCCGAACCATTTCAATTGCCTCTTACCGAAATAAACAAACCTGAAAAGGCCGAAGAGATTAAGAAGAAAATAGAGGAGCATTCACTTGGATATACAAATTTTTATCAGGCATTGCGCAAGGTTGAAGAATTTTATAAGAAAGGGAAGATCCCAGAAGAAATCAGGCAGCCAGTAGTGATTATCTTCACTGATGGAGAACCAAAAGATAAGCGCCGTCTCACTAAAGAACAGTATTTTAATGAGATCAATGAGTTTGTCGAGAAGAATTTGAAAAATATTCGGACCGAGGGGTTGGTCAGATCGGTCAATTTCGATTTTTTCATCATTGCATTGGATGCCAGGGGCCAATACTGGCACAAAGACAGAGACCGATGGGAAAAATTGGCTCCGAAGAGAACTTTCCAATTGAAGCGGGCAGACGAAGAGGAATTGGAGACTATCTACGGAAAAATCATAGAGGCTCTCTTCTCAACTCAGGCGGGTGAATGGTTTGATCTGGAGGTGGGGGACGAGAAGAAGATTTTAATTCCCCCATATATAGAAAAAGTAGTGGTATCTGTTAAGAAGGAGAGAAAAATCAAAGACCAGAGATTGGAAATGATTACTCCGGTTGGGGAAATATTGAAAGAGGGTAAGAACTTCAGGGTGAGTTCCGGACCCGGCATAAATTTTTATGTAATGGTGGAGCCTGACCCTGGAGAATGGACTCTTAAATTGTCTCCCAGTGGTAAGGTTCGAGTCAAACAGGACTTCTTGCCTACAAAATTACAGTTAAAAAAACCGGTATCTGTCCATCCTTTGGGGGAACCAATAGAGGTTGTTGCTTCTTTTTCGAAATCGGATGGCACCCCGATCATTCCACTCTCTCGTTATCCGCTCTATTTTTCCGCATCAATCAAAGGTCCGGATGGAAAGATGCTTCAACCCAAGTTGGTGGAGGATCGTGGGGTTAAAGGGATATATAGACCGATGGAAAAAATCACTACTCGCCAGGAGGGAATTTATGAGATCACTCTTGAGGTTAACGTAGGGGCTTTTCTGAAGACCGGTAATTTCGTGCTCTCCAGAAATATAATTCCCATTGAAGTAATGCCCATTGTATATTTCAAAAGTATTCATCCATCCCTTAAAAGGGACCATTCTATTTATCATCCCATTCTTTTCTGGAGGCAGAATCTACTCAAAGTAGAGGGGAAGTTATACCGGGAAGGGAAAGAGATTCTGGCGCGCGATTTTACGGACAAGAAATTGGATAACCTTGTCTTAGCGCAGATCGAGAGGGAGCACGGAGAGGGAATCTCTAATGTTTTGTTCATGAAATATGCGGAAAAATTGAACCTGTTTGAAGAAACGTTATACCCCCAAAAAAGATTGTGGCCTGGACAATATACCCTCGCCACAAAGATAGAAGCCATTAAGCCTGACGGGGGCAAGTATATTCGGCAGGATGAAAATGATTTTACCGTGGTTTATGGATATGGAATGGTGGGATGGGTGATTCTATTTATCCTGATCTTCTACATGTTGGTTCAGATATTTTGGCGGACGGTCCGTGGTCCTTTGCGGGGAGAGGTTTATATCAGTACGATTTCGGTAAAACCAAGGGATATCCTATTTTATAACAAATACCGGGTGGTAAGCAGGAAAAGGAAATTTGTCATCCCGTGGATAAACACCATACGCCATGATGCTGATAAGAATTCAGGAGTTCTATGTCCGACTTTTTATGTAATCGGAGACAAGCACAAAATGAAGGATGGAAGGGTGGAACCTGCCGTAACAATTTTTTACAGGAAGTTTTCGATCTTCCCGTGGTGGAACAAGCTATACAGGGGGAGAAGCAGTACAAATATAGGTGGTTTTACTGTAAGATGGACTCAATAAGATAACAATAATAATCAAAGAGGAGGGGGATATGGCTCTCGAAGCGTCAAGAAACGTAATGATCATAGGTTTGGGAGGAACGGGTAAATGGATTCTCACATATTTGAAGCAATCATTAATAGAGGCATCCAATGATTGGATAGCCAAAAAAATGGAGTTGAAAAACCTGGATCCAAATTACGGGAGGTCATTGCCGGAAGGGGTCAAATTATTATGTCTAGATATTGATAGTGCCAGGCAAATTGTGATTGATGATGAGATTAAATTGGATTATGACCCGGCTACCACTGAAGATTTTGCAAATTTTTCAGAGTCTCTGGCCGATATTAAGGATCATGTCAAGGAAGGAGGAATTCATCCCACGATCGGGCCATGGTTTGAAAGGGATGATGCTTCAAAACTTACTTTACCTATTTCTGAACTCGATATAACTGGTGCAGGACAGCAAAAGCATTTTTGCCGTCTTTGCTTTTTGAAAAGCCTTATGAACCGAAATAACCCCCGGAGATTTCTTGATATACTCCCTGGATATTTTAATTACTTCAAAGAACGGGAAGCGAAATTTCCAGGGATAGAGAACTATTTCATTATCGTTGGATCCCTTGCAGGTGGCACCGGGTCCGGGTGCATTCTCGATGTGGCACAGATATTAAAATATCATCTTGAGGAAAAACGAGCCCTGAGCAATTCCACCATTATCGGAATATCTATTTTAAGTCAGGCGTTTTCTACGACATTCAGAGACCTCTCGAGCTTACAATGGAATCTGATTCAATCTAACTGTGTTGCAACGATGAGAGAATTGCACAGATTTCTTGTCCTAAGGGGACAGGGATATCCATTCTATGAATATAAGGGGGATTGGAACCCAAGCCCTCCGTTGACCGACAAGAAGATGCCCTTCGATGTCTATTATCTTCTGGATGGGACAAGACCAAGCGGAGGTGACAACCTCACCTCCTTCAAAGAGGAACTGACCGTATTTCCTGCGGTCGCTGACTACCTGTTAAACATTTATATTCAAAATCAGAGACCATTTGATCCCTCAAATACCAGAAATATAATCTCTAATACGGAAGAAGGGGTCTTTAGTACCCTGGGATGCCATACCTGGATTTTCCCTGTCGAAGATATCATCCAGGACTTCAGTATTCAACTTGCAAGTGATTATATTAGATTTTTGAAGGCGGTAGTTCCTCCTACCTATATTTTAAAGGAAGAAGTTACGGACTTCCTTAGAAATTCGGATAAATATTATTGTCAGAATACCCCCTTAGAGGAATATTTTCTTGGAAAAACCGGGCAATCTGAGAAATTTTCCATTCTTGACGATATACTCAATATTATCACTCAGTACGAAAATAGACCTAATGCCATACCTTTTGATGTTGACTATTTCAGAGAGGTAATTTTTGCACCTAACAAATTTCCCAAAAGATTCGTTGCCCCGAAAATAGATGTTAACTTGATAGAAAGATATCACCTCCCCTCGCTTAATCTTGACCAGGCTGGACAGGATGAGTCGGATGAATTTAAATTGAACGAAGACATCCGGCAGTTGAATGAACCTTCCCAGACTATCGAATTGGCTGAAAGACTCATGGACTCTAGCTTGGGAACGAATAATGATCCTGTCTACGATAAGAATAACCGGGATCTTAGGAGAACCTATCATGGGATTCTGAAATATTATCAAAAAATTGCCAATGAAGTATTCAGAGGGTACCAAGACGCAAAAGGGCGTTACATCCCAGGGTTGCTCGAAAATAAAATCTTTTTGCTTTTGAACGAGTTGAAAGAGAGTAAACTACGTGTGGATAAAGACACAGGGGAGCCTATTAAGGGGAAAGTGACAGGAAATGATTTATATGATATGGAGTATCAAACCAGGGAATTTTCTATTTCTCTTGCCCATAATTTCTGTATCGAACTGCTGAATCACCTTCAGAGAGCGAAAGATATTATTGACCAAGGTTATGATATGGTCATTCGTCCAAGAGGTGAAGATCAGGTGGAGATATGCCAAGAGGAGGTGAACAGGAGGAGGGCAGATTATGAAAATGCAAATCGGCTGACCAGAATGTTTAGGAAAAGCGCTTACCTCGAAGCAATGCAGCGCCTGCTATTTAGCCAAAGACTTGTAAACATGAAGCGGTATTATACAGCCATTCTTGAAGACTTCATGGCTATCACCCGTGGCTGGAAGGAGACCTTGGAGAATTTTGAGAAAGGGGTCACTCATGTAGGAAACAACTTAGAGGAAAAATTACAAAGATTAAGAAAAATTCGTAACAATAAATCCCTCATTAAAACACGTACATACATTTCAAACCCTCAAAATCCTTTAGAAAAGGAGTTGTATGAAAAGCATATTCATTCGGTAATCAGAAGAGATCAGAGAAAAGGTGCCTGGATCGATATCACGAATCAGAAGGAATTTTTCGCTTCGAGCAAGATACTTATCACAAAAAAACTTACGGATGTCGATAGCCGACTTGAGATAAAGAGGACGGGAAGGGAGTTAATCGTCAATTTTAGCAAAGCAATGGAAAGAGTGATCGAGCCATTTTCTTCTGATAAGGCAATCCGACAAGCGAAATATTTCTGCCAAGGAGTAAGAAACGAATCATTCTGGGATATTCTCCTTAGATACAGAGACCAGAACAATAATATAAGATACCAGATATCCGGAGGAGACGCATTTCCATCTCAGTTGGTAAATGACATTGTAAAAAATAGCATTGGATTTATTGATTTTAGAGAAACATCGCGAGTTGCTGTAGGCGCGGGACAACAGGATCACAATAACGTGGTTTACGCTAACTGGGTTGCGCCCGAAGAAATAGGATTAGACATGGGCAGATTCCAGAGTAGTCTTGATAACAACCGTTTTTTGAGGGGGAATCAATACGATGCAAATATGATGGCAGGACAGCACTACCGATTGACCGCTCTTCGCCAGATTTTCTGTCTAACAAAGGACAGTTTTACAAATTACTTGAATATCTGCAAAACATACAGGGAATGGCTACGATCCTTTAAAGATACTTCCCCTACTGTTGGAACCCCGGTTCACAATTTCCTTGGAGAAAAATATACGGCCCGTTACGAACTGATGATTATGGATCGTTGGAAGGAAATCGGACTGTCTCAGCCGGTTCCGGATGATTTCTTTTTACCCCTCGAAGTTGTTTTTGCCTTAGAAAACAGGGAAGCTTTAAAAGATTTACTATGGGCAGGAATCTATTTTAAGCGATTGTTCTGGCGAAGGACCGAACACGGGGACGAATATGCTATTAAAAAAGATGATGGTTTCATCTCGCTTCATAATCCCGATAAACCTAATCTTCTTGGGGCCCTTGTTAAGTTTACCATGAGTAATGAAGCCAGCATTGCATCGGTCCGGAAAGATATGAATGATCTCCGGAAAAGGACGTTTATTGAGAAGATGAATACACAAAGGGAAGAATTTGTTAAGGAGCTAAAAGGGCTGATGGTAAATCCTTTAGATAGAATGGTACTACTGAGCGGTACGGAAACCGAAAAATTCAAGGAAATCATTGGAGGCAAGAGGTCTGAAGACCCAATAAAAATGAGTAAAGAAGAGAAGTTAGAAGCTATCTTCAAAGCCTTCGTTTTGGAACAGACGGAATGAGATCCAAACGAAGAAAGGGAAAAAGTGGACAGGCCGATTTTCATAAATAATATTTCTTTTTCAAAGGCCTCCTTAATCCCTCCATGAATCATTGGCTTTAAATCAAGGTACTGCTGAACCGTATTCCCCACCACATGAACGCTTAATATTATAGAGAATTGAGGTAATTTAAGCATGGACCATTCGCTGCGGTTATCTCCGTTGCCTATTTGCGATAGAAGAACTAAACCGCTGCGCGGTAGACTTTTCAAATTTTCCTTTTTTTGCCCAAATAACCAATCCCTCCACTTGATTTAATCAGGATTTTTTGTCTCTTGTTGATCGAGTCGAATCTCCATACAATTTCCTTTGCCATACCGTCGGCATGAGCTGGCGGAAATCTAAATCAAAGGAGGTTGTATTATGGGAAAGTTAAGAGATCGGATGCTTTTGGACCTTCAGTTGAGCGGAGCCAAGCCGAGGACGCAAAGGACATACCTGAGAGAAGCTGAGAACTTGGCAAAATACTTTAACAAATCCCCGGAGCAATTGGGAGAAGACGAACTCAAAGAGTATATGCTTTACCTGATGAAGGAGAGGCATCTGTCCGAGGGGACATTCCGGTTCTATGTGGCTGGCCTTAAATTCTTATACCGAACGACGCTGAAACGCGAATGGGCGGTGGAGAAGATCAGGTATCCCCGAGCCAAGAGAAAACTTCCGGTGGTTCTGGATCTCTCGGAGGTGGAATCCCTCTTCTCCGTGACGAAGAATCTCAAGCACAGGGCCATCCTAATGATGACCTATTCTTCGGGATTGAGAGCGAGCGAAACAGCAAGCCTTAAGCTCACCGATATCGATAGTAAACGAATGATGGTCAGGGTCAGTCAGGGCAAGGGAGGCAAGGATCGTTACTCCATTTTGTCCCAAACGACCCTTGAGCATTTGAGACAATACTGGCGGAAATATCGCCCCACGGAGTGGTTGTTTGAAGGGGCAAAAAAGGATGACCACCTAACCACACATTCGATACAGTTAATGTTTTATGCTGCAAAAAAGCGTGCCGGCATCACAAAACCAGCCAGCGTACATACATTAAGGCACTATGCCGAGTTCCGAACTATGCCGAGTAATGATTTAAATTCCCATTAAATCAACCTTTTCCCTCTTGTAAACTCGGCATATTCTTGTATGTCTTCTCCTAGGACATTTCATCAAAGGAGAAGACACCATGACCACTTTCTTTACGGCCCCACTCTTTCCTCAAGATGTGAACAAAGGCCCATTGGGCAGCGTCTTAGCGGTCTATGCAGCCCATCTGTCACAACAAGGCTACGCACGACAAACCGCCCATCAACAACTCCGTTTCCTGGCTGACTTGAATCAGTGGCTTCATCGACAAAGGCTTCAGGCTACCGATCTTACGGAACCGATACTCCATCGGTATCTGCGGTCCCGTCATCGGCGGTTCTGCCCACGGCGTGATGACAACTCGATGCTGAGGAAACTTCTGCGCCTCTTGCACGATCAGGGCCTTTTGCCAAATAAAGCTCCGCCGCCCGTTAAAAATCCGCGTCAGCGCGTCGAAGACGACTTTGACCGTTACCTGTCTGAAGAGCGCGGGCTTTCCATGGCCACCCGTATCAATTACCGGGTTTTCATTGATCGGTTTCTGTCAGTCCAGTTCGGTGCCAAACCTGTTCGGTTCATTGCCTTGCATGCCAAAGACGTCATCCGATTCATACGGAATCAGGCATCACATCTAAACCCCAAACGGGCAGGACTGATGGTCACTGCCCTCCGCTCCTTCTTCCGTTACTTGCGGTACCGAGGAGACATTACGACCGACTTGGCGGCCTGCGTCCCCACCATTGCGAACTGGCAATTTTCATCCTTACCAAAGTTCCTTCAACCTCATCAGGTTCGGCAGGCCTTAAACCAGTGTGACCGCCGAACAGCTCAGGGACGCCGTGACTATGCGATTCTCCTGTTGCTCTCCCGACTGGGCCTGAGGGCCTGCGAGATCGTCGGCCTCACTCTGAATGATATCCATTGGCAGGCAGGGGAAATTACCATCCAAGGAAAAGGAAATCGGACAACTCGACTCCCTCTGCCCCCGGATGTTGGACAAGCCATTGCCGCGTACCTTAAAAAAGACCGGCCCGCTTGTTCCAGCCGCCATGTCTTCATTCGCCTGAAAGCCTCGTAAGGGTCATATTCTTTTACCCCTTGATAACCGAGAAACTACGACTTCTGAGTAGGAACCAACCCCAACACAAACTTCTCAATACCCTTGGTCCTCTTAACCTCCTCTTTCAACTCAAGGAGACTGCGTATATACTCCTTATCAAGAATAGACTCGAGCATCACATAGGCATCCGTAACCGTGCCAAAATCTCCAATTGTCACGGCAGCTTCAATCGCTGACATCACAGTCCTCAAAAAAAGCTCAAACCTCACCTCAAGGATAAGAGGGGGAGGGAGATGACCCTCCTGAAGCTCCATACGGTCCATATCTTGAACCCTTTCCCTCGATACCCTGACCAGGTCCTTAAAATTATTCACCCCCTTGCCATTCCATGGTTTCTCAGACATTCCTGCCATAAAGAGTCCTCCTTTCGAGATGTAAGATGGTCTTGTAGCCCTTCCCGTATCCGTCATTGATGCCACTTTTTAATCAGACCGTGAACCTCGTCATGGTAGATGTAAAAGGTCACAACCAATAAGAATGAGACCCCCAGCAGGATCAAGAAAGCTTGATATTGATGGTCAAAGGCTTTCGCGCCCTGGAGGGTCAATAGCAAAACCCCAGGCATCCTTCCAACCGTAGAGATGAGAAGGAATACCCCAAGACGCATCGGAGTTAAACCTAAAATATAACAGAGCGCATCTTTAGGAAAACCAGGAATCAGGAAGAGGAGTAAGCTTAAAATCACACCTTCATGGCCGACCAGGTAATCGAATTTCTTCATCGTCTGAGGAGAGACAATCTTCTCCACGATTAGTTTCTCGAAGGTCTTTGCTAGGGTAAAGGCCACCCATGAACCCAACGTGATCCCAATCATAGAATAGAAAAACCCGGCCCGGACGCCAAAGAGATACCCTCCGACAAACTCAATGGCCACTCCGGGAATAAGGGCGATCACCACCTGTAGGAATTGAACCAGGATAAAGATTAAAGGGGAGTAATGGCCAAAAGAGGAAATGACTCCTTTTAACTGCTGGCGATCACCAAGGATGTTATAGAGTTCAACCGCCTTTACCCATAACTGCGAGTTAAACTTGTAGACCAGGAGGCACAGGATGACAATGGAAAGACAGGGAAGCCAAAACCGCTTCGATTTGAGCCAGGAAGGGAATTTCATGAATGGACTGGTGTTTCCTGGATGTTTTATCCTCATACGGGTTTTTACGGTCTCCTTGCCCTCGATCCTTCCATCACACTCTGCACCTTATCCTTTGCCCTTTGAACTAAATTTATTAAAAAACGATACTCCGCCTAATCGTCTGAATCTGTCCCACCAGGGGACATGCTCTTTCCCAGGGGAAGTAGGTTCTCCCTACCCAACTCAGGGTCCTTTCTCGCAACACTCCTTGCGAGCATATTCATGACCCTAACCTGATCCTCCGTGCTAAGATGCAGTAACTCATATGCGAGCCTTTCTGTCGTGGAAGGATCGACAGAAGAAGTTGAAAAAAGACCGGCTAAAAATGAACCGTTACTTTTCGTTTCCATGGTTTTTTCCTCTCTCCTCGTGAAATTTCTATGGATCATACTGAATCAGGAAGCCCTGCCCGGAAGGGAAGGGCAGCTTAACTCAACACCATAGGCTTTACTTTTCTCCCGATCCCTAAAAAACCTCGCCTCAATGACATCGGGAAACTCAACTTCAAACACTTCTTCGGGGATGGTGATGGTCAGAGAATGCTTGCGATAACGTAAATACTTTTTGACACTATAACCGCATCCCTTAAGACCCTCGAATGTCATGGAAAATTCATTAAAAATCTCCTTCCCATATGTTATCGAGGCAATTTCAACATCCGGAACCCCGGGACACCGAAAAACAAAATAGACCCCCCTCTTTTTATAGACATCCTGGGTCTGATCAGGAACTTTTCGGGAAAATATTAGTTGAAAGCTTAAAATCTCAACCCCTCCTCCCCACCTGATAAGCTCCTCCACACGGACTAAAGGGTTTTCTTTATAGAAAAACCTTCCATCCAGACTCCTGGAAAGATGGGCAAACGCATGATACGCCTTCAGTGGGAAAAGGTTCTTGAGTTTCGACATTTCCCCTTCACCAATCAACCGTTCTTCCTCTATTATTAGATTACTCATCTTTGCCTGTTCCCTTATTTTGTCCCTCGTGTTTTTAAGGGAGGAGAAATCAAGATCGGGGGGAGGAAATACAATGCCACCCACCTCGATGGGAACATATGAGCCAGGCTCCTGCTTTTCCAAATTTACCTCTACCCATGGCGGCCCTTCACAATTATTGTTACCCGGGAACTCCTTCGCAAGCGCCCTCCGCTTCCTGTGAAGAATCCTGTTTTTTACGTTGCGAGCTAAATGTATCAACCAGGGAGTCATCTTCCTTTTTAACTTCAGGTAATACCGGCACTCATAAGCAAGCCTGCCGGGAGTAAGTGTTATGTCCTTCTCTAAACGGCTCTCCATCCAACCCTCAGCCTTTGTTTTAAAATACAACTTGCCTAACCAAATATGGGCAGTTCGCTCTAAAAGAGCTTGGTCTTTCTCCAACATATTCGTCCATAGCTTGGTAAGGTAAATCTGACCCGCGGGATTGAGAAAGGAAATCTCCCGTGAGAAACTTTCTATTTTCTTCTTCTCGCTCGCTTCCATGATTGCAGACCTTGAAGAAAAAGAGCTTATTAGACAAAGAGCTTATTAGACAGGGAGGCCGGGATTGCTATTAGCCATAGCGGTCAAAATAGAGGCTGAAAACCCCTAAAAGTAGGTAACGAACCCTCCTTTTGGAAATAAACATAATCAAAGATTATGGTAAACAAAGGACAAACCGAGGACAAATGAAAGAAAAAACAAAATTCCCTCCCACTTTTTGGATGGTTTTTGTGGGGGGAACCTATTGCCATATTTAATATCATTGCAACATCCTTTTCGGGTATGCCCCTACGAAAAATAAACTTTGGATTCGGAAATAATTCCTACTGAAAATACTACCCCAGTTTCCCAGGGGAAGAGAGCATCTTCTGCTCTCACTAAGGTATTACTTTTTTCCATGAAAGAGATGGGGGGAAAAATACAGGGAGAACTGCCCTTCATCCGCCATTTCCCCCCCTCCTATACCGCGCACGTATGAGATTCTCCATTTTCTCGATGGTTCTGCTTTTAAGAACAGACCCATTTCTATCGAAAAGAGTTCCTACCTCGCCTATCTTCATAACCTTCGGGTCCCCGGGAGCGTCAGAAAAAAGCTCCATTTCGGGGTGGGTAAAAACGATTACCCCCTCTATCCAGATGGGTTTCAGACCGTTATAAGAAAGAAATTCTTTAATCCGCGATATCTCCCTCCTTATCTGCCGGGATGGATCTTTCATTTCCACCTTGTAAACCTTTCCCCTCCTCCCTCTTTTTTCCTGCCCCCAACAGCCATTATATTGCCTGATGACCCCCTTGTGGTTTTTGGCGTTAAAAAGGAAAACTCCGGTCGGCCCTATCAGGAGACAATCTATATCTCCTCTCACCAGGGGCAGGCTGAAGAAGCCTACATAATCGTCCGAAAGGATTTGATGGAGTTTATTTCTTAAAATCTCCTCTCCCGCCAGTCCCGCCTGGACCACCTTCGTCTCCCTGGATGATGCGGCCAATAACAGAAATATAAGGAAAATTAAGCCGCCGATTAAATAAAATACCGGATAGAGGTATCCCAGGGTAAAAAATAGAAGAAAAGACCAAACTCCCAACAGGATTTTACCGTTTTGGGCCTTTTTGGCCTTTGCCAGGCGTTCTTCAAGGTGGTTTGAAAGCTTAAATTCCCTCATTTTAAATCTCCTTATGGAAGTAATACTTTATTGAGTGAAGATATAGCGTGGTATAGTCAAAATTTTTAGCTTTAGACCTTAAAAGTGACTATACATGACTTTTCACCGGAGATAGCTATGAGAACCAAAAGGAAAACTAAAAAACGGGAAAGAATGATATACAGATTTAGTCTGGACAAAGAAAGGTATAAGGAAATTATCATGCTTCTCGATTCACTTCCTAAACCTTTCAGGGGAGAATATATTGCGGAGTCAATCAGGATCGCAAGGCTTCGCCTAGGGTTGGAGGGAGGTCCATCTTCGGAACCTCCCCCGGAACTAAGGGGAGCATTCACACTGTAAAATGGCAAATAGGAGGCAAAAATGAACAGCGTAATAGGAATTGACATTGGCTACGGATACACAAAGTCTTTCATCATGAATGACGGGATTCCAAGGAAGCTTATCCTTCCCACGGCAGTATCACTCTACGCCCCAGACTTCTCTTTCGGGACAAGAATCCCCACAATCAGGGTCAATACCCAGAAGTTTGCCGTCGGTGAAGAACTGATCATCAATGGGTTTCCATGTGAGAACACTGTTAGGGGAGATTTTACTGGTTCCCCCTCCTATATGGCTATTCTCGGATACGTCCTTTCACGGAACGGCTTCTTGGGCAACGTCCTCGTGACAGGACTTCCCCCCACCTTCTACAATAAGGAGACGGTAGGGAAGCTAACCGAAGAGTTAAGGAAACAGTGGATCGTGGATGAACAGGGAAGGGTCATTGTTATCCCTGAAACCATAAAGATCATTCCTCAGGGAGCAGGAATCTTTTTTAACTATGTGACCAACTATCCGGGCATATTTCAAAAGAATACCCTTGTCCTGGATATTGGCTACTACACCCTTGATCTGGTCTTCTTCTCAGGGGGGAAATACATTGAAGAGGCGGCCACAAGCTTCCCAATGGGGATTAAGGTTGTCTATGACAAGACAAGAAAGCTATTCTCCAGGGTCCACGGGACCTTTCCAAAAGATGACGATACCATGGATGAGATCATAAGGTTCGGGAAATATACTGACTTTGGGGAAGAATATTCCCTGGATGTCAGAGAGATTATCGAATCTTATAAAGTCATGGTCAATAGCACCGTAAAGAGTCATCTTGGAAAGGTTACTAAAAGGGTCGATTATGTCATCGCCGGAGGGGGAGGAATAAACCTCTTTATGGAGACAATGAAGTCTATTATCCCCGTGAACGACCCTCAGTTCGCAAACGCAATGGGGTTTTATGAATACGGGAAGCAGTTTCTGAAGCAGTCTCTTAAGAGTTGAAATAATCAAAATCTAAAAAGAAATGGGAGGTGTAAGATGTTGACTATGCCATGTTTGAAACACAGAAGCTACCCGTTAAATCCGAACGGGATAGTTAAAGAATTTCCTATTAGCGCCGAAAAAAAAGATTGACAATATGTCGATTATGAATTAGAATAACTAATAGAAGGAGGGAAATATGGAAGACAGTTCCGGGTTGATTTTTGTTTATGGTATTTTTTTTATAGTTGTTTTGATTTTAAGTTTTAAGGATATGGGGCCATTCATAGGATTAAAGCCGATGAGAACAAGCCCCGAGGAAATAAACGCCAAAGATGAAGTATCGGACGATAAGATTAAATTGATCGAAAGAATAGTTACTGAAGTTAAGGATGATAAGCTAAAGCACGATCTTTTAAGGGAAGTGATTAAAGAAAAACCAACCAAAGAGGGAAAGCCAGAGGGATTCTGGAAAGGATTGTGTGACTCTGAAGACGATGATTTTAATAGAAGGATGAGTTTAGGACTTTTACACTCAGGTATTAGAACTATGGATCGCACTGGTGGATACAGAATGAAATAATCATCAAGAAGTTGGTTTTCAGTCTTTCTTACCTTTAGTTACGTACCTTCCTTCGAACCTCCGCCCAAGATCTTGGTCTTTACCTTCTCATACATATCCATTGTCTGTTGCGGCGGCGGCGGAATAGGAGTGGCGCTTGCCCCAAGTTTATCATCTCCCTTTTCCTGGATGAGCCGGTCAGATTCCGCAGCATAACTCTGGAAGGTTTTTGTGTATTGCTCTACAAACTCTTTTCCCTTAATTTCCCCTTTATCCAGCCCGCTGGTGAGCGAATCCTGAGCCGTTCTTATATCTCTGTAAATCCGGTTGTAATTCTCCTGCTCCGTGTTTCGACCAGACACTCCTGCCGAAGCCCCTGTCCCCCCCCAGAGTTTAAAACCTATTCCGGCTTCATGGCGAGATTCTGAAACCAGGACACCCTGCTTTGACAACCTCTCTCCCTGAGCTTCTGCAAACTTAACCGCCTGCTCCTGCATTTCCTGGGACCTCTGTGCATTGGTTGGGGCAGTCAAAACCCTCTGGCCTATCGCCTGATCCCCTCCGACTGCTGCACTCCACATTGAACTCGATGAAGTAACCGGACCCCGCTCAAAGGTTGAATGACTCTCATCGTGCTTAACATCTATCGCTCCTGTGTGACGCCTCAAACCACTCTCTTCCGATTCAAGCGCCGTTGTCCTGCTCTCCCAACCGGTTTGTGTTCTTGAATAATCCTCAACCGTATTGCTCCCGCCTCGCCTGAGTTGGAAGGCCGTAAGTTCTCCACTCTGAGGATCAATCGTTGCGGATTCAAGAGAGACCTGCCTTCCTTTCCCGATGTCTTTCGCAAGAGAGGAAGCAACCCCGCCAGCCCCTGAATCTTTAAGAAGGCCGGCAAAGGTTCTCGCATTGAATATCCCCGGCTGCTCAACGCCGATAACGCCGCTTGCCGAGACGAGGTTTTTAAGCTGGCTCTCCTGTCCCGACCACTCATGAATTCCACTGGCAGACTTTGTAAGATCAAGCGTCTCGCGTGATCCACCGGCCTCGCCCCTGAAAAGGGAGACCTGGGGGCTTCCATCCTCGCCATCTTTCCATGCCATTCTCACACGGTCTCCGGGAGAAAACGTCACGCCAAGCCCCTGCTCTCCAGCCATTTGATTCAACTTTCCTGCAACGCCCGCATTCGGAACAGTCAGTGTCTCCTCTGCATGGTGGGCAAGATGACCCTTGAACATCCCTGCAAAGTCTTCTCTGTTGCTGGTGAAACCTAATTGGTTTGCAATCCGGTACATCTGCTCCATCTTTCCCGCCTCATTTAGAGTTTTCTGTGTCTCTGTAAACTCAAGACCTCTTTTACCGACAGTTCCCATGGCATTTTCAAAAGCATGGGTTCCCACGAGATCACGGGTTCCCATGAGACTTCCTACCTGATGGGACGCCTGCCCCAGGGAAATACCCTTCCGATCAGCATAATCGCCCAACATAGTCCCCACCTTGGTATAGTCCTTTGTTGAAATGGCGCTCTGAAAGGCTTCGACGCCGCCATGAGGGGAAGAAACAGACTTGAAGGTCTCCATGTCCGCAACCGTCTTTTGCTCTCCGATTCCCACCACGGACATCGCTCTTGGGAGGTTGCCCCCATAAACCCCTGCCCTTCCTATTCCCTTTGCAATATCAACCGCCTGGCTGGATCCCATTCCTTCGACGGCAGACGTTGCGCTTCCGGTTGTCCCGACAATCTTACCCATGGCGCTTGAAGCCGACAGGCCCTGAATCATCGAAGCCTGGCTTCCAAGATGTGTGCCTGACATGAATCCGGTATTTCCCATGCTCCGGTTTCCCATGGTTACGTTTCCCGCTCCGCCAACCTCTGCCCCAACCCTCTGGGCAACCTGCTGGCCCCCGCTTCCGGAACTAATAGCTGACATGGCCGTGGTCATCGCATACTCACCACCCTTTATAAGACCCCAGGCAAGAGGCGGGATCGACCATGTAAAGGCCCCGATGTAGCCAAGTATGAGATTTGCATGAGACCTTATCGCCTCAACCGTTGCAAAACTCATTCCATAGAAGCCGGGGTCTATCTCTATATTGTAAAGCGCATCCCGGATAACCCTGGCAAACTGCCAGTCCGCAAAAGCATTTAGAATCACATAGAAGGGGACCCACATCTGAAGCCAGAGGTTTATCTTAGCGAACATGACTATCGCGCCTATCCCGCCAATGACAAAGAAGACCGGCAGGAAGATCGAAAGCCCATAGACAAGGGCCTCGATAAGCATCCTCATGGTCTCAACTATCTTGTTAAAAAGTCTTCCCGCCGTAATCCAGGCAGAGCCGGTCTTTTGTGTGAGAAGAACATCCTTGACATTGTAGTCCCCATGCTTTGCCGCATAGGAAATCAAGGCATAACGGATAGAATTTAGAACAGCAATCTGTTTTATCTGATCCCGAAATGACCCAACGGAGTTGGGAAAGTATCTTTCAAAAAGCTCCTGGGTGGTTGTGAAATAGCCCGGGTCGTCAGGATTCCCTCCAAGAAACCTGTAATTTACCTGCTTGAGCCAGCCCGAAAAGATACTGTCCCAGTGGGAGTTGATCTGCTCAGGCGCATTGGCGCAGGTAACGGGAGTTGACTCATCAAAGTTTACGTTAAAATGTATGTTCGGATCCCTGAACACATTCCCTATGTTTGGAATATCATAAAGAATAGTGGGCGACTGGTGAAGGTATCTGAGGCCAATCGCTTCCTGCGAGTCCGTTCCCCGGATGAAGGCGAAGTTTGGAAATACACACCTCTCAAAATACTCTCCAAGAACCGTGCTTATTGAGACATTGTTCGTCCCTCCATATTCCACGGGAGCCGCAGGAGGCTCTATATCGAGAATTTCGTTGAGATACTTTGCTCCGATAGCAACGCCGGTTTTCCTGAAACGGACCGCATCGACAGGAACGAGAACATCTTCAATCTGGGCCCCAACGGCATCCCCTATCCTTGATGAAATATGAGCGACAACAGCGTTTACCAGGGGAACATTAGTAACCACCTGGGTTTGAGATGGATCAGCCCGATCAATGATCGCTATATGAGCTTTCGGAAGCATCAGGAGGTATACCGCTATGCCTGCAAAGATCGCCACCTTCACCAACGCAAGGAAGCTCTCCGCTCCGAAAATCCGGCCCACCTGCGTTTGTCCGTGCCCACGGCCAAGAAAGCCCATCACAGGAGCAAGGACGCCTATAAGCAGGCCGATAATAAGCATAACCTTGACAAGAGAGGCTATATGCCCCCCGTCAATGAGCATCTTCATTCCGTTAAAGATGGACGCGAGGAAGTCGCCTGATGAGTAGGTGTAGATTTCGTAGGTGCTAGTGGCGAAGGCCAGGGTGGGAAGCCCCACAAAAAAGGCTAAGATGGAAAAAATATGAAGCGCTTTTTTAACACTCCTCATTGCTTTCTCCTGCTGCGATAATTTTCTATAACCATCAGGTTAAGGCGATACCACTTTTTGAGCGCATCCCTGAATTCCTTCAGGGACTTCTCTTCACCCGACCTCCACATTGTATTTAACACTTCCTCAATCCTTCTGATCTCTATTATTGTCCGAGGAAACTTTCGTTCTCCATGTCGGAACGCACCACCGGCGTAGCGAACGGAGATTTCGCTCAAAGCCCTCAAGAAGAGAACGCTGAAAGGGTCTTTATCCGAAAAGGACTTTTCCAGAACCTCCAGGTCTTTTCCCTCCTTAAAATATTTTCAAGAAGGCTCCTTGAACCTTCCAGGTCAAGATTGAGGACAACCCCATTCTTCAAATCACTAACCACGAGAAAGGTCCGAAAAAACTCCCTCATCCACTCCCCGGAGTCCTCCCTCGAAATTCTTTCAGAGTTCACCTCGATCCTCCAGGGGATCCCCCCTTTGCGTAACGTTTCAACAAGCTCATCGTAAATCCTCTTCATCTCCCAATTGACTCGGTAGTCGTTCAGGATCGCACCGTGAAGAACTGAACTTCCTTCAAGATAGAAAGCCGCTTTCGCAATACAGGTTCGGTGATTCCCATCCTCACCGATATAGAGGTCGCCACCGTCAATGCTTCGAAAATACATTGATGGCTCCTTCTTTCTGGTCTCGTAGTAATAAACCGGGTTATCTTTGTAAAGGTCGAGATTGATATTCATTCTCTTCCCCTTTTCAAGAAACTCGATCCAGCTTAATCCGGCATAATCGGGGTGCTCCGTTCCAACTATCCTGAAGATATTGATTGAGGCGTTCCCATGCCAGTAGTGTTCCAGGAGAAAGGGCTGAAGCTTAGAAAAGGAAATCCCGTCCCACTTTTTAATCTCCCTGCTCAGGAGATCAGGGTTAAGAGACTTTATTCTCTCCCTGAGATCGCCATTGCAGACCGTATTCATTATCTTGTTGCCTTTACAGCCCTTACCACAGGGGGGGAAGCCTTCTGAGCCACCTGGTTTAAAAAGAAGGCGGTTAGTTCAAACGTCTTGACCTGGGCCTCAAAGAATTTAAGCTCTCTTGTAAGTTCGTTGTGAATATCCGTCTTCACAGAATCAATCCGAGAAAGGAGCTTGTCCCTCTCCACAACCGACTGCTTACCCACGTTGCTCTCAATCGCATGGACATATCTTTTTACAGTCGCATAAGCCATAGAAAGAGCCGCTATGTCAGAGGTCATCTCAATGGCGGAGTTAAGGAGCCCCGGGGTTGTTCTTGTGGTTTCAACCAAGCTCATTATGGGAATGACAGAGGCTTCTATAAAGGCCGTCTCCTCATCCGAAAGGGCGACCCGGTTGAGTATCTTTTGAGCAATCTGCGTGACCATCTGATTTACTTTCTGTTTGAAACCAGGATAGATGGAATGATCAACATATTCGACCTCGGGTTTTGTCTCATCGGAGACCGTCTTGTTTCTTATCAACTTCACACTCTGATTGCCGTAGAGAAAGTCTCTGAGCGTGATCGTGCTTCCCGTGTATTGAGTCGTGGGTTCCCCTTTGTCGCTCATCTGGGTGACGAAGGTTCCAACGAGAGATTGGACGATCTCCTTTTCTTCGTTTGTAAGGCTGACTCTTCTCAGGGCATCCCACACCGCATTTCCATAGACCTTTGCCCTGGGAACTGTATTCTGCGAAAACGCTTCGTTCTTTAGCTCCTTGAGCTTTCTCAGCGTTTTGTCTCCTTCGGCGCACTCCCTCTGGGCGGTGTCTGGATCCTCACCCTCCTCGATCATCCTCTGCTCGCAGGCGGAGAGTGAAGCCTCAGCAACGGAGCCTGCGGTCCAGTTGACAATAGACTTCGCCGCCTGACAGGTATCCGTAAACATATCCTGCCAGCTCTGAATACGGTTAAGAAGGCTCTTTAACTGCTCAAGGCATGTGGGGCAGACCGCCTCAAGGCCAATCTGAAAGGCATAGCCCAGGGCGTTTTGACCTATGGTGCGGAGCATATTTACAAACTGGTCTTTGTTGATAAAGCTTATCCCGCCAAAAAAGAGGTCAACACCTCCACAGCCTGCCTTTATCCTGGGGGGGTTGATAGAGAAAAGCTGGACAGGTTCATAACCGGCCCGGAGATTGAGAGAGCCGCCTGCGATGAAGCCCCTTGTCTGGGCCATATAAGCGCCGGGGTCGTTAGACGTCGCCTTAAAACCCCACTTGCGGAACATTTCCTCTATTTCATTATTGAGAGAGGCATTTGAGACGCCCGCGGGAAGCGCAAGATTAAGGACGAGAAAGGCCACTATGATTATTCGTATCGATTTCGGCAGCATACCAGATTAACCTCCTTTTGAGTTCATCCATGGTTAAAAGTTCGTCAGAAATCCTCCCAAACCTGTCCGGAGGAAACGCGAGGAAGATGGAAGGAACCCTTTCCACTCCAAGCCTTGAAGCGATTCCGTTGTCCATCATGGTTTCCGGAAACTCCGGGAGAACTCCGCCGTCAAGGGTAACGGATTTGACTACAAAGTATGGATATTCGGCCATAAACCTCCTTAGATGAGCCGCTTGTCTTTCGCAGCTTGGACAGGAGGCGCTGTAAAAGAAGAAAAGACCCGCTTCTCTCGAAAGCCCCATGAGAATCTCTTTCTCCTTCTTTTTTACCATCCCGAAGTAGAGGTCTTTGTCGGAGTCCGAAACAGGAGCAGGCCCTCCAAGCTCCGGGTGCATCATCAGGGTCTTCTGCCAGGCAATGGAGAAGTTCTCGGAGAGCTTCATCATCAGATTATTGTGTTCCATGTAGGCCCTTACGTTATTTATGGTCGGGTTTTCCATCGCACGGGAGAGAAGCTCTTCCCCCCTCTTTTTCATCATCTCCGTAAAGGGAGGTTCGGGCTTCTCAGGTCGAAAAGGCTCGACCACGGGGGGTATCTCCACCTCTACCTTAGGCTTTTTCTCTTCCTTTTCGACTTCCCTCTTCTCTTCCTCCTTTGGAGGGTCTTTGTAGAAAAACCAACCTTCATCCCTCCTTTCCCACCAATTCGGTTTGGAGTAAGCAGGAAGGGCGAATGAAACCACGAGAAGGAGGCTGATTAACGAAAGCCCTATTTTATGGCGCTCTATTATCGCCAAGGCCCTTGATTCTAACTTCGACTTCATGGGTTATGTCCTTTGCCTCCGAGATAACCGAATCTCTGACCAAAACGAGTCTTCCCCTTGACTCCTCCTCGATGACATGGTTTAAGCGGTCCGTGAAAGAAGATATCTCCCTCTCCATCTCTTGTTTCAACTTTGGATCGGCTCCCCTGTCGCGGTATTTCTTAATAAATTCCTCCTTTTTCGCATCGACTATCTTTGACACATCAAGGACAACAACCTCCTTCTGGTTCGTCCTGGAAAAATGCCAACCGCTTGCCACCCCAGAGAGTATGGAGACGGCTACAGAAAAGACCAGGATCGAAAAAATATTGGTTCCCCTGTTACGTTGGGTCCCTTCCATTTGGGGGCCGGGTAAACTTTCCTTCTTGATCTCTTCTATTTCGGATCCTGGTGTGTTTTCCCTTTCAATCCCTTCCATCTTTTCCTCCCATTATCAGAGTAATACTTCCTTCCCGTCACTGGATATATCTCTGTTTCACCTTATTTGCGATCTCCTCCATCTCTTCAGGGGAAACCTCTGTCTTATGCTTGATATACTGCATATACTCGGTCAGGTCTATCCGGGAGAAGTCAAGCGAACCAAGCTCTTCCGGGGTAAACCCACGGCAGTTCGGACGCTTTCCATCACCCCAGGGTATGCCTATCTGTGGCCTTCCTTGCTGATGGACGAGCCTTGCGAGGATACTATTAAAACAGCAGTAAACCCTAGAATTCTTTGTGCACATCCCCAGAAGTCTCTTGGAACATCTTTCTCCTACGCGATGGCACAGACGGAGATTCACCTTCTGGGAAGTAATAATGTCCTCCTTGTCGCACCCAAAATACCAGTCCCAAAGAAACTTCACGATGGAATACACCACTAAGGCAATCGTAATAATCGTAGCTAAGGTCGCAAGGGTGGAGACGAGCGCGGTGTTCGACATGGTTGCCACAGTAACTCCACCCTGCTCCGATAGGGTGATCCCTAACTGAAGGGCTGCCTCGCCAGATATGGTTTGTGTATAAAGTGTCGTAGTTGTCGTTCCAAGAAATTCGGAAACAGTAGTTCCCAAAAGACTGCTCAAAGAACCCGTCTGCCCACCGCTAAGAACATACGAAAAGGCGTTTGCATAACCAGTCCAGGTAGTCGCATACCCGCCTGTCGCGTAACCGTAGAGTTTTATTACCGAGCGGGCGGCGCTTACATAGTCGGCAATGCTTACCCCTCCAGTCGCCGAATTACAGCAGCCCTGTGTTCTTACGCATTCCTGCTTCTCACCAGGGAAGATGGACATTCCCTCAGAATCCACACGGTACTGGTTTAAAACCTCTATTGCAGCGGCTGCGGAAGCAAAGTCGGTATTGGCATCATAGGAGGCGTCAACGCACTCTGTTCCCATGCACCTGATCTGACCCAGGCAGTTATAGGCCACCGTATAACCCAATATTCCACCCTGGCCGCAACGGTAGGTGTACTCCACCTGAGTGCAACCCTGATCCAGGCACCTATGACTGTAATAAACACAACCCTGCTCTTCCAGAACCTTGCAGTTTTCCGTATCATCACCACAGGCAAACTTTATCTTGCTCCACCAGTCGTTAAGCGCCTCTTTTACTTCCGGCCCTCCAAGGATTGTCTGCCAGG
>Ga0208733_100167_pt1 | contig 34448 bp, 24 predicted proteins | sample SubbioR11Jul_8B1_FD_184816 | JGI IMG/M metagenome (GOLD analysis project Ga0208733, IMG submission 184816) | Serpentinite rock and fluid subsurface biosphere microbial communities from McLaughlin Reserve, California, USA - CR11Jul_8B1 (SPAdes) | ecosystem: Environmental > Terrestrial > Deep... | reverse complement strand
CCGACGGGACTTGAACCCGCGACCTTCTGCGTGACAGGCAGATATGCTAACCACTACACTACGGCTCCACACGAGCCTGTCCAGGTTATAATACTCAACCGGTCCAAGAGTTGTCAACGGCGTTTTGGCCTGGTGCGCCAAAACAGCTATGAAAAACTATACCGACTGCCCACGCCCAGAACTGGCATCATATTAACAAACGCTTATGCGGCACGAAGATTATCTCTCCACCAGCAAAAGGCTTTCAGGGGCTCGAGCTGCTGCCCTGGATCCGGAGCTGGGGGCCATGGATGGAGGCGCTGGAGCCGGAGAACTTGAGGCATAAGTGGTTGGAAGAAGTCCGAGCGGGGGTTGATATGCACAGACCGAAAGAATCGGATAATCGCGAGGCCCCAGTGCAATACTGGGCTCACACCCACAAAGACCGCAGCAGGTGGCAGAGCATGCAGGAACACGCCTCCGAGGTAGCCCGTCTGGCCTCAACGAAAGCTGCCTACTTCGGCGAGTCTGAAAAAGCCCGTCTAGCGGGACTGCTGCACGACATCGGCAAGTACGGCGACCTGTTCCAGCGTCGTTTGGAGGGCAAGGAAAGCGGTCTCGACCACTGGTCAGCGGGGGCGCATATCGCCCTGACGGAATACCGGGCGTTAGAGGTTGCCCTGGTGATTCAGGGGCATCACATCGGGCTGCAAAGCGGGGCTGTGCAAAGCTTGCGAGAATTGCTGGATCTGGTAGCGTTGAACCAGAAGCACCCCCTCGACTTACGGCTCTCGGAGACCAACACCGAGTTACTCAAGCAACGCCTCATTGCCGATCTGGGCAGTTTGCCTCCCTCTAGCCAGCCGGTTTCCAAAAAGGTCAGCGCCGCCGAGATGCTGGACACCCGGATGCTCTTCTCGGCCCTGGTAGATGCCGACTTTCTCGATACCGAGCGCACCATGAACCAGGGCAGGCCCCAGTTTGTGCCGCGTCCCAGGCCCCCCGAACTTCAGGCTGCCAGAGCGCTCGAGTTGTTGGAAGCGCGGCTGGAAGAGCTGAGCGCCGACCAAAACATCCCGCCTAAGACCCGAAAACTGCGCCGTGATCTGGCCGATGCTTGCGCTCAGGCCGCCCATCACTCCGCTTTAGCCTTCACCCTGACTGCCCCCACTGGCAGCGGCAAAACCCTCGCCATGCTACGGTTCGCCCTCAGGCGTGCAGTGCATGACCCCAGGGTGCGCCGCATTGTGGTGGTGCTGCCTTTCCTCACCATCCTCGACCAGACCGTAGACATCTACCGGGGCTTATTTGCTGAGCTGGGCGAACACTACATCTTGGAACACCACAGCCTTACGGGCCTTCGCGGCACCGAGAAAGCGGACGATGCGGTGGCGCAGAGCGAGAAGGAAAAGCGACTGCTTAGTGAGAACTGGGATGCCCCCATCATCATCACCACCAGTGTGCAGTTGCTGGAAAGCCTGCACGCAGGCCGACCCAGCGCCTGTCGCAAGCTGCACCACCTGGCCGGAAGCATCGTCTTGTTCGACGAAGTGCAAACCCTCCCTACCAGACTCGCCGTGCCCACCCTCAAAACCCTGGCCCGGCTGGCCAGCGAAAAGTACCATTGCACGGTGTTGTTTTCCACCGCCACCCAGCCCGCTTTTGACCTTCTGAATGACGTTATTCGAAAGGGTGAACCCGAGACCTCGAGCTGGCAGCCCAGCGAAATTGTGACCGGCCAACAAGAGCTCTTTGGTCGCGCCAAACGAGTCAATACCACCTGGAATACCCAAGCAGCCCAGACCTGGCCTGAACTGGTGGCCCAGCTTACGCGCCACCCCCAGGCCCTGTGCATCGTCAACCTCAAGCGTCAGGCACATACACTCACAAAAGAAGCGCAAAAACAAGGGCTGGAAGGTATCTACCACCTCTCCACCGCCCTCTGCCCACAGCACCGCCGCGACCTGCTGGCGCAGATTGTAGAGGACTTGAAAGCGAATAGACCCTGCCGGGTTTTTGCGACCCAGTGTGTGGAGGCTGGCGTAGACCTCGACTTCCCGGCCGTGTACCGCGCCCTGGCTCCACTGGACGCGATTGCCCAGGCCAGAGGCCGCTGCAACCGCCACGATGCCCAGACCAAACCCGGAAGCCTCACCGTATTTATCCCCGAAGAAGAAAAATACCCCACCAAAGCCTACGAGCAGGCTGCCAGCCTGACCAAAAGCCTTCTGGTAGAACACGGCAGCCTCGACCTCGACGACCCCGAAACCTACCGGCGTTTCTATAGTGGCCTCTACAGCATCGCTAACACCACGCATCCTGAGCTGGAAAGTTTCATCACCTCCCAGAATTACCAGGAGTTCGCCAGGCGCTACCGCCTGATCGAAACCAACGCGGTCAACGTGGTTGTTCCCTACAACGACGATGCCAGAACCCTGATGCAGGAGGCCCGCGACCTGGGCATCAGCGGCAACTGGATGCGGCGGGTGCGCGGCTACACGGTTCCGCATTTTCTGGATAAAACCGGGACTCCGCCCTACCTGGAACCCCTCTTCTTGCGCTACCAGTGGGGCCAGAGAACCGAGGTGCCCGACTGGTTTTTGTGCGCCGACGAGAGCCTATACCACCGGCTGTTGGGGTTCACGCCTGAGGAGGGAGGTGCCCAGGGTGCGTTGGTTCTTTGAACAACCACCAATCCATTACCGGCTACCGACCTAAACTTGCCTGACCAGCAAAGGAGGAGCAATGCAGAGATTTGTGCTAGAGGTCTGGGGTGAGTATGCCTGCTTCACCCGGCCCGAGTTCAAGGTCGAGCGTTTTAGTTACCCCGTGATGACCCCCAGTGCCGCAAGGGCCATTTTTGACGCGATCTACCTCGAGTTCGGCCCCAACAACAAGCCCGCCATGTACTGGCAGATCGAGCGCATCGAAATCCTGAAGCCGGTGCGATACATCGCCCTGATGCGAAACGAGGTAAAGGAGAAGATCAGCGTAGCAAACGTAAACAAGTGGATGCGCGACCCCAGTAAGCTCGAGCCCATCTATGCCGATGCCACCCGTGAAGACACCGGCCAGGACACCAAGGGCCGCACTCAGCGCCAGACCATGGCGCTCAAGGAGGTTGGTTACCGCATTCATGCCCATTCGGTTCTGTATACCGAAAACTACGAGCTGCGCCAGAAGATCGAGCGTAGCTTTGAACGTCGTGCCAGCAACGGACAGTGTTTTTATCAACCCTACCTGGGCTGCCGGGAATTCACGGGCTACTTCAAACTGCTGGGCGATTCCTCGGCAACGCCAGAGCCTCACTCGGTCAACGAGCGCATCGGCTGGATGCTATACGACGTGTTCGACTTATCGCGCCCTGGCAGTAACGCCGATGCACCCCAGATCAGCCTGTTCGAGGCCGAAATTAGCAACGGGGTTCTGAACATCCCCCCCTACCCCAGCGCCGAGGTTCGCAAGCCCCAGGGAGGTGCGTGATGCTAGGGCAACTGGTGGAGTACGCAAACCGCAAGGTTTCGGGCGTCGAAACTGGTTTTACCACCAAAGAAATTCGCTGGCTGGTGGGCGTAAGTCAAGATGGTCGTTTTACCGAGCTGATCGCCCTGGATAACCAGAGAAAGACCTGCCCCGATTTGGCCCAACCGGAAATGGTAGGAATGCCCAAGGTGTTCAGGTCGCTGGGACACTCGATCGAACAGGCCTCCCACTTCCTGGCCGACACCTGTGCAGTGATTTTCAAACTTCCCGAGCTAGACCGCTCTGGCTCGATCAAGAAGCCCGATGAACACCAGAAAAATCTTCAGAAGCACCAGACCTTCAGGCTGCTGATGCAACTGGCCAGTGAGGAAGTGGCAAGCCTCAGGCCCATCTACCAGGCGCTTTCTGATGAAGCCCAACTGGAGGCGTTTTATCAGCGCTTGCTGCTGGAAACCCAGAAACCCGGCAAGGATAAGCTCAGGCCCACCGACAAAATCTCGTTCTATCTGGATAGGCAGTGTGTCCTGGACACTTTAGAGTGGCGTGACTGGTGGCGGAATTTCAGAACTAAAATATCTGTAAAGAGCCAGCTGGAAGATGAAGCGAGTACTGGGAAAATGCTCTCGCTGGCTACGGGCGAACTGGCCGAGCCTGCCCCAACGCATCCAAAGGTAATGAACCTCGGGGGGAGTGCTTTTGGGTTCGCTTTTGTGACCTACGACAAGGAAGCCTTCGAGTCATACGGGTTGTCTCAGGGTGAAAATGGCGCGGTAGATCAGATTTCGGCCACCGCCTATCGCGCTGCTCTGGACAACATGCTGGGGGATGCCAGGCAACTGGGCGAAATGAAAATCGCCCTCTGGTACGACCGAGAAATCCCCAGCGAAAACGATTTTTTCGACCGCTTGTGGGAACCCGAGTCCGCTGAAGCGGGTGCAGAGGCCAACGCCCTCGATCGTGCCCAAAAGCTTTTGAATGCTATTCGCACTGGCGAAGTACCACCCAGGGTTTCCCAGAGCCATTTCTACGCCATCGCTATGAGCGGTGCGGCAGGCCGGGTGATGGTGCGCGACTGGCAGACCGGCAACCTGGAAGACTTTGTGAAGGGGGTGGAGGCCTGGTTTTCCGACCTGCAAATTGTCAACTCGAGGGGCTCTAAAAAAGCCAAACTACCGGGCCTGAATCGGCTGCTGATGAGCTTACAGCGCCCAAAATCCCCCGAGCAGAAGCTCGACGACTACATCAAGCCGGTCAAGATGCTGCAAATACCCTTCTGGCGTGCTGCCCTTAACCCCAGCCTGCCGATTCCCTACGCGGCGGTTGCCAAGCTGATGGAGTCGCACACCGCAAGTGTGATGAAGGGCGAGTTCGACCAGGCTCTAAAGGTTAAACAGGGCAACGAGGCCGATGCAGCCTCGCTAGGACGGATCTACGCTCGAATGGGACTTTTGAAGTCTTACCACAACCGCAAAGGAGGCTACCAGATGACCCCAGCTCTCGACCCTCAGCACCCCAGCAAGGCCTATCAGTGTGGGCGATTGATGTGCTTGCTGGCACAGATTCAGGACACCTCTTCGGATGCAGACATCAACGCCGGGGTGGTGCAACGCTACTATGGCGCGGCTTCCAGCACCCCTGCGCTGGTGCTGGGCCGCCTGACCCGGCTTTCCCAGCATCACCTGAGCAAGATTCAGCGGGACAAGCCTGGGCTGGCCTTCTGGCTCAACAGCCAGATTGCCGAGGTCTGGAACGCCCTGGACAAAAGCTTGCCCAAGACTCTCACCCTGGAAGAGCAGAGCCTGTTTGCGCTGGGCTACTACCAGCAGATGGCTTTTAACCGCAGCAAACGCAGCGGCGACCCCGAATCCGGCCAAGACCAGGCCGACTAACCCCGGCCCAACAGCAAAGGAGAGTGTGTATGTCCAACCCCATCCAAAACCGCTACGAGTTTCTGCTGATTTTCGACTGCAAAGACGGCAACCCCAACGGCGACCCCGACTCCGGCAACGCCCCCAGGGTAGACCCCGAGGACGGCCACGGCCTGGTAAGCGACGTGGCGATCAAGCGTCGCATTCGCAACTACGCCCAGGCCGCGGGGCAGCAGATCTTCGTGCAACATGGAACCAACCTCAATCGCCCCATTTTTGAGGCGCACGAGAAGTCCGAGGGTGGTTTTACCGGCGCCAAGACCAAGGATAAGGTGGGGGCTGCTCGAGACTGGATGTGCAAACAGTTTTTCGACGTGCGCACCTTTGGGGCGGTGATGAGCACCGGCGCCAATGCCGGACAGGTACGCGGCCCGGTGCAGATTACCTTTGCCCGCAGCGTTAGCCCCATTTTTGCCTCGGAGTTTAGCATCACTCGAGGGGCAGTAGCCGAGGACGTAAAAAACGCCAAGACCATGACCGACTGGCTCAGGTGGGAAGCCGAACAACCCGAGGACAAGCTCCGTACCATGGGGCGCAAGAGCCAGATTTCCTATGGGCTTTACATTGCCAAAGGCTTCATCAGCGCGCACCTGGCCCAGGGCACCGGCTTTGGCGAGGCCGACCTGAAGGTGCTGCTGGAAAGTTTGCTCAACATGTACGAGCACGACCGTAGCGCCAGCAAGGGCCAGATGTCCACACGCAAGCTGATTGTGTTCAAGCATGTGGGCAACACCGACCCAGGCAACACCGAGCAGAACAAGCGCCAGGCCATGCTGGGCTGTGCTCCTGCCCACCAATTGCTGGATCTGGGGCAGGTGGTCTCGGTGCGGCTACTGGACGAGAGTAGACCACCCCGCCATTTCTCCGATTACGAGGTGCTGGCCGATGCTTCCAAGCTACCCAAGGGAGTGCGGATGTTGGAACTCGACTACTGGGACGAGGGCAGATTTGCCAATGGCTGGGTGGGAGTGTGAACTATGCCAAGAAGAGTTCCCGATATTCCCCTTCCCGCTCTCAAAGAACCGACACTGGAGACCTGGACGCTCAAGCTTAAGACCATCACCCCCATGTTCGGCGGTAGTGCCATCCCTCGAGGGGTTGATGCCCAAAACCCGATTCGTGCGGCCAGCGTGCGCGGCCATCTGCGCTTCTGGTGGCGAGCTACGGCAGGGGCTGGGTACAGCGACCCCAGGGAGCTGTTCGAGGCGGAGGAACGGATTTGGGGGAGTACGGGTACGCAGAAGCAGGGGTTGGTGGCCCTAAGCGTGAGTAATCAAACCCATGAAAACACCCGGCAACCTTCTTCCCTGGGCGAGAAGGTCAAGCCTTACGAGCGCTTTTTCGTCTATCCCTTTTTACGCACCAAAAGTGACGCTGAAGCTTCGGGGTTGACAGGTGTATCATTTACACTCTCCCTCAGGCTTTCGGAAAAACTTGAGTCTCAGCAAAAAGAGGAGGTAAGGCAAGCAGTTCGGGCCTGGCTAGCTTTTGGGGGTGTAGGAGCCAGAACCCGACGTGGCCTAGGAGCCTTGCGCGTGCTTGAATCCAACCAGAATAACTGGCAGCCCAAAGATTTGGCAGAATTGAAAGGCTGGTTTGGGGATTTACAAGCTTCGCCGGAATATAGCTCTTTGGGGGGTGCTCAAGCCGTTTTCTCCGAAGTGACCAAGCCCGAGAACGCTTGGCGTAAGTTAGCCTCTTTCTGGACGCGCTTGCGCAAAGGTCATTACACCGGGAAGTATCTCGAATACAGCGCAATGGGCGGGGCTATGTGGGAAGATCATGCCAAGCTCAAAGCACTCAGCACCCGTGATAAAGCCGTCAGCCTGGCTAAGCCCTACATGGGTATGCCCATCATCTACCAAAAGTTCAGCGACTCCTTTGCCGGTGAGATCAAGCCTGCTAGTGAGAAACAAAGCCGCATGGCTTCGCCCATCATCCTCAAGCCTGTGGCTTTTGTGGATGGCGTGGTACGTGCTATGGTGCTGGTGTTATCTGCGCCTAAACCAATCAAGGTTAGCATCAAAGGCCAGCTCTATGATCTGACCTGGCCTGCGAATGACCGTGTGTTACGAGCCCTAGGGACACAGGGTTTTGTTGAAACCATTTTGAGCGCGGCCAAAAAAGAAGGTTTCACCGAGGAGGTGCAACTATGAAACACCTCCTTGCCATCTCCATCGGCCCCGTGCAGGACTTCATTGCTGCCGCCCGCCGCACCGCCGACCTCTACGCGGGTTCGCAAATTTTGCAGGAGGTCTGCAAGGCCACAGCGAAGTCCCTGGCCGAGAATGGGGGAGCATTAATCTTCCCATCCGGCCCCGAAGCTGATGGGGCCAACAAAATTCTGGCTCAGGTTCCGGGCGACCCCGCCCACCTGGCCCAAACCGCCCAGGCCGCTGCCAAAGCCAGGCTACTGGCGCTCTGGCAAGATGCCCAGGCGGCTCTACCGGCAGGGCAACGGGGGCTTGTTGACCATGGGCGTGCGGAAGCACAGCTCGAGGGATTTCTCGAGTTCTACGCGGCCTGGGTTCCGCTTGCCAACTACCCCGAAGACCGAAAAAAGGCAGACCGCTTGTTGGCGGGCCGCAAGGCCCTGAGGGATTTTGCGCCCACCCGGCAGGACGATGATGGCATTCCCAAGTCGCCACTAGACCCCAGCAGGGCCGCCGTGATCCGGCCTCAAAACTGGCTTAATGTATCGGTGCCGCTAAAGAACGGTGTATACAGACCCCTGCGCATCAAGGGCACCGAGCACCTGGACGCGGTCTCGCTGCTCAAGCGCATCTATGGAGCAGTGCACGCCGACCGGGTGGTGGATACCCGCACCATGGCCAGACGGGCCAAAGACCCCCATGCTATGCCCGACGACCGCTACGGTGAGGACGACGACCAGATCCAGGAGCCCCAGCCCTACTATGCCATTCTCGTAGCCGACGGCGACCGCATGGGCGAGCTGATTTCCCAGAAAACCACGCCGGAGGAGCACCAGAAGCTGTCCGCCCAGCTTGACGGATTCGCACAAAAGGTTCGGAGTATCGTCCTTAAGCACCGCGGCTTTCCCGTTTACACTGGCGGCGACGATGTGCTGGCGATACTGCCCGTCAACACCGCGATCAAGTGTACCAAAGAACTGTCAGAAGAGTTCCGGCACACGGTGCGCAGAACGCTCTCGGCAGGGGTTGCGATTGTGCACTACCGCGAGCCGCTTTCAGGTTCGTTGGAGGCCGCTCGAGCGGCCGAAAGGGCCGCCAAGAATGGTGGGCGCAACTGCCTTGCGGTGGCCCTGCATACCCGTGGCGGTGCCCCGCTCACGGTGGTGCGAAAGTGGGACGCGCTACGCTGGCCTGAACTTGCGAAATCGTTCGAGAAGGGCGACTTAACCCAGGGCCTGGCCTACGAGTTGCTCGAGCTGGCACAAGAGTGGCAGGACGGGATGAGTGCAGTACACCTCCAGGCCGAGGCCGCGCGCATCCTGGGCCGTAAGGAACGGAAAGAGCTCAAGCTGCCAGATTTCGAGTCCCGCGAGGATCTGCTCACCTACGCCAACCAGCTCATCATTGCCCGCTTCTTGAGCGGCATCCGGGCCGAGGATAAACGGGAGGTAGGCTATGCCTGAGCGTGTGTTAGAGATTCAAGCCTTTGCGCCCCTGCTATGGCGCGACGGACGGCCCTTCGCCCAGGCCGAGGGCAGCGAGACCGCCGCGCAAAGCCTGCCGCTGCCCCTGCCCAGCACGGTGGCGGGCTTTGTGCGGACTCAAGTTGGCCGGAGGCTGGGGGTGCGCTTCCGCGACGACCACTCGGCCTTGCAAAACCTGCATGGCCTCCAGGTCTGCTCGCCGCTGCTGGTGCGCGGAGATGAGTTCGTGCTGCCCGCCCCGCGTGACGCAGTGGTGTTTGAAGAAAAAGCCGGGCAGACTACAGAGGTCGAGGTCAGTCGTCTGCGGTTTGCCGACCAGGCCTCGGGGGGCACCAATCTGCCGGACGGCATGAGGCCACTCGTTCTGGACGACGAGCGAAAAGCGGCTACGGGCTACACCTTCTGGTCGCAAAAGGACATGACCGCCTGGCTTTTGGGCCGAGACGTGATCCCCAGGAAAATCGCTGGCCTGCCTTGCGAACAACGCATTCATGTGGGTATAGACCCTGCCAGCGGCAAGGCCAGCGAAGGGGTGTTGTACAGCGTCGGCTACCGACCTCTGGAGAGCCTGGAGGATGGCCAGTACCACGACTGGCGCATCCGGGCCAGGGCCTCGCTGGAGACGGAGCCCGAGGCACTGGGTTTTCTGGGCGGTGAGTCTCGGCCTGTGCGGGTCACGGTGCGAGACGAGTTAGGCAAGTACTGGTTCGACTGCCCGAGTGAAATTAAGGAGACGGTGGGCAGTTCTAAGCGCGTGCGCATGGTGCTGGCGACGCCCGCAATCTTCGAGCACGGCTGGAAGCCTGTTTGGGTGGACAGGTCGGGCTCGGGGGTGCAACACCTGCCCAGGGGGCTTTCAAAAGTAAGGCTCAGGCTGGTATCGGCAGCGGTGGGGCGGCGTGAGGCGGTTTCGGGATGGAACCTCAGGGAAGACCGGCCCAAGGCGGTGCGCTGGATGGTTCCAGCGGGAAGCGTGTACTTCTTTGAGATAGAAGGCGGCAATCCTAGCGACCTGCTGGAAAGCTGGCTGCGCCCGGTGAGCGACAACGAGCAAGACCGCAAGGACGGCTTTGGTCTTGCGCTGTGGGGAGTGTGGTAAACATGCAGGCAAAAGCAATTTTCTGGCAGGCTATAACGCCCGTACACGCTGGAACCGGGCAGGACAGCAGTAGCGTAATTGACCTTCCGGTGGCCCGCGAGGCGGCTACCAGGTTCCCAGTGATTCCAGCTAGCAGCATTAAGGGCGTGTTGCGCGATGGTCGAGAGGATGAGCAGGCCAAGAAGGTCTTCGGCTCGATGGAAAACCAGGGCGACCTGACCCTCACCGACGCCCGGCTGCTGTTGCTGCCGGTGCGCTCCTACGCGGGCAGCTTTGCCCTCATCACCTGCCCGCTGGTGTTGCAACGCTGGCAGCGCGACGCCCAGGCCCTTGATGCAGGTGTCACACTAACAGGGCTAAACGCGCCGGGCGACGTACAGGTTTTTGTCACCAGCAGTAGCCAAATTAAGCACGGAAACAAGGTGATTCTGGAAGACATAGATCTCGACATATCGGGCTCCGCGGACGGGCTGGCTAATGCCCTCAGCCAGGCCATCTTCGGCCAGCAAGAGATGTATTTCCTCGAGCGCTTCGCCCTGGTCAGCAACGATGTGTTCGCCTATTTCTGCAAGACCGGCATGGAGGTGATCTCACGAGTGCGCCTCGAGAGCGAGACTAAGACCGTTGTCGGCGGCGCCCTCTGGTACGAGGAGGCCGTGCCTGCCGAGGCGGTGTTCTCTTGCTTCGCCCTCTCGAGATCGAACGACTTCGGTGAGGTGATGCAAAAGCCCTACCTCCAGATCGGGGGGAAGGGCAGCGTGGGCCGGGGCCTGCTCAGGCGGCTGGGGGGTGAGTAGCCATGCCGATGCCGCAGACCCGTAGCCAGCGGGATATGAAGCTGGCTCTCAATTTGGTGAGCAGCCTTGAGCGCGCTGACCAGGAGACCAAGAACATTTACGGTGGACTGTGCCACAACTTTCCGGTGATGGTAATGCAGAGCGGGCTGTGCCAGGCGGTGGCCTTCAGTGCAGATAAAGCCAGTGGCGATGGCAATCGGGCCAAGGCTCACCAAAAGCTGCTCGAACATGTCGGAGCGATCCTGGAGATTAAGGGCGACCTATTGCCCAGCTTGCAGACTGTTCCAGCCCTTACCTACATGCATCATACCCACCGCGTACTTGACTCTTGGGTATTTTTCAAACGCTTCGCCAAGAGCGTGTTGAAGGTCGAGGCAGGGGGTGGCGATGCGAGCTAATCTACGGTCGCTGACCGCAACCCATGCCGGCCTTGGGCTGTACAAGGGCCTTAACGGGTGTGACCCCGCCGATAAGCAGAAACTGCTCGAGGCCATCGCCAAAACCCCCATCGGCGCTGTCTACAAAACCGCCTTCGAACGTTGGAGGGACGCACTCAAAGACCCGGTGTTCATCGAGGCCACCACCACAACTCCGCTGGCTATTGGCCTGGGTAACAGCAGCCCCATCGAAAACGGCCTGGCGATTCACTACACCTACGGTACCCCCTACCTGCCGGGGAGCGCGATTAAGGGCTTGCTGCGGCGGGCGGCAGACAAATACAGCTTGAATGAGGAAGAAAAAGCAGTGCTGTTTGGAGAGGAGCCAAATAAGGAGCGCAATACTCAGGGCAGTGCGGCCCATTTGGTCTACTGGGACGGCTGGCTGCACCCCGAGAGCAAAAATCCCTTCCAGAAAGACGTGATTACCGTGCATCACCATGAGTATTACGGCAAGCGCGGGGTGGTCTGGCCCACCGACTTCGACGACCCCAACCCGGTGGCTTTTCTGAGCGTAAGGCCGGAGACGAAGTTCTGCACCGCCATCAATAGTGCCTCGCAAGGTTCGCATGACTGGGTAATCCGAGCTGCCGAGATGCTCGAGTGGGGACTAGCAAATCTGGGCTTAGGGAGCAAAACCAATGCCGGGTACGGGTATTTTGGGGACTTCAAACGGATTGTTCCCGAGAGGCCAAAGACACAAGTGGAGCGAATTGCGGGGGTAGAGAAGCAAACCCAGGTGGTCTTAAGTCAGGTTCGGGACGCCTCCTCGTTGTCGAAGATAGATGATTATTTGCGCGAGCTTGAGGGGCTAGAGTCCCCCTTACGGAAATCAAGCCTCGAGGCCATCAAGGATCACTTAACGACCATAAAGCGTTGGGATTTGGAAAAGAACCGCTGCCAGAAAATCCAAGCCCTGCTGGAGGAGTGATGAGAAAGATTGTCTCCACCCTTGGCCTGGGCCGACCCAACCAGATGAACAAAGGCTACGAGTATGAACGGGTCAGGTATTGCTGGGGTGAGCGGGAGTTCGAGACTAACCTGATCCAGGAGGCGTGGGGCGAGTGGTTTCCGGACGCGCAGGTGCTGGTACTGACAACCGAGAAGGCCAAGCAGGAACGGCAAAGTGACCTGGAGCTTCACCCGCACTGGACGGTGGTTGGCATCCCCGACGGCAAGAACGAGTCCGAGCTCTGGGGCATTTACGAGCAAGTGGTTATTCACCTCGAGGAGCGTGACGAGGTAATCCTGGACATCACCCACGGCTTCCGCTCCCTGCCGGTTGTGATCCTACTGGCAGCCAGCTTCCTGCGATCGGCCAGGGGCGTGACGATCAGCCACCTGCTCACCACCGTCGGCACCAGCCTGCTAAATAATGCCCGAAGCAAGGGGTTTATTGGGGAACGAGAGATTCTGAGCTATGTCAACAGTGACCCCAAGGCCGCCAGTGCCGAAACCAACTCGCTGTTGCGAATTATGCAAAAGGATAACGAGATTGTTTTGCTCCACAGTGACACCCCAGAGGGTAGCCGTAGTGCGGAGCTGCTGGCGCGCTACTATCCGCAGCAAGGGGTAGCTTGCCGGTTGGTGCGAATTGCTGGGCTGGCCTATGAAGCTCAGGGATTTGCGAACTATGGTCTAAAGAACTTCGTGCGTACTCTGGCCGGCGAGATGTGCCGCAAGGGGCTATTCTGGAGCGACTTTCCCGAGCAGGACTTTGCGTTATGGGAGGGCTGATATGGAGGCAACGGGCCTCGAGGATGATCTCCTACCCGAAGGCTTGCCGTCAGCACTGGTGGCTTTGGAGCCCTTGCCCATAAGTGCGCTGGCCCAGTACGCCTACTGTCCCCGCCGCTGCGCCCTGATTCATCTCGAGGGTGACTGGGCAGACAACCTCTTCACTGAGCGGGGGAAACGCACCCACGAAAATGTAGACATCCCCGAAGGGCTGATGCGTGAAGGGGTACGGATGGAGCGAGCCTTACCCCTGTGGTCGGAACGGCTGGGGTTGGTGGGCAAGGGCGACGTGGTGGAGTTTTCAGACGGGGTTCCTTACCCGGTCGAGTACAAGGTAGGAAAGCGCTGGGAGAAGCTTTCCGACCGTGTGCAGCTATGTGCCCAGGCGTTGTGCCTCGAAGAGATGTTTGGGGTCGCGGTTCCCGAGGGCGCACTGTTTTATAAAAGCAGCCAGCGCAGGCAGGAAGTACTGTTCACACCCGAACTGCGTTCGGAGACCATGACCATCATCAGCGCGGTGCGGCAAGTTTTGAGCCAAACCCGGCTACCCCCGCCCGTAGCCGATGCCCGCTGTCCCAACTGTTCGCTAATAGACACCTGTATGCCCGAAATACCCGCCGCCCTGGCTGTTTGGCTATCTGCTGGCAAGGGTGAAAAGAGAGGCTTGTGACTACCCAACTGCTCAATACCCTCTACATCCAGACCCAAGGTGCGTATTTGCGCCTGGAGGGTGATACCCTCCGCATAGAGCAAGAAAGAACTGTGCTGCGGCAAATTCCTCTGCACCATCTGGGGGGGGTGTCGCTATTTGGCAATGTGCTACTTTCACCCTTTTTGATACACCGCTGCGCCCAGGATGGACGCGAACTGGCCTGGTTTAGCGAGAGCGGGCGCTTCCAGGGGCGTCTTCAGGGCCCCATCTCGGGCAATGTACTGCTGCGCCGGGCGCAACATCAGGTGCTGGAATCCTCGTCGAGCTTGCTTTATCTAGCCCAGCGCTTTGTGGAGGCCAAGCTGCGAAACACCCGCCTGGTCTTGCAACGGGCAGTGCGCGAACGCGGTGAGACCCAGGCCCTGAGCCTAGCTCTCTACGAGCACGAAAGCGCCCTGCGCCACCTGCCCCAGGCCCGCACCGTAGACGAGGTGCGCGGCCTGGAGGGCAGTGCTGCTAGCAGCTATTTTGCTGTTTTCGGCGACCTGTTGCTCTCGGGCGAGTTTCGTTTCGATGGCCGCAACAAGCGACCCCCGCGCGACCCGGTGAATGCTTTGCTGGGCTTTGTATATGCGCTGCTCACCACCCAATGCACGGCAGCCCTGGAGGGAGTGGGTCTCGACCCCCAGGTAGGTTTCTTGCACGCTCTGCGACCCGGACGCAATGCTCTAGCACTAGACCTGATCGAAGAGTTTCGAGCCTGGTGGGCCGACCGACTAGTGCTTTCGCTCTTGAACCGCAAGCAACTGGCGCCCAAACACTTCGAGGAGCGGCCCGGCGGGGCTGTGTTACTGAGCGACGAGGGGCGTAAGGTAGTGATTGTGGCTTTCCAGACCCGGCGGCAGGAGACACTGCAACACCCCTTGTTCAAAGAGCCGGTACCAGTGGGATTGCTGCCACACATCCAGGCCCGCCTGCTAGCGCGCTATCTGCGCGGCGACCTGCCGGAGTATCCGGCATTTGTGGGGAAGTAAGCGATGGAACGGTTGGACATCCTCGTTGCCTACGATGTTAGCGTGACCTCAGAGGACGGTCAGTCGCGGCTTGCACGAGTGGCGAAGGTCTGCAAGAACTTTGGGCAGCGGGTGCAGATGTCGGTCTTCGAGTGCCGCGTAACCAAAGCCCAGCTCGAGGACATGGAGGCCAAGCTGCTCAAGATTATGGAACCCGAAAAAGACAGCTTGCGCATCTACACCCTGGTGGGTGGACGTGATAGGTGTCTGCGGGTGCATGGACAGGATAAATACCGTGATTTTGATGACCCATTGGTTATCTGAGTGCTCCGGCAGGTAAGCAGCGCGAACCCCAAGCAAGCAGCAAAACCCAGGGGGGTTCGCGCAAGCCCTCAAAAAGGGCTTGGGGACATTGAAAAAGCATGTACACTATAGCTACCTCCACCCAGTGGAGGTGGCCTCGCAAGGGAGGTTCGCGCAAAGTTGAGTATTTTCGGCGCCCCCCACGAGCTTTTTTTGCAGGCCGTTTCACTCGGGCGAAAGCTCGAGTGCGGATTGAAACACGCTCCTGGCAGGGGTGCCCAGCAGCAGCGGCAGGGTTTCACTCGGGCGAAAGCTCGAGTGCGGATTGAAACGTTTGCAGCAAGGAACTAGAGGCCGTTGTCAACACGTTTCACTCGGGCGAAAGCTCGAGTGCGGATTGAAACAACGTACAGCAGCTCTGGCTCTGGGCATTGCGTTTGGTTTCACTCGGGCGAAAGCTCGAGTGCGGATTGAAACTCAAACGAAGTTCCGGCTCAACGCTCACGGTCATAGTTTCACTCGGGCGAAAGCTCGAGTGCGGATTGAAACTGCTCCTGGACGAACTGGTGCATCTCGGCCTCGCTGGTTTCACTCGGGCGAAAGCTCGAGTGCGGATTGAAACTTGAGGCAGGAGCGTGGCCTAGCTGATGCCGCGCTTGTTTCACTCGGGCGAAAGCTCGAGTGCGGATTGAAACATCAGGAATACTCGAATGTCATTGCCCGCCGCGTTTCACTCGGGCGAAAGCTCGAGTGCGGATTGAAACTTGGCCCTATAGCGGTTTTTGGAGCGCACCAAGCGCGTTTCACTCGGGCGAAAGCTCGAGTGCGGATTGAAACTGTCGTTAGGCCGGGGGGTGTTCTAATGACTGTCGCGTTTCACTCGGGCGAAAGCTCGAGTGCGGATTGAAACTCGTAAACTTCCCCCTTCCTGCCCCCGCCTTCTCAGTTTCACTCGGGCGAAAGCTCGAGTGCGGATTGAAACTCCCGCTGCCCGTGCAAGCCCGTCTAGCTGTTCGGTTTCACTCGGGCGAAAGCTCGAGTGCGGATTGAAACTCATCGGGAGTGATTCGTGAACGGTCACATCCAGTTTCACTCGGGCGAAAGCTCGAGTGCGGATTGAAACTCTCGATGTGTTGAAGTGTCCCGCGCCTGCTCCTCAGTTTCACTCGGGCGAAAGCTCGAGTGCGGATTGAAACATGGCCTGGCTAATGGGGGCGGGCATAGCACATTGTTTCACTCGGGCGAAAGCTCGAGTGCGGATTGAAACCAACTCTGCTCCGGTAAACATAGATTAACCTCCTCCCGTTTCACTCGGGCGAAAGCTCGAGTGCGGATTGAAACATGGTGAATTCATTTCTGCCCGGATTAACGGCTCCGGTTTCACTCGGGCGAAAGCTCGAGTGCGGATTGAAACATAGGCCAAGACCTCCTCTCCGACCTCCAAACGGTGTTTCACTCGGGCGAAAGCTCGAGTGCGGATTGAAACGCGGATGTCGCGCAGCAGCATAGTCTGTACCGGCAGCGTTTCACTCGGGCGAAAGCTCGAGTGCGGATTGAAACGAGGCCATTGAGAATGCCGCCGATCCGATTGAGCCTGTTTCACTCGGGCGAAAGCTCGAGTGCGGATTGAAACTTCACCTGGCAGATCGACGCCAATAACAGCCTGGCGAGTTTCACTCGGGCGAAAGCTCGAGTGCGGATTGAAACACCTGCAACACATCAGTAATCCGGTTGGCGTCCTGAGTTTCACTCGGGCGAAAGCTCGAGTGCGGATTGAAACAGTGGGCCGACTGCCTATGCCTACTAGGATGACGGGTTTCACTCGGGCGAAAGCTCGAGTGCGGATTGAAACTCACCTCGCAGACTTGCCCACAATGTGGTCTCATCGGTTTCACTCGGGCGAAAGCTCGAGTGCGGATTGAAACGGGACTGAACGCCCTGACCAAGCCCTTTGAGTTCATGTTTCACTCGGGCGAAAGCTCGAGTGCGGATTGAAACAGCTGAGTGGCCGACTCACCAACCGCCGGCCCTGTTTCACTCGGGCGAAAGCTCGAGTGCGGATTGAAACTCAAACCTAGCCGCCACCTCGACGGAGTTGCGGAGTTTCACTCGGGCGAAAGCTCGAGTGCGGATTGAAACTTATGCTTCATGTGCGCTCCTTTGCGTGCTTAACTGTTTCACTCGGGCGAAAGCTCGAGTGCGGATTGAAACGGGCAACTCGGCCACCTTCGAGGACAATTCTTGGCGTTTCACTCGGGCGAAAGCTCGAGTGCGGATTGAAACCGGCCTGAAAGAAAACTTCACGCAGCCGACGTAGCTCGTTTCACTCGGGCGAAAGCTCGAGTGCGGATTGAAACGTTTGCCGACGCCCGCAACATCGGCAACTGGCAAGGTTTCACTCGGGCGAAAGCTCGAGTGCGGATTGAAACCTGCGGGATCGCCGGTCAGAGCTGATCGAACGGCTGTTTCACTCGGGCGAAAGCTCGAGTGCGGATTGAAACAGCAAGAATTGGCCCTCGATCTCCCATTCTGGGGTTTCACTCGGGCGAAAGCTCGAGTGCGGATTGAAACCCGGACTATGATGTCTGTGATGGTGACGCTCCTGGCGTTTCACTCGGGCGAAAGCTCGAGTGCGGATTGAAACGCGAGATAGCCACCCTGGGGCGACGCATGGGCTACCGTTTCACTCGGGCGAAAGCTCGAGTGCGGATTGAAACATGGCCGTACCGACCAATGCCTTGCGCCAGCGCTTGCGTTTCACTCGGGCGAAAGCTCGAGTGCGGATTGAAACATCGAGATTGATCCTCAGAGACTCGACATGGGGGGTTTCACTCGGGCGAAAGCTCGAGTGCGGATTGAAACCGCTGAGTGATGCCGCGCATGGTCGCGCCACCGGGGTTTCACTCGGGCGAAAGCTCGAGTGCGGATTGAAACGCGAGCTGGCTGTGATGGCTGAAGAGGCCGAGCGCGTTTCACTCGGGCGAAAGCTCGAGTGCGGATTGAAACACGCCGGTGGGCAGCTCACCCGGCTGAGCCTCCAGGTTTCACTCGGGCGAAAGCTCGAGTGCGGATTGAAACGTCATCCGGCGCGTCCGTGCCGGTGAGGTGACGGGTTTCACTCGGGCGAAAGCTCGAGTGCGGATTGAAACGCCCATAGCCTAACTGATGCAGGTCGCCGCTCGGGTTTCACTCGGGCGAAAGCTCGAGTGCGGATTGAAACACTGAGGGCATCAGATAGGGCATTAGCTCTTGCTAGTTTCACTCGGGCGAAAGCTCGAGTGCGGATTGAAACAACCCGGTGCGCCCTTGGTAGTGCCGGATCATCTGTTTCACTCGGGCGAAAGCTCGAGTGCGGATTGAAACCGCCGATGGACATCCAAGCGGCTACGAAGTAGCGCGTTTCACTCGGGCGAAAGCTCGAGTGCGGATTGAAACAGCTGCACGCGGTGGATGGAAGGCAGCGTGCGCGGGTTTCACTCGGGCGAAAGCTCGAGTGCGGATTGAAACTTCAATGTCGGCGAGTGGCGCCTGCGCATCTACCGGTTTCACTCGGGCGAAAGCTCGAGTGCGGATTGAAACGGGGGCCTTACCCCAAACGCGGGTGGCCGGGTAAGTTTCACTCGGGCGAAAGCTCGAGTGCGGATTGAAACGAGGGCACCGCCATAGCGCTGGTGGTCGGCCTACGTGTTTCACTCGGGCGAAAGCTCGAGTGCGGATTGAAACTCGTGCCGCCGGTGCTCAGCCCGCTACGTGAAGCTCGTTTCACTCGGGCGAAAGCTCGAGTGCGGATTGAAACCCCCAGCCTACCCCTAGCCAGCCTGAGCAGGAGAGTTTCACTCGGGCGAAAGCTCGAGTGCGGATTGAAACCCGAGTCCAGGCTAGACCCGACCCGCGAGGAGGTGTTTCACTCGGGCGAAAGCTCGAGTGCGGATTGAAACACCAACACCTGCCGGAAGGACTGGTACGTCTACCGGTTTCACTCGGGCGAAAGCTCGAGTGCGGATTGAAACATCGGCTGGGTGCTTGGAAATCTACCCCTGCTCATTGGTTTCACTCGGGCGAAAGCTCGAGTGCGGATTGAAACAGCTCGGCCAGCTCGCGCTTACGGTTCACGATGACGTTTCACTCGGGCGAAAGCTCGAGTGCGGATTGAAACACCTCAGCCGAGGTGTGAACGATGGTGCGGGTACGAGTTTCACTCGGGCGAAAGCTCGAGTGCGGATTGAAACACAATGAGCGTATATCATCGTGGCAAGCGGACCTGTTTCACTCGGGCGAAAGCTCGAGTGCGGATTGAAACACGGCTAGGCCCAGGGCTAGCGGTATCCATTGGCGTCGTTTCACTCGGGCGAAAGCTCGAGTGCGGATTGAAACCGTGTACGCCATGTGTGGGTAGCTCAAAAATTACCCGTTTCACTCGGGCGAAAGCTCGAGTGCGGATTGAAACGAGCTCTATTATCGGCGGCTCTGGCGCAGGCCCCGTTTCACTCGGGCGAAAGCTCGAGTGCGGATTGAAACAATAAAGTGGCTCGTGGTATTGCCATTTAGCACGAGTTTCACTCGGGCGAAAGCTCGAGTGCGGATTGAAACTTTTTATTGCCCCGTGTGCGGGGGGAGGGGGGTATGTTTCACTCGGGCGAAAGCTCGAGTGCGGATTGAAACATAGCATACCACTCTAAAGCCGGGTGTCGCCAATAGTTTCACTCGGGCGAAAGCTCGAGTGCGGATTGAAACATCTCGTCCTTGTGGATAGTGCCATCTGGAGCTACGTTTCACTCGGGCGAAAGCTCGAGTGCGGATTGAAACAAGATTTATCTATGAATGGGAGGAGGAGAAATGAAAGTTTCACTCGGGCGAAAGCTCGAGTGCGGATTGAAACATCTCGTCCTTGTGGATAGTGCCATCTGGAGCTACGTTTCACTCGGGCGAAAGCTCGAGTGCGGATTGAAACCTGCACATCTGGCGCTTACCGTGGCCCATGGCTGTGTTTCACTCGGGCGAAAGCTCGAGTGCGGATTGAAACGCTCACCACCCACTCGGTCTTCGAGCGCATGGTGGGTTTCACTCGGGCGAAAGCTCGAGTGCGGATTGAAACGCTCACATAGACTTCAAGGACGGTTATCTCGTCCTGTTTCACTCGGGCGAAAGCTCGAGTGCGGATTGAAACAGCACCCTGCCGTATGAGGCTACCGCTAATCAGGGTTTCACTCGGGCGAAAGCTCGAGTGCGGATTGAAACCCCGCCTAGCGGCGTAGCGCGGACGATGGTGGTGGGTTTCACTCGGGCGAAAGCTCGAGTGCGGATTGAAACTCGGCTGTTTGATGCGCGGAACGGCAAACAGTAGGGGTTTCACTCGGGCGAAAGCTCGAGTGCGGATTGAAACCAGGGTGAGCGGCCCATATCCCCGCTCACCCTCAGGTTTCACTCGGGCGAAAGCTCGAGTGCGGATTGAAACAACGAAGAAGTGACCCCATTACCACCAATTCTCGGTTTCACTCGGGCGAAAGCTCGAGTGCGGATTGAAACACGTCCTCCGTTACCACCAGTGCTGCCTGCTCGCCGGTTTCACTCGGGCGAAAGCTCGAGTGCGGATTGAAACCAGATGTCTACGTACACCTGCCCGGTCGGGCCTGCGGGTTTCACTCGGGCGAAAGCTCGAGTGCGGATTGAAACCATTAAGAGGACCGCCCTATTCCTCATGTTTCTAAGTTTCACTCGGGCGAAAGCTCGAGTGCGGATTGAAACGTGCAGTGCGGTCTGCGATGAGACGCTGGCCGCCTGGTTTCACTCGGGCGAAAGCTCGAGTGCGGATTGAAACGGCGGTGATTTCAAGCAAGACATCGAACTCGTATGTTTCACTCGGGCGAAAGCTCGAGTGCGGATTGAAACGATCGCCATGCGCAGCCTGGTCTGCTCCTTGGTGGTTTCACTCGGGCGAAAGCTCGAGTGCGGATTGAAACAAGAAGGAAGAAGAAAGCTAGTTGGCGGGTGTGCGCGTTTCACTCGGGCGAAAGCTCGAGTGCGGATTGAAACCCGTGGGGTGTATACCGAGACTTTCTTAGTCAAGGTGGTTTCACTCGGGCGAAAGCTCGAGTGCGGATTGAAACAGATGTCTACGTACACCTGCCCGGTCGGGCCTGCGGTTTCACTCGGGCGAAAGCTCGAGTGCGGATTGAAACCGTTACTGGCCGATCTGCCCCCCCATAAATGGAAAAGTTTCACTCGGGCGAAAGCTCGAGTGCGGATTGAAACTTGCCCCTTGGGGCAAGAAGAAAGGGAAACACCATGTTTCACTCGGGCGAAAGCTCGAGTGCGGATTGAAACGTGAACGACGGTCTTGGCCTTAGCTGACAGCTTCTCGTTTCACTCGGGCGAAAGCTCGAGTGCGGATTGAAACCTTTACAATGGCATAAGCACAGGCCTAATTAGCAAGTTTCACTCGGGCGAAAGCTCGAGTGCGGATTGAAACAGTACCCTCACCCGCCACGAACCGTACATGATCCGGTTTCACTCGGGCGAAAGCTCGAGTGCGGATTGAAACCCGGCGGGGATTGCGGCTTACGCTAGGGGCATTCAGTTTCACTCGGGCGAAAGCTCGAGTGCGGATTGAAACTTCAGCAGATCGGTAACTTTAGTGTGTGGGAAGTCGTTTCACTCGGGCGAAAGCTCGAGTGCGGATTGAAACAAGGGCCTGCCTATGGGTACTCCCTTGAGCGTGCAGGTTTCACTCGGGCGAAAGCTCGAGTGCGGATTGAAACCCCAACCCGTATTTGCAAAAATGACCGCATCGACTGTTTCACTCGGGCGAAAGCTCGAGTGCGGATTGAAACAAATCCTGCCCGGCGGGCGCTCCAAACAAAAAAGGCGTTTCACTCGGGCGAAAGCTCGAGTGCGGATTGAAACCCATGCCGAAATCAACCCCATTCATTCTCCGCTTGTTTCACTCGGGCGAAAGCTCGAGTGCGGATTGAAACCCGGGCCTCGAGCTACTCCACCGGTGGCTCATGAGTTTCACTCGGGCGAAAGCTCGAGTGCGGATTGAAACAATTATCCGGTCATCGCAACGGGGCGATTAGTACGGGTTTCACTCGGGCGAAAGCTCGAGTGCGGATTGAAACTGGTATGTGATTGATAGGCTAACGCCTCAGGCGGTGGTTTCACTCGGGCGAAAGCTCGAGTGCGGATTGAAACATGTGATGTGTGGTAGCGGTTTGGTGGGGCTGTTGGTTTCACTCGGGCGAAAGCTCGAGTGCGGATTGAAACAAGCAACGCATCAGTAACCATCACATCACCGCCTGAGTTTCACTCGGGCGAAAGCTCGAGTGCGGATTGAAACTTCCGTTTGCGCTTGCCCGTTTGCTAGCGGACCTGTTTCACTCGGGCGAAAGCTCGAGTGCGGATTGAAACAAGCCCGTACAGCCAAAACGCCACGGGCGACGGCGGTTTCACTCGGGCGAAAGCTCGAGTGCGGATTGAAACGGGCATAATGCCGCCTGGTAGTCCTTCGTTTGCGGTGCGTTTCACTCGGGCGAAAGCTCGAGTGCGGATTGAAACTAACCGGTCGATCCTGCCGTCCAGCCGCTTAATCTCGTTTCACTCGGGCGAAAGCTCGAGTGCGGATTGAAACCAGCTACTGAGCCCTGACTTTCGCAGCCGCTTCATGGTTTCACTCGGGCGAAAGCTCGAGTGCGGATTGAAACAAGCGAGTTGCAGACGATTAGAACGTTCGACCCGTTGTTTCACTCGGGCGAAAGCTCGAGTGCGGATTGAAACACACCATTTGACAATTCTATCGATCCATGCTATGCGTTTCACTCGGGCGAAAGCTCGAGTGCGGATTGAAACACACCCTAATCAGCTAATTGCAGGTGTGCCACTGCACGTTTCACTCGGGCGAAAGCTCGAGTGCGGATTGAAACTTTGCAGTGAGTCTTAGACTCTCGGTGGCTGCTTCCGTTTCACTCGGGCGAAAGCTCGAGTGCGGATTGAAACGGGGTGAGCGCTTCATAGGTGATCCCCTCAAATGGGTTTCACTCGGGCGAAAGCTCGAGTGCGGATTGAAACCAATGGCTAGGCGCATCAAGATTGCTAACCCTAAGTTTCACTCGGGCGAAAGCTCGAGTGCGGATTGAAACGATGAGGGCGATGTCGGCCGCGTGCCCGGTTAGATGTTTCACTCGGGCGAAAGCTCGAGTGCGGATTGAAACACGCTCTTGGGCCGTGGATTGGGTGCATGGTGCTTGTTTCACTCGGGCGAAAGCTCGAGTGCGGATTGAAACTAGCGGAGTTCGCTGTGCTGGATCAGTGAGCCTATGTTTCACTCGGGCGAAAGCTCGAGTGCGGATTGAAACCCGCGAGTACCGCCGCGTGGACTGGCACGGCGCGATGGTTTCACTCGGGCGAAAGCTCGAGTGCGGATTGAAACATGTGGCTATCCCGCGTCAAACCGGTGCCGCAAGTTTCACTCGGGCGAAAGCTCGAGTGCGGATTGAAACTCTGCCTCAAGCATTGCCTCGAGGGTCGCCGCGTGTTTCACTCGGGCGAAAGCTCGAGTGCGGATTGAAACTTGGAGCGCATGGTGGCGATCAGGTGGCCGGGGTGTTTCACTCGGGCGAAAGCTCGAGTGCGGATTGAAACGAGCACTACCTGGGCGCGTACCGATCAGCTAGACTGGTTTCACTCGGGCGAAAGCTCGAGTGCGGATTGAAACTCAGTCTCTTACTTGGACTTATCGAGCCCTCCTGCTGTTTCACTCGGGCGAAAGCTCGAGTGCGGATTGAAACCAGAGGGACAGCGTGGCCCCTTATCTTGACTACAGCGTTTCACTCGGGCGAAAGCTCGAGTGCGGATTGAAACCCGAGCCATGTAGGACGCCGCCGCTCGACCACTCGTTTCACTCGGGCGAAAGCTCGAGTGCGGATTGAAACCAGAGCGCTCCGCTTGCGCCCCTCCTGGTCTTCCCGTTTCACTCGGGCGAAAGCTCGAGTGCGGATTGAAACCTTGAGGGCAGTCCAGAGCAGCCGCGCCGCCGCGTGTTTCACTCGGGCGAAAGCTCGAGTGCGGATTGAAACAGCGTGACCATCACGAACTGAGCAGGAGTACGAGCGCGTTTCACTCGGGCGAAAGCTCGAGTGCGGATTGAAACATTTTTCGGAACGGGCGGCGGATGTATCCGCCGGGGTTTCACTCGGGCGAAAGCTCGAGTGCGGATTGAAACCCGTGTGTCTAACGTGGTGGTACAGAAGGCGTGATGTTTCACTCGGGCGAAAGCTCGAGTGCGGATTGAAACGGTGAGAGCACGGGTACAGCGGCAGCTTTATGCTACGTTTCACTCGGGCGAAAGCTCGAGTGCGGATTGAAACAACACCTTGCTGTCGGACAACTACATTGGCGGCCTGGTTTCACTCGGGCGAAAGCTCGAGTGCGGATTGAAACAACACCTTGCTGTCGGACAACTACATTGGCGGCCTGGTTTCACTCGGGCGAAAGCTCGAGTGCGGATTGAAACTTGCTCGATGAGGTGGCGCGTCAGTTTGACTCGCGGGGTTTCACTCGGGCGAAAGCTCGAGTGCGGATTGAAACCAGCCGCGCTAGCAACGATTCGTACTGGTAGCTAGTTTCACTCGGGCGAAAGCTCGAGTGCGGATTGAAACATCCGGGGCCAGCACGTCGGGCCTGTTCGCGCCGCCTGTTTCACTCGGGCGAAAGCTCGAGTGCGGATTGAAACCAGACCGGCCACCAAGCAGGACACCTATCTGCGCATGGTTTCACTCGGGCGAAAGCTCGAGTGCGGATTGAAACCGGCGTGCCCGCATGTAAAAGCGATATGACCGGCGTTTCACTCGGGCGAAAGCTCGAGTGCGGATTGAAACCCTTATGCTGCCTACCACGACCTAACCGAAGGCCAGTTTCACTCGGGCGAAAGCTCGAGTGCGGATTGAAACGGGCGCTAACGCCTATTGGGGTCGGGAAAACATAGTTTCACTCGGGCGAAAGCTCGAGTGCGGATTGAAACTTCAAGAAAGCCCTACAGCACGCCGCTTACTGTCGTTTCACTCGGGCGAAAGCTCGAGTGCGGATTGAAACACGAGCACCCCCAACAGAGCACCGATCGGCCCCAGTTTCACTCGGGCGAAAGCTCGAGTGCGGATTGAAACTAGGCGCAAGGGTGCTGAGGGGGGGCAGCACCTTTTGTGTTTCACTCGGGCGAAAGCTCGAGTTAAGTCTCATTCAGACACTGTCCCGAGCCCTGCGAAGGAAGTGTGGCCCCTTCTGCTTCTACTCTTCCAGGCCCTAAAGTCTCGCATCCACCTGAATTTGTTCACGGCGAGCAGCGAAAAACTCGCTTGGCAAAGCCGGCGAGGCCAAGCTTGCCGGCCAATGGCGGATCAACCTGCGTCCGAGCGGCACAGAGCCGCTGATCCGGGTGATGGTGGAAGGCGCCGATCAGGCGGCCATCGAAGCCCTCGTTAAGGATGTAGCAGCGGTAGCCGAGGAGCGACCGCGGCGCTCTCCCTCCGCGAGGAAATTGGGGTGAGGGGGCCTTACAGCGCAAGTCGGTCAGAACGTATACTGAGGGCCACACGGGGGTCCATTCGGCAGACCCTTCGCTTCACTCTGGGGAAGGCTCAGGGTAGGCTCAGAATGGAAATCCCGGTTAAGAATGAGTCGCAGGGGCCTGAATCCGTTGTCGATATCTGGGAGCAAAGTATGCAAACGAAGTCTTGGTTTAGTCAGGGTATCTTGTGGCTCGGGCCGTATCTTATCCTGATTCTCGCCCCGACCGGCCTGGTGCTGCTAACCACCCCACATCCGGCGCGGGGTTTCTGGATTGAGTTCGGTGTCGGGCTGGGGTTTGCGGGCCTGGTCGGGCTCTGCCTTCAGTTTGTGCTCACAGCCCGGTTCTCCCGCGTGGCTGCCATCTATGGTCAGGACGCCATGCTCCAGTTCCATCGGCAGATGGGTATTGTCGCCGCCATCTTTATCCTTATACATCACACGCTCCTCCTGGTCGTTGAACCAGCATTTCTGGAGTTCTTAGACCCTCGAGCCGGCCTGCCGCGTGCCATGGCCCTGACCTTTGTCCTCATCGCGCTCGGCTTATTGATCATCCCCTCGCTGTGGCGACAGCGACTAGGCATCCCCTACGAGTGGTGGCGACTGGGGCATGGCTTGCTCTCCTTCGCGGTGGTAGTCATTGGTATAGTACATACCCTGCAGGTTGGGCACTACACCGCGGAGTGGTGGAAACAGGCCTTCTGGGTTGGCCTGGCAGCGCTGACGCTGCTCCTGATTCTTTATGTTCGGGTCGTCCGGCCCCTGATAATGCTTCGGCAACCTTACCGGGTAGCCGAGGTGCGTCGGGAGCGTGGCAACTCATGGACGCTCACCTTAGAGCCGGAAGGGCACGCGGGGATGAAGTTTCGCGCCGGGCAATATGCCTGGCTGACGCTGGGCCACTCGCCCTTCTCTTTGCAGCAGCATCCGTTCTCATTCTCTTCCAGCGCATCGTCGCCGCACCGGTTGGAGTTCACCATCAAGGAGTTAGGGGATTTTACGCGCACCGTCGGTCAAGTGCCACCCGGCAGCCGCGCCTATCTGGAGGGTCCGTTCGGCACCTTCAATATCGATTTGGAAACTTCCGGCGAGACCGTGTTCATAGTCGGTGGGATCGGCATTACCCCGATCATGAGTATGCTGCGGACCCTGCGCGATCGCGGCGACCGACGACCCCTGGTGTTCATCTATGCCGTCAATCACCTGGCGGACGCCCTCTTCCGGGAAGAGCTCGAAGAGCTTAAGCAACACCTTAATCTGTGCCTCATCTATGTCATCGCCTACCCTGAGGAGGGTTGGGAAGGCGAGAGGGGCTTCATCACCGACGAGATGCTAAAGCGCCACCTGCCATCGCCGGAGCACGGGGCTTGCGAGTATTTCATCTGCGGCCCGGGGCCGATGATGACCATCGTAGAACGGGCGCTGGTAACCCAAGGAGTTCCTCTTCACAATATTCATGCGGAGCGCTTCGATATCGGCGCGGCAGCCGAGACCGGCATACGCCAGAAGCAGCTTCGGAATCTTGCAATCGGTCTAGGACTGGCTATGGCCGGCATTGTTGCCCTTTTCGCGCTGCTCAGGCATCTGTAGACGGCCAATGCCCAACCGAGCTGATCGTTGTCAACGCTGCGCGGCAAAGAAAGTGCTGAGCAGTTCGCCTGCCTCACGTGCCAACACCCCACCGCGGACTGTCACCTCACGCTTCCAGGGGGCGCGGTGGAGGCCGATCACGCTCCCCAAGGCCCCCTCGCGGTAATTAGCGGCGCCGTAGACGAGGCGCGCCAGGTGGGTCTGCAACACAGCTCCAACGCACATGGCACAGGGCTCGAGCGTGACATAGAGCGTGCAGCCGGTCAGCCGCCAGTCGCCCAGCCGCACCGCAGCCGCGCGGATGGCGTGCAGCTCAGCGTGGCCGGTGGGGTCGCGGTCGCGCTCGGTGGTGTTGTGGCCCACGCCGGCAACCTCTCCACCACCGACCACGACTGCCCCGATAGGCACCTCACCGGCATCCGCCGCCAGCCGGGCCTGCGTAAGCGCCAAGCGCATGAAGCGCTCATCGTCGTCTTCAGCTTTAAGCCCTGTGACAACGCGGGCATCGGTGGCGACTCCTTCAACCCAGAGCACCTCGGCACCGGTAGCCAGAACCCGTAAGCGGTTGCGCTCCTCGCGTGGGATCTTGCAGTCGATAAGGAGGTCGCTGAGCTTCCTGGAGCCAGCCGCTAAGCGGATGCGGTCACCGGGCAGCCGCGAGCGGTAGACCAGCGGGCCAAACGCCCGGGCCTTCTCGGGATCGACGTCAGGGGGCAGCTCGATGGCGGGCGTAGGCGCTATCGCTTCCTTCGCTGTCGGCCTCAAGACCTCCACCCGGCCGTAGCCGACCCGCGCCAGACGCCCCTTAGGGAGCGACAGGCGCGTAGGAGAGCCCTGCTCGAGCGCTTTGCGGAGCACCTCAAGGTGGGTACTATCAGGCGGCACTCCGGCTCGCTTAAGCAGGAGCTGTAGCGCGTGGCGTTGCAGAGCAGGGGGTGCTCGGCGCAAGGGCTCGATGGCTATACCGGCCTCGTCCAGTAACGGAGCCGCTAACTCGTCGAGCAGCACCCGTTGGTCATGCTGCCAAGTAGCCAGGTGCGAAAGGCGCTCGAGCCAATTAGGATAGCGCTCGGCCAGGCGCGGCAACAGCTCAAGGCGCAACCAGGCGCGAGTGCGCTTGGTATCCAGGTTGCTCTCGTCCTGACGGTAGGGCTGCTGAAGCTGGCGCAGATAGTCAAGCAGCTCGCTCCGCCGCACAGCCAAGAGCGGGCGGACCACCCACCCCTGCCTAGGCGGCATCCCGGTCAAGAAGGCCGCGCCGCGCAGGAGCTGCATCAGGACCGTCTCTGCCTGGTCGTCCAGGGTATGTCCGGTCACGATGGCCTCAGCGCCCACGCGCTTAGCCGTGCGGGTCAAGAAGCTGTAGCGGAGCCGCCGCGCCGCGTCCTCGAGGTTCCAACCCCGTTCGTCGGCAATGCGCGCTATCTCGGCACGCTCGCTATGACAGGGCAGGCCCAACTCTCGGCACAGCGCCCGGACGAAAGCGGCGTCCTCAGCTGATTCGGAACGCAGCGCATGGTCGAAGTGGGCCACCTCGAGCCGGTATGGCCCCTGGTGCAGCAGGCGCAAGAGCGCTACCGAATCCGGCCCGCCTGAGGCGGCAACCAGCACCACCTTAGCCTCCGGCGCTAGCCCGGCCAGGTGCGAAAGCGTTCGTTCCCGAAGCTTCACCACACCACGTCTATCCCAGCCACGGCAGCAACGGTTGCATCTCGGGTGATGAGGGGGCACTGCAAGTACGCCGCCGTCGCGGCGATCAGGCGGTCGCCGCGTTCGGGGATGGCGTAGAGCGTCTGGGCTCGCTCCACGATCTCCCGGGTCAGATCGACGCTGAAGAAATGCCCCGAGGAGAAGAGCGCGTGTGCCCAGGCGGAAAAGCCGCCTTGTAGCGCAATCGCGCCGGACCAGGTCGCCTCCCCTACTTCGACCAGCGCGATGGTCGGCACGTAAATCGCCGCTCGCTCCGCTTCAGCACGCTCGAAGAGCGCCTTGGCCCTCCGGCCGAGCTTACGGTGACGGCCCAGCCCATACCAGATGAGCGCGTGTGCGTCCGTCACGGCAATGGCAGCCACCGTTAGAACCTCTCGATCTTTGTCCGAGCCTGCTCCCTGGCGTCGCTGCGCAGCTCCTGTAGTGCGTGCTCGAGCTCGTCGTCGCCGAGTTCTGAAACGATGCTCCCCGCGAGGCGGAACGGCTTGGCGACCTGACGCCTCAACTCACGCAGGCTGGCTTCGAGGTAGTTGAGCCGCGCCTCGCTCACGAGCGCCACCCGCTCCCGCTTGTCTCGATGTTCGATGAAGACCACGCCATCCTGAGCAGCAACATACTCCGCTAATTCGAAAAGCTTTCTGCGTGCTTCGGAGATGCTCATGTGCCTTGTCATTGCAACGCCTCTCGGGGGCCTAACGTACAACTCATTGTACAAGATAACTAACGACTTCGGCGGCTATAGTTACCCGTTTCATGGACAACTTCGATAGCCGCCCGCTCCTCTTCAGCGCGCTGGGAGTTCACTTGTTGGGCGTGTACCGGCCATCTGCTATGATGACAGCGGCTAATACTGGCCGGCACATCAGCCTCTAACGGATACCTGACTGTGCCGCAATGTGGGAGAGAGCATCGGGTGGGAGAGAGCATCGGGACGAATGCCTCTGGGAGCGAGCGGCACCGCGGGCGATGCTACAGGGGTGAGCGCTTCAGCTCGCCAAACTTCTCTTGAGCGACTGATGAGGGTCGGGGTATTCCGAAAAAACCGTTCCAAGACGCGGCTATGAAACTGTTCGACCTGAGCAATTTGCGTGGCGACCTCTTCGGAGGTATCACCGCCGGCATAGTCGCCTTGCCGCTAGCGCTTGCTTTTGGGGAAGCTTCGGGAGCAGGCCCCATGGCCGGTCTGTGGGGCGCTATCTTAGTCGGCTTTTTCGCCGCCCTCTTTGGTGGTACCGGGGCGCAGATCTCTGGGCCGACCGGGCCGATGATCGTGGTCTTCGCCGGTATATTTGGCGCACATCCTACTTTTGCCTTTAGCGCCGTTATGCTGGCAGGTCTCCTACAGATTCTGATGGGGCTCTTTAAGTTTGGTAAGTATATCAATCTGATCCCCTACCCAGTCGTATCCGGCTTCATGAGCGGTATCGGCTGCATCATCATTGCCCTACAACTATCACGCCTGTTTGGTCATATGCCTAACGGCAATGGGATCACTGCGGCCTTGTGGTCGATTCCCAAAGCCGTTACTGCCCCCGTACTTCCCGCGCTCCTGGTCGGCTTGCTGGCACTGGCACTGGTCTTTGTGTGGCCCAAGACCTGGGGCAAGTGGGTCCCCGGCCCACTAGCGGCGCTGCTGATCGGTACCCTAGTCAGCTTGTTCGTACCGGGCGCCCCGCTGCTTGGCGATATTCCATCCGGCCTCCCACAATTGCATCTCCCCCAAATCGCAGCCGATATTTCGCTGATTCCGCTAGAAGCGGTAGTTGTCCTGGCGCTACTAGCTTCGTTCGACAGCCTGTTGACTTCGCTAGTTGCCGACAACCTGACACGCACCCGCCACCATTCGAACCGGGAGCTGGTCGGACAGGGCATCGGCAACATGGTAGCGGGCCTGTTTGGAGGAGTGCCGGGCGCCGGCGCCACCATGCGCACGGTGGTCAACATCCAGAACGGTGGGCGCACCAGGCTTTCCGGCATGATTCACTCCCTCTTGTTGCTCTCAATTGTGCTCACCTTTGGCCCCTTGGTAGGTAAGATCCCGCACGCCGTACTGGCCGGCATACTGATTAAAGTGGGTTACGACATTGTCGATAAATACTTCCTGCAGCGCGTGCAGCAGTCTCCTCGCAGGGACTTGATAGTGATGCTCACAGTACTGCTGCTAACGGTATTTGTTGACCTGATTACGGCAGTTATTGTCGGTGCCTTCCTGGCCGCGCTGCTGTTCGTTAAGGAGATGGCTGACTTCCAGCTCAGCCAACTTTCCGCAGCCAACCATCGCCCGCGGGATCCGGAGGTGAGCGCCTTACTAAGCGCTGCCGGTTCGCGCGTCACTCTCTATGAGTTTAATGGCCCCTTAAGCTTTGCCGTACCCGCCGATCTCGAGCACCAGCTGCACGAGCGCATGCAGCAAGGGGTAGATTTCATCATTTTTGACTTTTCGGGTATGCCACGGATCGATCTGTCGGCAACACGGGCCGTAGAAGCGATTGTTCGTGACGCGCAGGAAAGCGGGAAGACCGTTTACCTGGTCGGCATGACACCGGAGGTGCGCAACACGATTAACTTGTTCTGCGCCGAAACATGTGCTCCCGAAGAGAATTGTTTTGCCACTTCGGCTCAGGCGCTACAAAAGGTTATTGCCCTGATGACTGGCGAGATGCCCTTAACAAGCCAAGGGCAGGCGTCTCATTAGCTGTTTTTGGTCAATCTAACAACTCCCCCACCGTGCTGTAGGCCCTTTTTGTCATTGCGAGGAGCGACAAAGGAGCGACGTGGCAATCTCGGTTTGTGTGCAGCACGTGCATCTAAAGATTGCTTCCCCTTCGGCTTTGCCTCAGGGTCGCAATGACACGTGCGTAAGATGAGCTAACAACCTTCGTGATATGTATATAGCCATGACCATAACCGTGATCGTCCTCGACTCGGTAGGTGTCGGCGCCCTACCCGATGCCGAAGCTTTTGGCGACGCCGGCGCCCACACGCTTGATCACACCTTGCAAGCGACCGGTGTAACGCTGCCCAACTTGCAGCGGCTCGGCCTGGGCAACATCGCCGGCGTTACGGCGCTTAAGCCCGCCCCGCACCCTCAAGCCTCATTCGGGCGCCTGAACGAACGCTCCCCCGGCAAGGACACCACCACCGGCCACTGGGAGTTCGTGGGGGTAGTGCTCGAGCACCCCTTTAAGACCTTTAAGGAGTTCCCAATCGAGGTAATGGCCGCCTTCGACGCTGCCACCGGGCGCGGACACCTCGGCAACTACCCGGCCTCCGGCACTGAGATTATCGCCGTGCTGGGGGCAGCGCACCTCAAGACGGGCCAGCCGATCGTCTACACCAGCGCCGACAGCGTCTTCCAGATCGCCGCCCACGTCGAGATAGTGCCGCTTGAAACGCTCTACCGCTGGTGCGAGGCAGCGCGGGAGATCATGCAGGGTGACTATCAAGTAGCCCGCATCATCGCCCGGCCCTTTGCCGGCGAGCCGGGAAGCTTTAGGCGACTCGGCGAGGCTAGACGGGACTACTCGCTCACTCCCCCCTACCCCACCGTCTTGAACGCCCTGCAAGAAGCTGGGAAGGAGGTTGTCGGCATCGGCAAAATCGGCGACATCTATGGCCGCTCGGGGATCACGCGCGAGGTGCATACCGACTCTAACGCCGACGGTATCGACCAGACCATCAAGGTGATGAGCGAGCGGCCCGAGGGGTTAGTATTCTGCAATCTGGTCGAGTTCGATTCGCTCTACGGCCATCGCCGCGACCCCGAAGGCTACGCCAAAGCGCTCGCAGCGGTCGATGCCCGCCTGCCGGAGCTGCTCGAGGCGGTCAACGACGGCGACTGGCTGATCTTTGTCAGCGACCACGGCAACGACCCCACCTGGCTCGGCACCGACCACACCCGCGAGTACGGGCTCTTGCTCGCCTATAGCCCGCGTCGTCCTTCCGTTGACCTCGGCACGCGGGCGAGCTTTGCCGACTTGGGCGCTACGGTAGCCGAGCTGTTGGGGGTAGCGTGGCACGGGCCTGGGGTGAGTTTTGCTGCACGGTTGCAAGGAAAAGTTTCCACGGCCTGAGCTGATGGCATGGAGCTTCCTGCGTAGGGTAGATTAATGTGTAACCCAAGTCCACCTTGCTCGAGCGCGGGGTGGTCAACGACAATGCTCCCAACGAGATCATGAGTTTGACAGCGACAAGCACGAGCCCCACAGACACGCTCCGCCAGGGTGACCTCGGCACCCACGCCAGCCGCACCTTCATGCTCGCCGAGCTGGGTTTACTCTTTGAGGCCGTGCCCGCGAGCGCCAACGAGGAGGGCTACCTTCACGCGGTGCTAGACGACAACGTGCTGCTCAAGCGGACCATCGCTACCCGGGGCAAGAGCCTGCGTCACCTGCGCGAACTCTACGGGCTTACCTCTCGCTTTGTGCTCTTTGGGCCGCTCCGCGAGCTATGGGCCCATGATGCCAAGGGGAGGCCGCTGCTAGCCTTGCTCACGGCGCTGGTGCAGGACGGCCTCCTGCGGGCGACCGGCGGGGTCGTCCTGGAGGCTCAAGCAGGTGCGCTAATCACGGCAGAGGCGCTGGCAGCGGCAGTAGAGCAGGCGTATCCTAACCGGTTGGCGCCCGCCGTCCTGGCCAAAGTGGGGCGCAATACCGGCTCGAGCTGCCCTTCATCGATTGCATCGAGAAGATAAGCGACACGAAACCGCAAAAGGAGATGCACAACTCTTACCAGCAGTACATGAACATTCGGGATGCTTTCAGCGTCGCTGCCAGCTTCCCTCGCGGCGAACCGGTCTTCCTCATCGACGACATGGTAGACTTGCGATGGACCTTCACCGTGCTGGGGGTGCTCCTGAGACTTCAGGGGAGCGGGCCGGTTCCTTCTGTGTCAATATGAATGAGACACCTACCCTCCCTGAAATTAGTGTCGAAGGTGGAGAGACGCGAGCTAACCGTGAAAAGGGATGTACGAGCGCAGAGTTACTACAACAGCACCGTCAATGGCAGCCTGGAACTCAAGCTGTGGGTTAGGGAGGGAGGGCGCAAGAAGCGTCGTGAGGTCACGGCAAGTGTTTATGCCAGTGCCATCGACACCAACTGGGGTAAAGCCTGGGTAGCGAGAGTCGAGCCGCAGGGAAAAGGGAGCAAGTGGCAAGGCTTACCTAAGGAAGGCTGGCTGCTCCTAACCAGCCTTCCGGTGGTCGATGAAGCCTCAGCTAGGCGCGTGGTGCAGGCCTATATGCAGCGCTGGTCAGTGGAGGAGACCTTTTCCTAGAAACAGCTCTTGGGTTGGGAAGAGGTCAGGGTGCTGGAGTTCGAGGCACTGCGCACCCTGGTGGCACTCGCCTGGGTGGCTGCCGCCTTTGTCTTTGAGACGTTGTCCCGAGTTTACGTGGGGATGGGCGCCTCTTTAGATTGGCCGGAAGTGGTGATTCTGGCCCAGCTAGGAGGCTGGGTGCCGCACAAGAAACGACCACCTGGCAAGCAGGTTATGCTCAGGAGCCTGGCACAACTCCTCAACTAC